>Ga0073906_1000907_pt1 | contig 50591 bp, 35 predicted proteins | sample Inofromicrocosms_FD_65485 | JGI IMG/M metagenome (GOLD analysis project Ga0073906, IMG submission 65485) | Mouse cecum microbial communities from Vienna, Austria - Inoculum for glucosamine and mucus D2O microcosms | ecosystem: Host-associated > Mammals > Digestive system > Large intestine >...
CCAGATCCCAGCGTCGGCTGACGCTCTTGCCCGTTGCGGTGTCTATCCATCTGCGGCGCTTGACGTGGAAAGACATCTTGCGGCCTCTGACCGGATAATCCCTGACGATACTCTCTTCATAGAAACCATTAGGGCGCAACTGTCCCGAGCCATAGCCGGCAACCCCATTATCACGTTCCTCCAATGTAACGTCAAGCGTTTCTGTGGTTTTATCCACTTTGACAACCTCAAAGTACTCTATCATTTCTTCCGGCAGAACACATTCCGCCAGCTCTATATACGGATTCTTTTTCATCGCAGTCTGTTTTGACTGCAAAGATAAGTTTTTCATTCCGCATACACAGCTTTTTTACTATGCGCCCAGACATTGGCGCAAGAAGTAAGCCACGACAAAAAAAGTACCCGGAAAAGCCCTTTGGGTACTTTTTCGGGTGCTTAAAACTTAAATCGCTGATAATTAGCGCATATTGCGGAAAGACAGGGATTCGAACCCTGGGTGCCCGCAAGGGCACAACGGTTTTCGAGACCGCCCCGATCGACCACTCCGGCATCTTTCCTTTCGGGTTTTGCGAGTGCAAATATACGCACTTTTTTTTATCCGACAAAACGTTTTCCGGATTTTTACAAATTGCAGATTAAACCCTACTCTCTGCAGATTAAACAAGCAAGTGCGAATTTACGCAAAGTGTTTGAAAAATTCGATTTTGGGAGTAGAGTAATTTAGTTTCTTCCGAGGGCGATTATTAATTTTCTTTTGAACCGACATTATATCATGAGGGCTAATTTCGTCAAAGTCAGAGCCTTTTGGTATGTATTGTCTTATCAACTTGTTTGTGTTCTCTACCGATCCTTTTTGCCATGAAGCATAAGGATCAGCAAAATACACCACCACACCGTTAAGGCCTTTTGTAATGAGTTGATGTTGCGAAAATTCAGATCCATTGTCCGTGGTAATGGTAAGGACGCCCTCTGCCCTGTATGCGAAAAGCAGCCTGTTGACCTCTTTGGCCAATTCCCTGGCCTTTTTCCCGTGTTTAAGACGATGTATGATTACATATCCTGTTGATCGTTCAACAAGTACGAGGATGGCTTGAAATCCGTTCTTGCCGATAATCAGATCCATCTCCCAATCTCCGAAACGATTTCCGTTGGCTTCAGTTGGTCTGTCTTTTATTGATGTCCGATTCGGAATATTTCGGGCAGACGCAGATTTATAAGGATTTGACTTGCGTCTATGGCCTTTGTGGCGAAGGTGTTCATACAACGAACCTCCAGCCTGTCTATCTTCTTTTACCCATGTGTAAATCGTTGTGTGGCTAACCTTTTCACCTTTTATCCTCATTACTCCGGATATTTGCTCAGGTGACCACTGGTCAATCCTAATATGTTGTAGACATTCAAATTTCAGCTTAGATGGGATAGCCGAGTTTTTACAGATACGTTCCTTGCGTTCATCAGCCATCTCCTGGGCGTTATGAGCATATCCGCCACGTTTGTTACAGTTCCGCGCCAGTTCACGATAAATCGTTGAATATGTACGCCTATAGCCTGAGCGATAAATTCGGGGGACTTACCGCATTGTTTATACGCAAAAATTTGCGACCTTTGTGTTGAGATTAAATGTTTGTACATGAGCAATACAAAATTAGTTAATCTTAGGGAGACTTCGGTCTCCTTTTTTTGTATTGCTTGTCTTTTTCTGCTAAAGACCGCGCCGCCAATTGGCCATCACGCAGGATGTGTTATTTAACGGCTATGCTTTCGCACTTCGATCTTTAATTTAGGAATCATTTCCAATAAAATAGCCCAAAGAATTTATTTAAAGCTATTATATATTATATGTTATCGCCAAAAAACATTGACAAAGCGAAAGATATAAAGACAATATTTACTCGAAAGGGTTACAAGTGTTAAAAACACACTTCATTAACACAATTTTATAATTATGCCGTATTGATTTATAAAAAATGGAATAATTTTGTCATAAAGTGCTTGGTAGCACTAATCATCGAATTATCAACCTTAAATTTATCAAACCACTGATTTACAATGAAAAAGAAGTGCACTTTTCTGATTTCATGTGCTCTTGCCGCGTCATCACTGACAGCTTGGGGGGCTATCCCAGCCTATGATGCCGAATCCGCCCTTAACTCCGCCCGCACCGATCTTGCAAACTGGATGAAGTACCTCCCCGACGAGGTGTTCGCAGCTCATGTTTCTATCCCGGGTTCACACGATACTGCGACCGGACATAACGTTACGCTTGCATCTTCATCTAAGGCTCAGGAAAAAACTCTGGACGAACAGCTCGCCGGCGGCATACGTGCGTTCGACTTCCGTCCCGACCTAAAGACTATCAACGGAGAAAAAGTCCTTAACTGCAACCACGGACTTGCCTCAACAGATCTGACATTCAAAGACGCCATGCAGATGCTGGCCGATTACCTTGCAGCACATCCTTCGGAATTCATGGCTATCCACATGTTCCGCGGCAACACAAAGAACGACGGCAGCGCCGACACTCGCGCCGAGATCAGCCGGCAGATCGACGAAATACTCAATCAAGGAGAAATCGCAGAATACATAGTCGACTACAATCCCTATCTGAAAGTCAAGAACATGCGCGGCAAAATCGTCATTTTCCGACGTGACGCGATCGCATACGCCGACATTCACAAAGCCGGCAACCTCGGCGGATGGCCCGGCGACGCCGACCTATGGGTGGCCGGAAGTGCCGCAACAGCAACAAATGCCAGCGATATGGGTATGTACGGAAAAATCCGTGTAACCGACGTATCCTCTCCTAAAGGCGATGCTACAAAACTCGAAACAGAAAAACAGTCAATCATAAACCTTTTCAATTACAACTGCACCGAAGTACGTCCCAACGAAGCCGCAAGGACAAACGGAAGCTACAAACCCGAATGGACCATGATGTTCACATCAGGCGAAGGCACGGCTTCCGGCCAGAAAGGCTACCTCGGCAACGCCGAAATAACACATCCATTGCTGATCGACCTTATAAACAACGCCGAACAGTCAGGCCCGACCGGCATAGTGCTCTCCGACTGGGTACTCGTCGACAGCCACGAATATTCCGGAACGACCTACAACACCCGGGGTGCGGCCGTCGTTACAGCCATAATCGAGAACAATTTCAAATATATCGGCGAATTCATTCTCGACGACGAACTGTTCACAGACGGCATCCCCGAAATTCCGGAAGCCAACCCCATCAGCGGCAATGAATATTACTTCCGCAACGTAGCTACCGGCCAGTTCCTCTCATGCGGTGCTGACTGGGGCACGCGTTCAGTCATCGCCGACCAGGGTCTGCGCATCACACCACTCTACAGCCGGCTCGACGGAAACTACATGCTCAACACCACTATGCGTCAGCACGGCGAGTATGTCCCCAACTTCCTCGGTCCCGACCTGTATGTCGACAACTCCGCTTTCCAGGCCGTGAACTTCGTACCGGCCGGTGCTCCGGACACATATTACCTAACTTACAACGGCAGTGTCACCGACGAAGGCTCTGAAACGCCCCGCGACGCCGTAGTTGCTCTTGCCCCCGAGCGTAATGTGACCGGCAACACATACACCGACGGATCCAAATATCTTATCGTCCCCCTCGAATTCACCGAAGGCGACACCCGCCTGCAGTGGGAACTTCTCACAGAAGAAGAACTTCTGGCCGAACTTGCAGCCGAAGCCACCAAGGAAAAAGGCGTAGACCTTTCGTTCATGATCCACGGCAACAAAGTGCGAGCAAACGACGGCGACAACAATTCATGGGTATTGACCAACGAACTTGTGAAGCCCACAAGCTCCAACAGCTACAAGATACGTACAGAATGCTGGGGTTCGAACGAATGGTACGATAAGGATCAGGTGTTCCGCGTATTCAACAGCGGTTATTCCGCAAGCTATGCCGACAATTACGCCTGGACTCTAAGCCAGACCGTTAACGGCCTTCCAAACGGTATATACAACGTCAGCGTGCAGGCACTTGCAGCAAACACACCTCTCGACAAGGATGATGAATTCACATTCACAGTCAACGGCATCGACATGCGCCAGGGCATGCACACCGAAGAAAACGGAACCATGGACTGCGCCGCCGCTCTGACCAAATTCCGCGATGAAAGTCTTGGTTTCTGCCGCATCAAGCGCGAAAATATCATCATAGAAGACGGCAAACTTGAAATAAAGGCCACCGGCAATGTTCCCGAAAACCTCAAGAGAGCATTCTTCTTCGACAACTTCGGACTGAGCTATTTCGGCCGTGTTGAAACCGGTCTTAAATCAGTAGGACTGGCAGACGAAACCATCGGCAGCGACACTCCGGTCGAAGTCTATAGCCTCTCCGGCATCATGCTCCGTCAGAGCACACCTTTCGCTGATGCACTCGAAGGACTCGAAAGCGGCATATACATTGTCCGCGCAAACAACATCTGTATGAAAGTCGCCAAATAAGCACTTTACGATACACAACAAATACAAGCGGAGCGGCCGAAATCGGCCGCTCCGCTTGTATTTGTAACTATATTAAATTTTTATACTTACTCCCACTCGATGGTTGCCGGCGGTTTGGAAGATATATCGTAACATACACGGTTCACGCCGCGGACTTTATTGATGATCTCGTTGCTGACCGAAGCCATGAAATCGTATGGCAGATGCGCCCAGTCGGCTGTCATGGCGTCAGTAGAAGTAACAGCCCTCAGTGCCACGGCACGTTCGTAGGTGCGTTCATCGCCCATAACGCCCACACTCTGCACCGGCAGCAGTATCACACCGGCCTGCCACACCTTGTCATAAAGACCGCTGCGGCGCAATCCGTCAATAAAAATATGGTCGGCTTCCTGAAGGACTGCTACTTTTTCACGCGTAACCTCTCCGAGTATACGCACGGCCAGACCGGGACCCGGGAAAGGATGACGGGTGATAAGATGTTCGGGCATACCAAGCGCACGGCCTACGGCACGAACCTCATCTTTGAAAAGCAGACGCAATGGTTCGCATAGACGAAGGTTCATCTTCTCCGGAAGACCGCCGACATTGTGATGACTTTTGATTACAGTTCCGGTGATTGAAAGCGACTCGATACAGTCCGGATAAATCGTACCCTGCGCAAGCCATCGTGCATCGGTAATCTTGTGTGCCTCGCGATCGAATACTTCAATAAAATCCGCACCTATGATCTTGCGCTTGCGTTCGGGATCAGTAACCCCGGCAAGGTCGGCAAAGAATTTGTCGGAAGCGTCCACACCACGCACGTTCAGGCCAAGACATTCGTAATCGCGCAACACATCTGCAAACTCGTTCTTGCGAAGCATGCCATGATCGACAAATATACACGTAAGATTGCTGCCTATGGCACGGTTAAGCAACACAGCGGCCACAGACGAATCCACACCTCCGCTCAGGCCGAGGATCACACGGTCATTGCCGAGTGTGGCACGCAATTCGGCTACAGTGCTTTCGATAAACGACTCCGCCGACCAGTCGCGGCGTGCTCCGCATATCCCTACAGCAAAGTTTTCCAGCAGCTTCATGCCGCATTCGCTATGGAACACCTCGGGATGGAACTGCACGCCCCATACACGTCCGGCCGTTGCGGCATGGAAAGCGGCATAACGGACATCGGCGGTTGACGCCGCTACCTTATATCCATCGGGCAAAGCGGTTATGGTGTCGCCATGGCTCATCCACACCTGTGCGCCCGGAGCAATGCCGGCGAACAGAGGACAATCGGCATCAATTTCATTCAGACGCGCGCGGCCATATTCACGTGAACCGGCCGGCTCAACCTTTCCGCCGAATGTATGTGCCATCAATTGGGCGCCATAACAAATCCCCAGCACCGGAATGCCGGCTGCGAACAGGCGCTCCAGATCTATACGGAACGCTTCGGGATCATAGACCGACAGCGGACTGCCCGACAGAATGACACCGATAATGTCTTCGTCGGCTTCGCGGCCATAAGGATACTTGTTGTAAGGAATAATCTCGGAATAGATATTCAGTTCGCGCACACGACGTCCGATGAGCTGAGTGGTCTGCGAACCGAAATCCAGGATAACGATTTTCTGAGGCATGTGTAATTTCCGGGAATAAATTGTGATTCTTCGGCAAAGGTAAGGATTTTAATCCGTCGCCGCAAATCTCCTTACGTATGCAAAAAATAAAGAGTTGCGCCGTTTTCCGGCGCAACTCTTGCAAATGGAGAATGAAGGTAATTTTATTTCAACAATGCTTTGACAGCTCCTGTATGACTTACGATAATATACACACCGGGAATCACATCGGCACGAGCAACACCTATGCCGCTAAGATTGTAGATGCGGACATCAGCGTCAAGACTATCGACTGCGATTTGTTCAATACCGCTAAGATTAAGTGTGGCTGAAACTATTTCGCTTTCAGCTCCCGGTCCATAATTGTATACGGGTATCACAGAATATTCAAAAGTGTAATCACCGGAATCTGCTTTTCCGTCAAGCGGACTGTCGATATAGCTCAGCCCTTCGACCGGAGTTTCGGTAAGCTGACTGCCGTCGCGGAAAATATGGTAACCGACCACAGCAAGATCAGAAGGTAACGCCGGAAGCGCCTCATAGCTGATATCATCAATCATAAGCGCCACCGTATCATAGCTGTCATGATTGACAGCAAAGTATTTCGCACCTTCAGGCAGGACAAAAGAGAACTCAGTCCATACCTCAGGCACTTCACCGGAATCTGCCATACCGGAGATTTCAACTGAAGTGGTGAAAGATTCGACGTCATTTCCCGTGACGGAATAATACACCTTGAATGTTTCGGGCCATGCGCTGGAGAAACTTCTCGCCCAGAAAGTTACAGTCTGAGCATTGCCGGACAGTTCGGGCGAGATCAGCCAGTTATCGTTCTGCATGCTGACTGCGCTGGCGGCCATCATGAAAGAGTCACCGCTATGAGGTTCTGCATCAATCCAGAACTCTTCCGGAACCTGTGCCACCACACGGTTAAAGAGCTGGAATGCCATGGGCTGTGTCTGATATGGATTTATCAGTTCCCGGAACACATTGTAAGTTTTTACTCCGTCGCCGTCGTGAACAGACCATCCGCCCGCACCCGAAATCGACATCGGAATGTACTCTTCGCTTTCGAAATCCTCGTCGATGGCAATCGGAACCCCTGTTTCATTTACAGGTTCCTGCCATGTAAGCATCACCTTGCCATCTGAAACCGTAGCCGTCAGAGCGGTGACAGCCGAGAAAGGTTTACGGTCGACCTTGAGATTTGTTTCGGCCTTATTGTCGGCAGGAGTTGCTTCACCGTCGATAACAGCCTCGAATGCGATATCGATATTCTCCGGCACATTCAATGGAAGTGTATACTCAATTTCTGTATCGAAAAATGCGTTAGGAGCCATCTCGGGAAGATTTTCTGTTGCCACGGCAACTCCGTCGGCTTTCAGCACCACCGATGCTCCTGTAGCAGCAGATGTTCCGAGATTTTCTATACGTGCTTTTACTCGTATCGTTTCCCCCGGAGATGCTTTGGGCGGAGCGGAGAACGAAACAAGGCGTAATTCGGTTTCGGCAAGATCGCGGATGCGGATATTATCGAAAGGAACGCTCCATGTATGCTCCTCGTCGTTGTGCACTGCGGTCAGGCGTATTTCAAACTGTACGGCACCGGAAGCCTTGAATTCATCAAGTGGAATACGGGCAAGTGTCCATCCGTCGGTAGGTTGGCTTTTAAGGTCTATGGTCTTGACAACGGAAAAATTTCCGTTTCCGCCGGCCACAAGCACCTCAAGCAGACTCCCCTGCCCCTGATACCAGAATTCAAGCACAGGCCGCGAAGCCGCCGATATGTCGGTACGCACTGAAATGAGTCCGAGCATGGCATCTTTCTGATAAGGCAGCCAGAGATAGAATCCGTTATCGCCGTCCTGCGAAGCCAGAGGCTGAGGCGCATCAGGATCATCGGGATCAGCCATCGATGCAAAATAATCGTCGGAGATAGTGCCGTACATCATGCTGTTGCTACCTGTCGATTCTGGATCAATAAGCCACATACCGTCGTAATAACCGTCGACAAACGATTCTGTGAACGGCATCGGGTCAGGTTGTCCGACTGTAGCGATATTGGAAGCGCAGTCAAGGGAATAGTATTCACCGAATCCAGCCGTCACCTGATATGCAAAGAAATCCTGACCGGACAAATCGGGATATTCGATTATAATTGATGTTTCTTTTGTTTCATAAAGAGCGGGATCATAATATGTGCCGAAAGCGTCGAATACATAGTAGGTCAGTTGGTCTGTATCGACATAACCGCCATTTTCACCCACTTCGCCGGGAGCAGTCCACGACAATGTGGCTTTGCTGAAATCATCAGCCACTTCAAGACGCACATCCGTAGGTGCCAGCGGAGTATCGGGTCCGCAAAATATATTCTTGTATTCAACAATGTCGCCGGCAGTTTCACCGACAAATGCAACACCCGTAAAACGGTTGTTATAGCCGGCGTACATTTCCACGTTTTCAAGCGTGATTACCTGTCCGGGAGCAACATCCTCATAAACAAACTTATCGACACCCCAACGCGAAGTGATCTCTACTTTTGAAATCTCGGTAAGATCCTCTCCGGCTTTGGTCTTGGTCGGTGCCGTATAGACAACAGTAGATCTAAGCTCTCCCTTTGGTGCAAGCGTCCATGTCAATGATCCTGCGGCAGGCGGATCGACAACAACGGGAGGTGTTACAGAACCTTCCCGGACACCCACATTCGCAAGTTTCAGTGTTCCTTTCTGGTTGACGTCGACACGGGATGTCGTGCAATGAAAACCGAAATAATAGTAACCCTCTTCAGGAATGGCGCAATTGAACTCATATTTCGTCATATCCTTGACATCGTATATTGTCCTGGGAGCTACTTCTGCAAGCATGCCTTCGACTGTAGCTTCGCGTCCAACCCATGCTTCAAGTTCAACACCTTTGGCGCCGCTACCCATAAAACCTACTTCGAACGACAATACATAGTTACCGGCCGTCATGTGTACAGGAACGGTAATCAGCCAGTCATCGTTTACATCAACTTCATTCGGAACCATACAGGCCGCGTATCCGTTGACAGCCCCGAACTGCCACTTGCGGTTATCGCCGTTGACATTTATAGCCGTATAATTCTTGACCTCCGTACCGTTTTTACCAAGGTCATGAGTAAACGGAACCTCGACAGAGTTTTCCGGGACTTCCGCCACGGTTTTTCTGACTGAAAGCGGCCGTTCTGTTATTGCATGTTGCCCCCGGTTGATTTCTTTTACGCTTCCGTAAGTAGTTGCGACACTACGTACTGCCGGAAGTTGTGCACCCGCCGACAATGTTGCCGCCAATGCGAATGAAAAAAGAGTAAGTTTTTTCATAAATGGAAATTTTATGTGATACGATTAAACAAATTACCTTTGTCTGCTCTCTATCATACAAATTTATAAACAAAAATCAACAAAAACCAACTAAAATTATTAAAAAAAACAAAACAGCGAAATTTCAAGACTTTTTTCCACACAACACATCTATTCGCCACCAATTTGATGTGGTTTCGAGCCGCATTACAATCTTATTAAAGGACACATCGTAAGCAAGCACATCATATCTGACAATAATCAGATTGATAGCATTTACTATATGTGTAACACTACACTTTTTAATTAATCGCTTCTTTCCGCTCAAAACAATACCTGATGAGCTGTTTTTTTGAAAAAATTCTTTATCTTTGCTCCAACAACAGATCAACAACCCAAACATAAAAAAGATTCATAACAAATCCTATTTCAGAATCAGAATGAAAAAACAAGTACTCCTGCTCCTCGGAATCGCCGCAGCCGCAATACCGACAGCCGTCGCCACCGAACTCTGCAGTATGACTGCCGATATCCGCCAGTCTGCATCACGTGCCGACGAGATAAACCAAGGCACTCTACTCTATGAAAATTTCGACGAATGCACCGGTATGGCATCCTGGGTTCCTCTGGGATGGGAAAAATATTCCGAAGGCAGTGCAAATCTCCCGCTACTTAACCAGTGGCTAATCTTCAGCAAGATGGAAAATCATCGCGTAGACCCTGTAGATGGTTTGTATTTTGCCCAGATATCCCCTATATTGGATCGCACAAAACAGCAGGATGAATGGCTGGTCACGCCGGAACTGACACCCCGCACCGGCGACAAACTATCATTCTACGTACATTTCACGCCACTCGATTTCTTCAAGCACAACTCTGAAGATGACATAACAATCGACGAGGACTACAACGTGAACTGGGTCAACCAGACCAAAATATGCACACTCGCCCTTATGGCCCAGGTCGACGGAGCTGAATTTGTCACAATCCATGACTTTGCCGACGAATACATGGGAATCGCCTACGGTGACCTTTCCATGCTGCGTTTCGACAGCATGCAACGCAAAGAATTCGACCTTAACGACTATGTGGGCAAAAAAGTCCGCTTCGCATTCCGTTATACAGGCACCGACGGAACAACAGTACTTATCGATGCTGTAAAAGTAGGCTACGAAGAGGCTAAAGTTTCTTATGCCTGGCCGGAATCCACATTATATTACGGACTTCAGCCAATAGGCGAAGGCCGTAACTATTTCCCCATGCCTGTAGCCGTATATCCGGTGTTTTCACCCGTAGTATGGACAAATACATCTGAAATAGAGGACGGTTCATTCATCTGGGCTTATATGGATCCTCTGACCGGTGATGCAGCCACAAGCACTGATGCCGATAATCTAGAATTGATTTATTATCCTGACTACACTAACGAACACTCTTTCTATAATAATCTCTTCACACCCCATGTGCTCCACGGCGGCAGCCCCAATCACGCAGTAGCATCTTTCGCCCATAAGATCTATGCGTTACAGGCCGGAGGTGCGGCGACTTATCTGCAAAGCGAGGCAACAGACACTGAAGAAGCCCTTTTCATTGATTTCGGCATGTTGCCTTTCTCACCCGCCATATACAATGACGAAGAAGACGAAAACCTTGCTGTCACCATGGTATCTTACGGTGACGACACCGAGGTTTCATTGTTCGGACACAGCGCCAACACCGACGCCTACTGGCAGGATCTTACAGGAACACAGGATGCAAAAATAGCAGGCATATACAACACATTCACAGCCCCGACAGCTCCTATAGTACTTAACGGAGCGTGGCTCCATGCTTATGGCCGTTTTGCAGCCGATGCAGAATTCACATTTGAAATATTCCGGCTAAACACTTCAGGAGAACCGGAAGGCGAAGCAATCATTTCGAAGTCCATCTCCGGCGCACAGGTGCTCGGCCAATCAGATCAGGTCAACCACGAGGTATGCCTGCGATTCCACTTCGACGAACCTGTAGTTCTTGCAGCCCCGGAATCATACGCATTCCGTGTCAGCGGCTTCAATTCCGACAAAGTAGCACATTTCTGCCCATTGCATTCCAAGTATCCCGACGCACTGAAACGCAACAACGGGTATATCGACATCGTTGCAGGCGGAAGCCATACATACCGTCCTCTTTCATCATTCAGTAATGCTTTCGGTGATCTCTACGGAGCTTTCGCCATCAGCCTCGACGCATGTTATCCCTGGTTGGAAACAAAATCGGAAAACAGCATATATCTCGGACCCGAATCGACTCAACAGATAGTATTCGAAAGCAATTACGATGCAGCCGACTTTACAATAAGCGCTCCCGAGTGGCTCGAAGTGACTCCTTCCGGAGGCCGCAACAAAGCCACACTTACCCTGAAAGGCCATTCAGCCACATATCCTGTCGACGGCACCCTGACAGTAAGCATACCCGGCTACACAAAGACTTTCAACGTACATCAGACCGAATCCGGCATAAGCGCAGTCGAAACAGGCACCGCCGAAGCAGTTGAAGTATACACCATCGGCGGTACTCGTGTTCCGTCCGGTTCCGAACTTGTTCCCGGAGTTTACATCCTACGCAATTCCGACGGCAGCGTAGACAAAAAAATCGTAAGATAACTCGCTTTTAATCTCTAATTTAAACGGGTTCTTAAAGCTATAGATGCTTTAAGAACCCGCAATTTTGATTTTAAATATTATTAAGAAATAAAACAGTCTTCCCTCAGAAAAAGTCCTTACCTTTGCCTTTGAACATTTGTTATAATAACCAACGGGGACTCTGCCGACGGGTTGAGTTTCTTTCTTTTTATTGTATATAAAAAACGGATAATCAAAAAAACGAAAATTATGGCAATCACATATATGACCAAAGAAGGCTACGACCGCAAGATGGAAGAAATAGCCTATCTTGAAAGTGTTAAGCGCCCTGAGATATCACGTGCGATAGCTGAGGCACGCGATAAAGGCGACCTTTCCGAAAACGCCGAATACGATGCGGCAAAAGAAGCGCAGGGTCTTCTGGAAATGAAGATTTCCCAGCTGAAAGATCTTGTAGCAAACGCACGTATCATCGATGAAAGCAAACTTTCCACCGACGAAGTGCAGATGCTCAACCGGGTAAAAATCCGCAACGTCGGCACCGGTTCCGAAGTAGAATACACCATAGTCGCCGACTCCGAAGCAAATCTGCGCGAAAAGAAAATAGCAATATCCACCCCGATAGCTCGCGGTCTGCTGGGTCATAAAGTCGGTGATGTGGTTGAAATAACCATTCCCGCAGGTAAGGTGAAATTTGAGATCCTTGAAATAAATATCTGATAACACCTGTCATGGCAAGCATCTTTTCCCGTATCATAGCCGGCGAGATTCCCTCGTACAAAGTGGCCGAAGATGAGCGCCACTACGCATTCCTGGACATCAACCCTCTCGCCGAGGGCCACACACTCGTCGTGCCCAAAAAAGAGATCGACTATATCTTCGATCTGTCCGACGACGATTTCGCCGCCCTTCAGCTTTTTGCCAAACGTGTGGCTAAAGCACAGCTCCGTGCCATACCTTGCAAACGAATAGCGTCAGCCGTAATCGGCATGGAAGTGCCCCATGCACATATCCATCTCGTGCCTATCGTGCGCGAAGCCGATCTCGATTTCAAAGCTCAGAAAAAAGCGCCGGCACCTGAACGGATGAAAGAAATCGCAGATGCCATCGCCGCCGAATTCAAATGATACCGACAGATGAATAAGAATATTTTCCCAATCTCCATCGTGGCCTTTCTGGCTGTTCCGGCGCTGTTCACCTCCTGCTCGCCACAAAGCGACGGGTGGAGCCTCCGAGGCAACATAAACGGTCTTGATAGCGGACGTTCACTCGCAATTGAAGCACCCTCGGCCACAGGCGGATGGTACGTTGTGGATTCAGTGCATCCATCATCCGACGGCACTTTTTCATATACATCCGCGGCTCCGGCACCTTATCCTGAGATTATGCGCCTGACCCTTCCCGGTTCAGGCAACATATATTTTCCTGTAGATTCTGTAGATTGTGTCACAATCGAAGCCGAGGCAAATTCATTCGCAACAAAACACCATATCGACGGAACAGTATCGGCACGTCGAATCAACGAGGTCGATTCCATCATACGCGTTGTCCGTCCCGACGATGAAACCGGCATGACAAATCTCAAACGTCAGCTTGCCGACTTCATCACAGCAGACACCACCGCTATAATATCATACTACATCATCAACAAATCGCTTGGCGACAAAGCGATTTTCAACCCCTCCGACGCATTCGACAACCGTATATACGGAGCCGCAGCCCAGGTATTCGCAAACTTCCGTCCCAATGATGCCCGCGGCAAAACATTGACTCAGGCATACTTCGAAGGCCGACGCGCGCTTGGCAAGGAAACACTCCCCGCAATGCAGACAATCGAGCTTCCCGAGCAAGGGCTGATTGACATAGTACGCTACGACAGCCGAGGGAACAGACATTCATTGTCGGAACTTGCAGCCAAAGGCAAGCCTGTCGTTCTCAGCTTCACATCCTATGACCTCGATTCATCTCCGGCTTATAACATCGCTCTGAACGAAGTATATTCCAAATATCGTAACCGGGGACTCGAAATCTACCAGCTTGCATTCAATCCTGACGAACTGCAGTGGAAACAGGTCGCCAGAAATCTGCCGTGGATTGCGGTCTGGAACTCACCGACCGACGGTTCGCATGTCGTAGCATCATACAATATCAACATGCTGCCGCTTACCTACGTGATTGATTCACACGGCGACATAGTCGAGCGTGTCGAAAATCCCGCCGACCTTGATTCCGCCATACGAAAACACATTTGATTTTTCTCCAAATAATATGCATCAGGCGCCTTTCCGGATCCGGAAAGGCGCCTGATGCATATTATACTTAAGACAATAATTTATTTGTAACTTTCGGCAGCTTCACGTATGGCATAGAACATGCGCTCGTCAGCTTCGCCAAGTTCCCGGCCGCGACGAGCCATAACCCGACGTGCTATGGCAAAGAATTTTGTCATTGAAACTTCACTGAAGCCTGCAGCTCCCCCTTCCTGAAACGATGCTACGAAATTACGCGGAAAACCTGAACCATGGATATTGACACCGACACCGACGACCGTGGCCGTATTGAACATAGTATTGATACCGGCCTTGGAATGGTCGCCCATGATAAGCCCGCAGAACTGAAGCCCTGTAGGCAAGAAGCGGTGCGCAGGATAGTTCCACAGTTTTATGGGAGTATAATCGTTCTTCAGGTTTGATGCCACACATCCGGCACCCAGATTGCACCATTCGCCAATCACGGCATTGCCGAGAAATCCGTCATGAGCCTTATTCGAATAGCCCTGCATCACGACATTGTTCAGCTCTCCGCCTACTTTACAGAAGGGTCCTATTGTGGTGGAGCCATAAATTTTGGTTCCCATATTCACCGTGCTGTGGCGACACAAAGCCACCGGCCCGCGCAAACAGCTACCCTCCATGATCTCAGCTTCCGGACCCACGTAGACCGGACCGCCTTTCGTATTGATTATAGCACCCTCGACTGTAGCTCCTTCTTCTATAAAAATCAGCGACGGATCACCGATTACAGTACAACTGTCGCTCAGCCGGCAGCTGCGGCGCCCTGCGGTAAGACGGGCATAATCATCTGCAAGCTGTACACCGTTCAGCATGAATATATCCGGCAGCATGGTGATGCGGCGCAAGTCATCGCCGGCATATTCCTTACGCGTCAGCTCATCGCTTCCGCGACGTGCAATAAGACAGTCACCGGCGCCGTAAAGTGCCTCTCCTGATGCAAGGGCAGCGACCGCAGCCGCAAGCTTTTCTGTGGCCACAACATGACCGGCAATATAAAGTGTATCGTCGTCAGCGTCAATACCGGGAAACAGCGGCCTTAGATATGCCGCATCGGCACTCCAACCGTAATTACCCGGCAGAAACGCCTGCCACTTTTCTGCAAGAGTGTCGATGCCGAGGCGTATGGCACCGACAGGACGAGTATAAGTCAGCGGCAAGAGATTGGCGCGCACGACCGTATCGTCGAAGATAATGATGTTCCGCATAGGTTCTGTGTGTTGAATAATGACGCAAAATTACTATTTTTGCATGAAAATAATCATCAGAGAGCAATGAATTATATAAAAGGAGAGCTTTCGGGCGTATGGATAATAGAACCGCGCCGCATAACAGACAGCCGCGGATATTTCTGCGAAACTTTCCGTGCCGATGAATTCAGACGCATTGTCGGACCGGTGGATTTCGTTCAGGAAAACGAATCCGAGTCTGTTCGCGGAGTCATACGCGGCCTCCATTATCAGGCAGGAGCCGCATCACAGGCCAAACTTGTCAGCGTCTGCTCCGGCAGCATAGTAGATGTTGCCGTCGACCTCCGGCGCTCCTCACCCACATTCGGACGCTCCATGCTCATAAAACTTGATTCGGATTCCGGCCGCAGACTTTACATTCCGCGTGGCTTCGCCCACGGCTTCGCGGTGCTTTCAGAACGCGCACGCTTCCAGTACAAGGTCGACAACTACTACTGCCCCCTGTCCGAAAGAACCATACGAGTCGACGATCCCGACCTTTCGATAGACTGGCCGCTGTCAGCCGCAGAAATGATCTTATCCGACAAAGACCGCAACGGTACCCCTTTCTCCTCGTCCGAACTTTTCGACTGAATATAATACCCTCGCATGAGGAGTGTATGACCAACATCCCGATTATGTAATGGTGGATATAATCATAGATTTAACTATTTTCAGTTTGTTCGTTTAATATTATTTTGAAAAATTCGCCTAAATCAATGGTATATTTTGATGTTGACTGGGCAGCCACGACACCTGCGCCCGTGGATACATTGCTGTATCCCCACTTTGATTCCGCAAGCCCGATGTCCGACAGATCTACCATAATGCCTTCATCGACATTCCATTTATATACCGCCCAATTGTAATAGCTTCTCGAGACTGTGGTGAGATAAAGATTTACCTCGCAGTCAAGCAGTGACTCGTCATAGACCTGTGAACGTATCCTGAATGTACAGCCGGAAAAGTTCAGATGAAGTGTGTAGGTCTTGCCTGAGAACTGGCGGTCTGTGAAGAATACGAAATTCGTATCATCGTCATTGCCCATTACGGTCTCGAATACTCCGATGTGTTCCTTGAATATCGGCTCGGAATTATACTCGAATGAGCCTAACTGCAATGTCGGGTTATTGTAGTTCCAGTATTCATCATCCGGCTCTTCATCTATATGGGGAGAACTCCAGTTATATCCGAAATGATAATAATTGTCAGTTCCCGCCGGGTCGTTGACATCCATCTCGATATTAAAGTTGAATGTCACATCGGCAAGCATCTCATAGTGTTCATTGTTTTCCCAGATATCTGTGACTGTCGGAGATGCTTTTACGTGTCCTATGGGTGTGGCGTAAGGGACAATTACTTCGGCGGTTGCAATGCCGTAAGTCGGACTCTCCGCGACAATACGAATTTTGTCGCCCTCTTTCGGAAGATAGTCTGAGCCGACAATCCTCTCGTTGACGAGAATGGTCACAACGGCATCCTTTACATCATGGTTCCTCTCCGATTTTTCATCATTGAACATCCACGTGTGTGTAACATCCACATCGATCGGTTCTCCTGCTTTAATCAGGGAGTTCAGACAAAGCACCGGCTTGGTGTCAATCTCCGGATTGAAGTCCTCGTAACATCCTGTCAGCAAAAAGACTGACAATACCGGTATTATGTATCTTAGAATTGCCATGTGTAGGAAATTGAGGGGATTATTGGTAAAAGTTTCACTTTCTGGAATACCAGGCGGTTGGCGTTATTATGTGTACGCCTGATTGCCACGGTATTCATGTGGCAGTATGCGTTGAAAAGACTGAAAGTCCAGTAGCCACGTTTGTTGCGCACCGTGCAGGAGAGGTCGAGACGGTGATAGAACGGCAGCTGATAATTGTTGACCATTGTCCTCAACGGTGATTCGTCACCACTGTAGCTGTTGCCGAATTCAGGAGATTCCCAGACTTGCGGAAGCAGAGTAAACCGATTGCCGGAATGTCCCGTCCATGTGGCGTTGAGGCTCACTTTGTCACTGATGTTCCAGTTGAGCAGGATGTTGATTGTATGTCTGTTGTCAAAGCGGGCGGGAAAAGTATGACCTCCGTTCTTGTCCGGGAAAGTGCGGTCCGACCACGCGAGTGAATAGGAAATATGACCTGTCAGCTTTCCATAGAGCTTCTCGATTTTGAAATCAATACCTTTTGCCATTCCCTTGCCAGAACACAGCTGGGCATTCCACATCTCAGTCGGCGGTTGCAGATAGTATTCATCACGGTAATCCACGAGATTACGCATGATTTTATAATATCCTTCGACCGATGCGGTGAACATTTTGTTATCCGACTGCCAATATGCTCCGATTGAAATCTTGTCGGCATTCTGAGGCTTGAACCGTCCGGTAATTGGCACCCATTGGTCAGTGGGCAACGAAAGATAGGTCTGGGAAAGCTGATGCACATACTGGTTTGTCCGTGCATATGCGACTTTTACAGCCCAGTTTTCGGAAGGTCTGTAACTGAAGGAAAGTCTGGGGCCTAATCCGTAATTGGTCTTGCCGTCGATGTTGAACAGCGACAGGTGCAACCCTGCGTTCATTCTGAATTTTTCACTTATCAGCCAGTCATCCTCCATATATATGTTGGCTTCATTGGCGGTATATGCCCATGTCGAATCCCGGGTTAGTGTCTGTGTGGTGCCGACGGTATAGTTCCGGTCAGTTCTCGCCGGAAGGAATGAGTGGAGGATATAGTTGCCACCGAAACGCACACGGTTTTCATCGTTCGGTCTCCAGTCGAAATCCGCACGGAAAATCCAGTCGTTGATATTGTTGTTGGTCTTGGATATGGAATGAGACTCCGTAGTGCCGTCATTTGCAATCTCCTTTGACATCCAGTCGTGTTTCATGCCGGAGAAATATCGGGTATATGAGGCAGTGAACTCGGCGGACAACGATGAGTTGAGCCTGTAATTAAGACCTGTCTGTGCCACAAGATTTCCCCAGTGGAAATCAGTCTTGTCATCGTCATACCATCCGGATTCCGGCACTTGTTTGTCCGAAGACCCGGTCTTCAGTATGTCATTGCCGAAATAGACCGACGCAAATCCTGTCGCCTTATTTGAAAAGCGGTGTGTCACCTTGGCGTTCAGATCCATGAAGGCATAGCGGAAACGTATATTTTCTTCATCGCCCGATGAATTGGCAAGTGCCAGCATCGGGATAGACAGCACATCGAACCACGACCGTCTCAATGCCACAGAATAGGTTGTCTTTTTCCCGATCGGTCCGTCGATGTTGAATGCGCCTGAAGTCAGCCCCAGCCTGAATGAGCCGTGATGACCTTCTCGAGAACCGTTCTTCGTGCGGACATCAAGATAGGAGGATAGACGCCCGTCATATTTCGCCGGAATTGAGGACTTGAAAAAGTCGATGTATCTGATTGTTTCCGCGTTGAAAGCGGAAAACAAGCCGGCAAAGTGATTCACCTGATATAAGGGCACGTTGTCGAGCATATACAAGTTTTCGTCAGCGTTGCCGCCATGCACGTGCATACCAGCCATGCCTTCCTGCCCTTCTGATACGCCCGGCTGCATCTGCAACGCCTTGATGACATCGCTTTCGCCGAAAAGTACAGGGGTATTTATGATTTCCTGTGCAGTCAGTTTCTTGGCACCTATTTCCGCAGTTTCTACCGCAGGGGCTTCGAGGCGCGATACAACAACGACTTCCTCAAGCATCCTCGGAACATTGGCAGAAGGTTTAGGTATAGCCGAGGCTGCCACTGAGTCTGTCGGTTTACGTTCTCTTTTCTTAGATTTTGGTTTCCGCTTCAGAATGATGTTCCTCCCTTTGATTTCATATTCAATATTCGAATTCTTGAAAATAATGGAGAGAGTATGTTCCAAAGATTTGTTTTTGACATTTACAGACACACGCATATCTTTAAGCAGTTCGGAAGAATACACAAAATTCTTTCCGGTCTGCTCGACGATACTTCGGAACACTACCGCAGTCGGTTGGTTTACTGCCTTGACTGTGAGATTCTGCGCCATGCAGATGGCACTGACGCACAGCATTATGGCTAAGACAAACTGTTTCATTTCTCCGTCACGGTCATTTTTGTTTCAAGAATATCGTTGATTACAGATATGAGGTCAGTCGGAGTTCCTTCATAGTGGAGTGAAAGCACATATCCTTCAGGGGATGCAGGAACATCCTCGACCTTTACACCGTAAACCGATTCGATTCTCTTTATGACATCCGGCAACGGTGCGTTTTCAAAGTCTATGACCTTGACCTCTGCCAACTGGCTGACAGTCTCGACCGGAACTGTCTGTTGCGGAATGACATTCAGACGATATTCCCTGTATAGGATTGTCGCTGTCGCGGACAGGATGACTGTTGCAGCCACAGCTGCGGCAACCCTATATCTTCTCCATATAGATACGGAGGCAATACCAAGACGATGCCAGCCTGCATCAGGAGAAAATCTACCTCTTTTGTATCGGCGGGCTATGAAATCTACTTCTTTGTTTTTCATATTGTTCAGAAATCTATGCCTAAGCGAAAAGAGAAATATGCACGGATATGACGTCGGGTACCTACATATTGAATCTCATACGAATCGGGAGCGGTCATAGTGACTTCATAATGCTCTGCCCTATATCCGGCAAGAGTCAGTCCGGCTCCGAGGTTGACTCCCATCTTGCGCCCCCAATTGAATCTGTAGCCCATTGTCGGTGATAAATACACGCCTGCTCCCTCGGCAACATTGGCTCCGAGCCTCAAATCTCCGAAAGGAGTGAATTTGCAGAATTTCAGATCTATGCGTCCTTGAATAAAGACAGGTGCCACCCAGTTATCCAGGCTTGTGCATTTTTCCATTCCCAAACCGGCACCTATGAAAAACATAGGATTGATCTGGTAACCGTGAGAAGTGGAGAACCCAGTGTAAAATGTGTTCTCCCGATACATCATCAGATTACCGTTAATACCCGGATAAGCGAATTTTTCGCTTCGCACGCTGCTGCTCCACTCAAAAAAGCCACGATAGCCGCGACGTGGCTGTAGTGCTTCGGACGAAAGTGTTGCCAGCAGTATTATCAGAATGATTAGTATCTTTTTCATGATGTGAATATCGTTTGTTCACACCTATGACCGGCATTCCCCCAAAAAGTCCTATCCGAAAAGAAAAATTTTTCAAAAAAAATTACAGGAACGGCAGGAAGAATGGCTTGTGTCCGTCGCTCAGAGCCTCGCGCAGACGGTTTAAAGCTTTGGTCATCTGATTCTTGACAGTCTTTATGGATATGCCGAGTTCTTCAGCGATTTCCTCGTTTGAATATCCGTCACGCTTGCTCATTAGAAATATCTCCCGACATTTCTCCGGTAATTCATCTATGGCTTTCCAGATTCTTGCGTCACGGAAAGAAGTGTCAATCACCTCTTCTCCAATATCAGGAATAAGCTCCTCTCCAGCTTTATTTTCCTGTATTGAAAGATATGTCAGACATTCATTTCTTACACATCTATATATAAAGGCCCTAAAATTTGATATTTCCCGTCCGGTCTCCAGTCGCTGCCATGTCTTGATAAAAGCCTCTTGCACCATATCCTCGGCAACATCCGCATCATCGACAATGCGCAGGGCGTACATACCAAGCGGCAAGTACATTTTCCGAAATAATACTTCAAAGTCCTCTATTGTCATTAAGTATAGGATTAAGTTTTCCTGCTCATGTATTTAATTTAATAGAATAACTCGTTGGTTGAATTATTTTTTTAATATTTACAAACGAGAAAGTCACACGATTCAAGGGCTATTAGCAAATTAGTGGCAACTGCACCATTATCTGCTATCACTCTAATTATGTTCAACTTCATAGCAAATTTCGTCAGAATCCGCGGGTTATGCAAGGATTTCTCCTGAAATAGCGTTAATGAACTCGGAAACGTACCGCATGAATGTCCCCCAACCACAGTACTTAAAAACAGAAGCTGCGCCGTAATTGAGTTTTTACGACACAGCCTCTACAAAATTAACTACATCAAACTTATCTTACTACCTTGCATACGGCACCGTCGGCGACGATGATATAGACGCCGGCAGGGTATGCGCCCAGATTTACAATCTCGCCGTAGGTCGATGAAAGGATACGTCCGCTAAGATCGCTGACCGTGATATTGTCAGCTGCTTCAGAAAGACGATAAAGACCGTTTCCGATAAAACTTACAGAAATCGACGAATCAGTCTTGACTGCATCAATGCCGGTAACCGCGCTTTCATCGTAGGCACCGACGGCTATCACTGCGGGACGCTCTACGTTACGCTGGTCAACAATGTCGTTGACATCGACAGGGCATTTATATTCCGACTTGAACAGTCCGGCAAAATCGGATTTATTGTAGGGACGGACAAAAGTGTTGGGAACAAGAACTTTTGAGAAACCGCCCTTATCCTGCAGACCTGTACGTCCGAAAACCGAAAACGGAGTGTTGGCATCTTTATAATCATCGTAGCCTGCAATCACAACGTCGGAAGCGAAGTTGTTTTCAAAAGCTTCCCCGCCTTCTTCGGCGCTTGTGAAGTCACATTTGCCTAATACATTGCCACCGTCAGAGGTTAATACCGACGATACTTTGGTCGTCATTTCAGAGAGGCATATTGCAGGCACGCTTTCATCATTTTCCATACCAAGTATATAAGAATTTATGATACGGATCTTAGGAGTTCCCGTAGAGTAGATGGCACTGCCGGTAGAAGGGAATGTTTCCTCGTTGTCGGCAATTGTAGATGAGGCGATATAAAGCTGAGTGCCGTCGTTCATGTGGATTGAAGCCTGCTTGTAGCCTTTGTTACCGGTGATTGTGGAGTTTATTATGTAGACGGAACCTGAATTAAGTCGGATTGCGCTTCCTCCGGCTACTTTCCCTTCTCCGATACCGCGATTGCCTGATATCAGACAACGTTCAACTATTGCCGACGGCTTGAAATGCTTTTCGGCATCGCCGCGCTTCGACTGGTTGATGGCAATACCTGCCGACTGGCCTTCGTTATCCTCAAATATGCAGTCGATGAAATGTGTCTGCGATCCGCTGTTAGAGAATGCCGCACCGGCATTTTCGCATTTATTGCCGGTAAAAACACAATTGCGGATTGTGACTATATGCGTCATGTCGACATTGATGGCCCCGAGTTCAGTTCCTTTTGTTCCGGCATAATAAGCGTTTTTAAGAGTGAATCCTTCGATAAGGCACTGCTGCGGATTCTGAAGAAGAGCGGTTTCCGCCTTGGTTGTCTGTACGAAAATCAGATTACGCATATCGCCTTCGTCGGCCTTGCCGTTGCCGTTGCGGTCACCGTTTAGGATTGTAGGAGTATCTGTCGGATAGGAAAGCTCAGGAACTGCTGTTCCGCTAAGATCAGCAGGGAATCCGCCATGAAGATTCACGGGTTTGTTCTGCATCTTGATACCTGTAACCATAGCGTTTCCGCTTGCCTGAAGTTGTGGATAGAAATATTCGCCACCTGCGAAGTACACATCGTCGCCTGTATTCATTTCCGATATTTTGGAAATGCAGTCAGCGAGATTAAAGGCAGTTTCCCATGTTTTGCCGTCATTGCCGTCGGGTGCGTCGACTTTTACGAACCATTTGGCAGCCGTTGCGGGAGCGATTGCGCCGAACATCATAGCGGCAGCAAGAAGTAAATTTCTGTGTTTCATAATTTGAATTTGTTATTAAGGTGAATTAATCATTCCAGATTTGTATAGCCGGAAGCTTTATCGTATGCCGATAATCCTTCGACATCAAGATTTGTCTTATATCCGGGTCCTCCGCCGGCCACGTAACCACGGCTTTCTCCGGCCTGCGAAGTGCTGACCCAGAAAGAATACAGATGAGCCTTGTCGAGAATAAAACGCAGGCGCACGGGCTTTCCGGCAAAAGCCGCGAGCGAGTCGCTATTCTTCCATGTCACAAGGCTGATAGTAGAATCTTCGGAAACAGGCTCGCATTCGTCGGCAGAAAAACCGTCGACAATATTTCCGTCCTCATCAAGGAGTTCCGCTTTAAGAGAGCCTTCGGAACTGTCGACGTTGACAAACAGGTAAGAGCCGTCGAATATTATCGGACGTGTCGTCACCGTCCCCCCGGCATCAGCCGACAGGGAACAGAAACCGTCGCGGCGCAACACGGCTATGCCCGTACTGCCATGGGCGTGCATACCATAGCCGGTACCCGGACGTGTTTCGTCGCCACGAAAACCTATATAATAGAAGCGCAACTGGTCGCCTACAACAGAACATATACCGCCAACCGACTGGACATAACCTTTATCCCATGCCGAACCGCCGCTCGACGGTATGAACGAAGTGCGGTCCGACGGACGCTGCCAGTGGAAACCGTCGCGGCTGAAAGCCACTTTCAGATCGGTACGTTTAGGTATCCCCTGCTCCTTGCATTGATCGTTCTGAGGGCCAAGGAATATCTGAAGCATACCGAGCATTACACTCTCATAGGCCACGGCATTGACATTGTAAAGCTCCGGATTTATTCCGATTGCCGGATCCGGCTCGTCGAGATTGTCGGCACCGCACCAATAGACCACATTGCGTCCGGTCCATGTCGAACCGGCAAGGAAATTCGAGCACTCACGATACCAGCGGTTACGGCCGTTAGGCGACGGGCCAAGACCTCCGCCATTACGAAGACTGAACACATATTTCTTACGGAAAGGATTATAGAACATCGTCGAGCGGTCACCGGACGAACCTGACAGCGCAAGATTATTCCAGTGTATGCCGTCGGCGGAAATAGCTGTATAACCGTATATATTCTTCTCGGCTTTATCGTTCGGCGGACGGAAATAGATTTTATAGCGCTCGTTGGCCGGAGCATCATAATCCACAATAACGCCGCACGAGTTGGGTGCATATCCGGGAATAATCTGATTTCCGCGTCCGATTCCCAATGTAGGACGCTCCCACGACAGCCCGTCGCGGCTTGTGGCATAAGCCTGGGCGTTCAGCCATCCGGCTTCATACCACATCTTGAAAATACCGTCGTTTTCATCCCAGTAGACCCCGCCGTCCTTGGGTGCCGCACAGGGGTTTCCGGCTGAATAAATCTCCAGTTCCGTTTCAGGCTTAAGAATAGGATTTCCCGAATATTTCCGGGCCTGATACCAGCGGCGTTCGATTCCCTCCATGCCGCCTATAAGGAAATCATCGACAAAAAGCTGCCGACCGACATTGATAGGAATAACAGCAGGAATGTTCTCTTCTTCAAGATATGGCACCGGCATGGGTTCGCGCGACTGCGGCGAGAGATTTTTCGGAGGCCACGTCGAAGGAAGAACTATGCCGTTGTAAAGCACCTCGGGAGCATCACCGTCGGGATACGCGTCGTTTGCAGTAAGCACATTGCCGTTTATAAGCGAACGCTCTACAACCAGAATCGGGTCATAGGCTTCAGAACCGGCCGTACGACGTGACGCACGTATGGCGGCGCCTGCATCGGCAGCCTTATTGCCTGTGAAAATGCAGTCGGCGACATGTACGGTGGAACCACTGACAGTGAGTCCCGCACCTCCGCCATGACGGGCGCGGTTTCCTTCGATGACACAATTGCGCAATGTGACACCCTGTGCAAGTTCGGCGCACACGGCTCCGCATTCGTAAGCGTTGGTGCCTTCGTAGTAACAGCCTGAGAGCGTGAAACCCTCGATGTTTATATTACGTTCTGTCGAAGGGGAATCACTTCCATCGATATAGAAAATGTTTCGCACATCATAATCATCAGGCTGCCCGCTCCCGTTAGAGTCGCCTGTGATTATCGTAGGAGTATCGGTAGGATATGTAAGTTCAGGGGTCTGGCTGATACGTAAATCCGGCGGATAGCCGCCACGCAGGGTAAGACGCCTGTTCTTTATCCTGACCGCGACTATATCATCAGTACGATAAAGGCCTCCTGCGAAGCACACTACATCGCCGTCAGCAATCACGCCTTCCTCGAGTTTGCTTACAAAAGTCGCGAAGTTCCACGAACCCGGCCATGTCGTTCCGGCTGTATCAGAGCCTCCGTCGACTTTCACAAACCATGTCGCGGCATCCGAAACCAAAGCTACCGACAAAAAAGTCGCTGCTATAATTATATTTCTGAATTTCATTTTTACCATTGTTTTTTCAAGCCTGTTCCTCTATAGCGTACTCCTCCTGTATAAGTTCGTCGGTCATATCTGCCGTACGGGGACGCATCAGTGTTATTTCCAGAATAACCGAAGCCGCCACGGCCACAACCATCGCAATAAACACAGTGTTCTGATATCCGCCCTGTATGGCATGGCCGAGTATATCGGTAATCAAAGCTCCGGCAGCGATACCGACAAAATTCATTATACCATAGCAGGTCGCGCGACTGCTCGACGGGAAGAACTGACAGATTATAGGCATATTATTCGTATCGTACATGCCGAATCCGACTCCGAAAATCACACCTCCGGCAAGTATCAGCGGAAGACTGTCGGAGAACAGCACCAGCAACAAAGCCGGAACAATCATGGCAAGGCCGCTGGCGGAAGTATATACACGTCCGCGCAGCGTACGCCTGATCCATCGGTCGGAAAGCCATCCGCCGAAGAATACACCCACAAAAGATGACATTGCAAGAGTCAGAGTCCACATCGGACCGACTACCTCCATCTTCATGCCGAGGCTGTCGGAAATCATGGTCGGCATCCAGTTCTTTGTCACCCAACCCGGAAGGTTCAGGGCTGCGAAATAGAAAAGCATTACCCAGAAAACCGTGTGACGGATAAGCATTGCCACACCCTGCCGTCGGGCAGCCGATGGTATATCTTTTCCTTTAGAAGTCTTTGCCAAGGATTCCGCATGGCCTTTTTTCTCATAAAGAAGAAAGACCAGAACCAGTGCATAGACTATACCGAGCAATCCGAACGAATGGAATGTGAACTGCCATGAGATATTGGCCGAAACGGTGGCACCGAAACCGCCCACAGCCTGGCCGAGATATATTCCCGACGTAAGCGCACCCACCGCTATCGATCGTGTAGGTCCGTTGTGATAGTCCGCTACAAGCGAAAGTGCGGCAGGAATATAGAAAGCCTCGCTGATGCCCATGATTCCACGCAGAACATAAAGGGTATTTATGTCATAAGTAGAACCCATCAACAGCGTCACTGTCGACCACACTGCCAGACTGAAAATGATAAGCCATTTACGATTGATACGATCGGCGATAGCCCCCGACAACGGACTCATAAAAGCATATACCCAAAGGAACACGGCCATAAGACGACCGAAGTTCGCTATATCGCGCAATGCCTCTATATCCTCCATCATGTAGGGCCGCATAGTGGCAAGCATTTGCCGGTCGAGATAATTCAACATCGACACCACAGCCAGCAGAACGACTACAAGCCAAGGATAGAACGATTTTTCCTGAAGCTTCATCTGCATCAGTATTTGATTTTAACCACTATTTTCTTTACACTGTCCGCCTTGTCGGACACACGCATACTCGGCCGATGGACATCGTCAGGGAAAAAGACAAAAACCGTGTCAGGATTTGCCTCGGCATATTCCGCGGAAGCGATACTGTCGGGAGAATAGAATTCGATGTCGTCGACATAAGGAACCAGCACAGTGCCGGCATCGCCAAGCGGGACAATACCCATACGCTCCTCACCTGATATGAGATATTGGAGATCTATGTAGCGGCGATGAGCCTCAAAACGGCATGAATCAGTTTCTTTCGGTTCATAAGCGCTTACAATGGCATATACCTCCTTCTCGGGGAGAATTTCATATTCTCCCTCCTTCATAGCGGCAAGATCGCTACTCGCAAGAAAAGCGGCAACAGCGTTCCAGCGATCAGGATATCGAGCTATATGTCCGGCAGTCTTAGCGCTGTCGCATATAGCTGACAGAACGACATTTCTGCCGCCGACATTAAACCCGATGTTATTATCTTTGGCATCCTCAGCGCTTTTACCGCCTCCGCAGGATGCAGTCATCAATGCAGTCATTGCCATGACTATTAATCTGAATACAGGTTTCATAAAACTTCATCAATAAGATTCCGTATTGCGGCAGTGTTTGCAGCAATTGTGGACGATGCTTCTTCCGTTGCGGGATGTAGAGGGGCAATGACGCAGTTCCGGATCAGTCCGAGCGAAGCCATGGCGGCCTTCAGTCCCTTCATGAAGCTCACGGGAGTATTGTCGACAGAATAAATAAGTGTGGATACTTTCATCACAATTGCCTGCAACTTGGAAATACGGGCACTGTCGGAAGCTTTGACAGCCTTGAACAGTTCCACATAAAGACGCGGGAAAATATTCGAGCCGGAATTGACGCCACCGTTTCCTCCGAGAGCCATGGTCGACGCCAGCATCTCGTCAGGCCCTACCATAATGGCAAAATCAGGATGTTCGGGCTTGATTTCAGCAAGCAGAGTATTGAAATACGTACCGTTGCCTGAACTGTCTTTCATTCCTATGATATTGGGATGTACTGCGAGAGCCTTTACAGATGCGACTGAAATCATCATCTTTGTCTGGGCAGGGATATTATACAGGAACAGAGGCAAGGAAAGATTATCTGCCAGACGGGTATAATAAGCCACTATCTCTTCCTGAGTAAGCGAGAAATAATACGGCAGAGCAGCCACGGCATAGTCGGCGCCACATTCAGCTGCGAATTTTCCCAATTCTATACTGCGGTCAAGACAGGAATCGGCAACATGGACAAATAATTTCGTTCGGCCGGCTATATATTCAGCCGCAAGGCGTATTAGTTCATGCTGCATGGCAACGGGCATGGAAGCGCCTTCCCCTGTCGTGCCCATAAGGAATATACCGCTGACACCTCCGTCGACAAGATGGTCGACAAGGCGCTGAAGAGCCTGACGGTCAATGACACCGTCAGCAGTAAAGGGTGTTACCATGGGTGTCACCACACCCTCAAAAGCTTTTTTATTAACTGACATAGCGTTATTTCGATAAGTTATTAAGTTTGTTTTTTATCTGATAGGCTTTTGCAGCCTTATATGCGTTCATGCCTTCGTTGTCGATGCCGCCTGTGAAACCCGGGCCGCCGGCAGCATTGAACCCGCGGCTTTCTCCGGCTTCCGAAGGACTTACCCAGAACGAATAGAGGTCGCCGTCGGTAACACGGAACCTGATTCTGACCGGTTTACCGGCCAGACCGGCCAGATCCTTTTTACCTTTCCACGATATGCGGCTTATGGTACTGTCGACACTCAATGGACGGCACTCGTCGATCGAATAACCTTCGACTACTTTTCCGTCGGGTCCTATGACTTCGGCTGCTATACTGCCACCGTCACAATCGACATTGACAAAAAGATATTTTCCGGAAAAGACAAGCGGGCGTGTCAGCAACTCGCCACCGGATGAATCGGCATGATGCGAAACAAAGCCGTCGCGGCGCAGAACGGCCATGCCGGTACTGCCGCCATAGTGCATTCCGTTGCGCTCGTAGACATTGCTGCGCTTGCGGTTGTCGCCGGAAAAACCGATATAGTAAAACCACAGTTCATCGCCGACAACGGCACAGATTCCGCCTACCGACTGAACATATCCTCTGTCCCAGGCTCCGGGATGACGTTCCGCACTGATAAACACATCACGGTCGGTCCTGTCCCAGTGGAAACCGTCGCGGGAATACGCCACTTTAAGCTCCGTAATCTTGGGAATACCTTTATTACGGCACACCGCATTGTCGGGTCCAAGATGTATCTGAGGCAAAGCGAGCATTATACTTTCATACGGAGTCGCCGAAAGATTGTATAGCTGCGGACGGTCGCCTATATATGGGTCTGCATCATCCTTATAGTCGGCCCCGGTCCAGAATGCAAGGCTATCATAGTCCCACGACGCACCCTCCATAAAATCAGGGCTTTCATGATAGAGCCGATAACGACCTATGGCACTGTGGTTGACATTCCCGGCGTTTCGCAGGCTGTAGACCCATACTTTTCGGAACGGATTATAGAAAATTGTCGAGCGGTCGCCGCAACGTCCGGTGCGGGCAGGCGCACTCCAATGTATTCCGTCAGGCGACACCATGCAGTTTCCGTAGTTGAAGCGTTCCTTGCTTCCGGGAATACTGTTCGGCGAACGCAGAAACATTTTGAATCGCTGGCTGTCGTCGTCCGTGAAATGGTCGAGCCATACCGTCGAAGCATCGGCGACAATATCGGGAACAATCTCGTTTGTACCGGGAACCACATCAAGTTCAGGACGCTCCCAGTTTATACCGTCTTTACTTGTGGCATAAGCCATCTTGTTCAGCCATCCGGCCTCATACCACATTTTGAACACGCCGTCACGCGGATCCCACCACACGCCACCGTCTTTTGCCGATGCGCCCGGAGTTCCGTAAACACCCATTTCAAGCTGAGTTTCAGGACTCAGTACAGGATTGAACGGAACTTTGACAGGCGTATGGGCCACACGTTCGAGCGTACTGCTCTCGATAAGGAAACTGTCGACGAGCAGTTGCCTTCCGTTGTCGATCGGAAGTACTTCGGGTCTTGCTTCCGAAAGATAAGGCAATGGCATCGGGTCAAAGCTGACATTATATTCAGGTGGCCAGACGGCCGGCAGCACGATACCATTGGAAAGTGTTTCGGCTGCCATGCCGAATGAAAGCGATGTAATTGCTGCAATTATTGCAGCACTGCGAGTCATAATCATCATTATTGATTTTTATTTCCGGGGGTATCCCAGTAAGGATTCTGTTCGAGATTCGGATTGAGCACAAGTGCAGTGCTTGGAATAGGAGCGAGATAGTCGCGCTGCTCATTCCACGACTTGACCCTGTCGATGTTGGCGACAAGATAACCGCTTGTTCCGTCGCTGAGGAAAACATCAAGTCCTATCTTGAGCGGTTTTGCACCTCGGAGCAAAGGTGTCGGCGGACGGTTGTCGACATACAGATAAATCTCGTTCTTGCCGTCGCCGTTGAGATCGTAACCTCCGGTACCGGGGAAATACGCTCCGTGAAAACGCGGAATAAAAAGTGCACCCGCTTTCCAACGCATTATGTCGTCGTAGCGCAAGCCCTCCATGGCAAGCTCTATGCGACGTTCCCGTCTGATTTCCAGAATCACGCCTTTGTTACCGCCCTGAACAGCCGGATACATTGCGGCAAGATATGGATCCGGATTCCGGTTGGCTTCGTCAAGATCGATACCGGGCATAGCGACACGATCGCGGATAAGCTTCACGGAAAGACCAAGGTCATCCTGCGTCAGTGTCCCGAGTTCGGCTTTGGCTTCGGCATAGTTGAGCAGAACTTCGGCGTAACGGTAAATTATGACATCGTTTTCATTTGAATTCTGGGCATCGGCAAGCGATCCTGCATAATATTTTATAGGCATGTAACCTGTCACGGAATGTGTGACGGCATTAGTCAGATTCTCTGTCACAGCCTCGGTTTCACCCACACGTGTAAAACCGGGACCTGCTATAGTCTGAGCCATACGGGGATCACGGCCTTGGAATTCTTCTCCGAAAGTCATTGTGGCGAATCCCGGACGATCCGTGAACCTCGAACCGTCGGCCATCAGATATGAATTGACAAAAGTCTTTTCAAAGCCCATCTTGTTGCCGGCCGGATTAGTAAGGGCATAGTTGAAGCCATGTTTCACACCAAGGCTGAAGTTATAAGCCTGAGCATTGATTACCTCTATAGGTGAAGCGTCGTTTGTGAGCGGCTGGGCAAAAAGATCACGATAGGCCGTCGACGGACCGCCGGTCATATCTATCGAGAATTTTCCGGACGTCATAAGCGCCTCTGACGCCGTGACACATTGTTCAAGGAAACGGTCGGCTCCCTCAAGTCCATGATATTTACGGAAAGTACCCTCAAAGAGGCAGAAACGGCTTTTCAATGCCAAAGCACTCCACAACGTGATTGTATTGATGCTCTTGGCCTCGGGCAGCGAAAGAATTGCGATATCAAGATCTTCGAGAATCTTATCAGCTATGAAATCACGGCTATCGCGTGGATTATACAGCTCGGGGCTATTGTCATCAAGAACTATATCATACCAGGGCACACCGCCGAATGTCTTGAGCTTTTCATAATAGAATTTCGCACGAAGGAAATGTGCCATAGCCTCGTACTTCACACGCACATTGTCATCCTTGCAATTTGGAGAATATTTGAAGAAAATGTTGATTTTACGGAGGTTTCCCCAACTCCAGCTTCCGGCGCTTATGGTAGAGCTACGCACCCCGGTCATATAGTCGGGAAGAGTTGTCCTTATTCCGTTGTCTGCTGTTTCCGATGTCGAACCTGTCATCTGCGGCAACAGACCGTTGATATACAGTTTCAATTCATTTTCAGTAGAAAAAGAGTTTTCAGGGCTAAGTTCCGACTTAGGCAGCTGGTCGAGGTTGCACGAAGCAAGCGCCAGAGCCGACAGAACCGCTATTGACAGATATTTTGATTTCATGGTGGGCAAGTGTTAGAATGTGATGTTAAGACCGGCCGAGAATGTCCGGGAGAAAGGATAAATACGGGCGTCGGCCGACGACATGGCCTGCTCCGGATCGATATAATCGGTGTGGAACGGACTCCAGTAACAAAGGTTCTCACCGGCGAAATAAATCCTCAGACGCTCTACATAAAACTTGCGTGTAAGTTGCGACGGAAGCGTATATCCGACCGACAGGTTTTTCAGACGCAAATAGGCGAGATTCTGGAGATAACGATCGTTGACCACACGCATCTGGGCTTTGTCCTTGTAAGAGGCACTGCCACGCTCAAGACGCGGGAAATAGGCATCCGGATTCGATTCGGTCCAAGCCTGTTCGGCAAGACCTTTTGGCAGGAACGCGCTATTGACACGCCCCCATGAACCCCAGAATTTCTCCATTTCCTTATCGGGATACATATTGAAACGTCCTATGCCCTGGAAATTGACGTCGACGTCGAAACCGAGCCAGCTTACCGAGGCCCCGAAGCCGTAATTCCAGCGCGGAGTGGAATTACCGATAATTTCCAGGTCGCCGTGGTCTGCCAAGGTATTCGATCCGTCATCGATACGCCCGTTTCCGTCAATATCGATGAATTTAAGGTCACCGCCACGCAGAGTAGCCCATTCACCTGTGGAAAGGTTTATATCACGGTTCACCTGAAGCTGGTCCACGTCGTATGCCGCAGCTTCTTCGTCGGAGCGGAACAATCCGTCAATACGGTAGCCCCATATCTCGCCGAGAGTCATGCCTTCATAATAATCGGTAAGGACTTTTGAATCATTGCCGCTGTATTTGGTAATTTTCGAAACAGCATCGCCGACAGATGCGCGCACCTCGTAAGCCAGAGTGCCGCGGGAGAGCTTTATGCGGTCATTCCATGAAAGAGTAAGTTCGTAGCCGTTAGTACTCAGTTCTCCGGCATTCTGTCGGGGAGGATCTGTTCCGAATACACCGGGAACAGTTATACCATCGGCAAACATATCGGTTGTGCGACGGTTAAAGTAGTCGCCGGAGAAAGAAAGACGGTTATTGAGCAGAGAGAAATCCAGACCGACGTCAAAAGAATGTACTTTTTCCCATGTGTAATCGGAGGACACGGGCTGGGGAGTCGTAAGATAATAGATAAGCTCGTTGTCTACAATATAATCGGCGGACTGCTTCTGGCTTATCGTACTGTAGGGATACATGGCCACGCCGAGCTGATTGCCGAGCACACCGTAAGAAGCCCTCAGCTTAAGATTATTGACAAACGTAAGATCGCGCATGAAATTTTCCTCGCTGATACGCCATGCGGCCGATGCCGAAGGAAAGAAACCGTAACGATTGCTGGAAAGGAAGCGCGACGAGCCGTCGTAACGTCCGTTCACTTCGAAAAGATAGCGGTTGTCGAAGTTATAGTTCACACGAAAGAAGAAACCGAACAGTTCATAAGCCGATGCACCACCCTGAGCCTTGAATTCGTCGCCGACAGCAAGATTGAGATCATTCAACGATTCGGATAGCACATCTGAACGATAGCCGAGAAGATCTGCCGTTTGCTGATGCTCGTAGTTGATACCGGCGACAGCCGAAAGGTTATGTTTCTGTGCAAATGACACATCATAGGACGCATAAGCATTCAACACATGCGACGGGTTGAAGGACATGCTTTTCTGATAATAGTCGGTCTTATGCGCTGTGGTGGAACTGAGCTGTGTCCGTCCTTCAAATCCGGATGAAACATATACAATGCCCTGGCGTTTCCAGTTATCATCCATCGTAAACATGAATGTGTAGTCGGCATTGAGCTTAAGGCCTTTGATTATGTCAAACTGAGCCGAGAACGTATTTTTAAAGCGTCGCAGGCCTACCGAACCTTTTGAAACTCCACCCATGATATCGGCAAAACGGGCTTCTCCCAGAATTTTTCCGTTAGCCATAACTCCGGTGTAATTTCCGTCGGGACCGATGGGCACATAATAAGGTGCGCAGTTGATCATTGTACGGGCAAAGGCGGCATTCGAGGCGTTTTCACCGGGATAAGAATGTGAACGGTCGAAGTATGTAGTATTATTGGAAATCCTGATTCTGTCGCTTACACGTGCATTGATTTTAGACGTGAGCGTATATTGATTGTAGCGTTCGTCCGCAATACGGATAAAGCCCTCTTTCGTATAGTAGCTGCCTGAGATATAATATTGTACCTTGTCGCCTCCGCCGGAAATCGCCACATTGTGCGAATGCGAGAGAGCGTTCTTCTTGTACATCCAGTTCCACCAGTCGAAATTACCGTAATAATGATATTTTCCTGTGGCGTCCTTGGTAACCCACGGACGTTCGGGATTTTCAACGGTATCATAACGGCGTGCCTCAAGTTCAGCATAATCGGCCTCTGTATATCCTGTTGCGGAACTGCCCACGCTTTTATATGAAGTATCATAAATAGTGGCATGTTCATAGCCGCTGGTGACAAAATCAGTCTTTACCGTCGGCTGCGACCATGAAACATAACCAGAATATGTGACGCGGGCTTTTCCTTCCGAAGCTTTTTTCGTGGTGACAAGAATTACACCGAAAGCGGCACGCGCACCGTAGATAGCTGCGGACGACGCATCTTTCAGAGCTGAAATCGACTCAATATCGTTAGGATTGACCTGATCGATACTGCCCGGAACTCCATCGATAAGAATCAGCGGAGAGTTGGAGTTGATCGAGCCTTGTCCGCGTATGTTGAGCGAACCTCCTGCACCGGGAGATCCGGTGTTCACCGAGATATTGACATTAGGCATAGCACCTTGAAGCATCTGTGTGACGGAATTCGTAGGCCGGTTTTCAAGTTTCTCGGCACCTACCGCAGCGACAGCGCCGGTAAGATTCACTTTTTTCTGGGTTCCGTAACCGACCACAACGACTTCGCCAAGTTGCTGCTGGCTGTCGCGCATGACCACATCGATTACATTGCGGCCATGAACGGCTATTTCCTCGGACAGACAGCCGACATAACTGAACAGAAGTTTTGCCTCGGGTGCGGCATTTATACGGTAATTCCCGTCAATATCGGTCACGGCTGCGCCGGAGCCGCCCTTTACATTTACGCTGACACCCGTGAGCGGTTCACCGTCAGGAGCCGTCACTTTACCCGTGACATGATTCTGAGCGAATGCCCCGGCAACAGCAAAAGCCATAGCCAGCGCAAGAACAGCGATGCGCTTAGGAAGCCACTGTCTTTTTGACGTTTTGTTCAATTTTTTCATTGGATATAGATGTTACAGTTGTTTGCGAAGCTATGAATTGAGCCACTTCCCCGGCATCAGGAATTGAAGTAGTCGCCCCCGGACGGGTAACGGCTATCGCTGAGGCAGCATTGGCATAACGCATGTTTTCTTCTGTGATATAGTCCCCCTCGAATACTACGGCGAGTGCGCCGCAGAACGTATCGCCGGCTGCAATAGTATCAACGGCATTGACCTTGAACGAGGGAACGTGAATCCTCGTAAATGGCGTCAGAAGATAAGCACCGGCACTGCCTGCCGTAACGACGATGTTTCTGATTCCGGTAAGTTGCAGACGTTCTATGATTTCGTCAAGATTATCGCCTGAATAAGGGATACCGGCTACGGCAGCACCTTCTATTTCGTTGACAACAAGTACGTCGACAGCAGCAAGAAGTTCTGAATCGACCTGGCATACGGGTGCAAGATTCAGTATCACCTTTTTACCGAGGCCATGGGCAAGTAAAGCAGTTGAGCGTATGGTGGAATATGGAATCTCGGCCTGCATCAGCACAATGTCTGCCTGACGTATGGCTTTCTCGAATGTATGCACAAGTTCCGGCTGCAGCTTGCTGTTCGCCCCCGATGCGACCGCTATACAATTGTCGCCTGAGTTACTGACATAGATAAGCGCCGTACCTGTAGGATTCTCGTTATCGTAAATGACATAATCGGTGACGATGCCTTCCTTGTGAAGCATATTGCTAAGCATATCGGCATAATGGTCATTGCCCAGAGCGGTGACGAAAGTGACATCACTGCCAAGCCGAGCCGCAGCAATGGCCTGATTCATACCTTTGCCTCCTACAGCATGGGTGAAAACCGCATTGCAGACGGTTTCGCCGCAGGAGGGAAGATGGCTTACTTTAGCCATCATATCAATGTTGGAACTTCCAACAACTACGATTTTATTCATCAAGAACGGATGTTTTTGGTTTATTCGCTATATTATTCAATTTCCGGTTCATACCGGCCAATGGTCAGATTATTGCATCTACTTCCTCGCGGTAAGGTATTGCCCTTTGCGCACCGAAACGCGTCACCGACAGCGATGCCGCCGCATTGGCATACAAGGCGGCATCCATTATCGGACGTCCGAGCGAAACCTGATAGCAGAAAGCTCCACAGAAAACATCTCCGGCACCGGTCGTATCGACAACTTCAACATCTCTGGCCGGAATTGAAGCATAGGAATCGCCGGCTTTTACAAAGACGCCCCCGCTACCGAGAGTAATTATCACATTTTCGACTCCACCCGCGCTAATCATATCTGCAGCAGCTCTGGCACTGTCTGCTCCGTCAATCTTAATACCTGTGAGGTGTTCCGCCTCGACGTGGTTGGGAAGAATCGCAAAAAGCCCGCTGATGATGGAATCGCTCAGAGAAAGCGGAGCCGGAGCCGGCTTCATCACTGTGCGCACACCGTACTTTTGTGCCAACGATATGGCGAAACCGACTGTATCGATGGGAATCTCAAGCTGGACAATCAATATATCGGCGCAGGCGATACAATTCTCGGCCTTCCTGACATCATCGATACTGAGTGTGGAATTTGCCCCCGGAGCTACGATTATATGGCTTTCTCCCATGGAGTTCACCGTCACCATAGCGAGTCCGGAGGGATTCGCGACATCGGTCACCACATGTTTCGTCGAAATCTTTTCGTTGCGATAAAGTTCTATAGCCTGAAGGCCGAAAAGGTCATATCCGATTTTTGAAATCAGAGTGACGTCGCCACCGAGTCTGGCTGCCATAATAGCCTGATTAGCACCTTTTCCACCCGGCTCCATAGAAGATGTGCCGCCGAGAACCGTTTCACCCGGTGCGGGAAAACGGTCGGCTCGTATAATCATATCGGTATTACAGCTGCCGACAACTACAATTCTTGGAGCGGTAGAATTCGATTTCATGGCGGATTAGATGTTGTGATGCAAATATATGCTGCCTTTAAGGCGCATTCATGACCAAATATTCACAAAAAATATAATTTCAAAACAGCAAAAATGCGCGACCTGCAAACCTAAAACACTGACTGGCAAACATCAGACGTAGGGTTTCGACTTGCGAGCCAAAACTTCCGACAACGGCACTCCAGTAAGCTTTGTTTCAACCCATGCGGTAAAGTCGAAATGCAGCAGAAGCTTGCGTTCATATTTATCGGCAGATAATTTATCCAGAACCGGACTGAGCTTGTTCCATATAGCCATCCGTTGGCGTTTCATGGGCGGAAGTTCCGAATTGGCAAGAAAACGGAGCATCATGCGCTCCGTGGCGAACACGAATTTTCCCGACGAGCGCAAGATGGATCTGGCTTCATATTGCAACAGATCATGTTCTCCAAGCTCATAATATGCCATAAGACGCACAAGGCGCACGGTGCGCATCATCGGCAGATATTTGATATTCTGGTTGACCATAGCCTGGGCTATGATACGGTTCACTTTTTTCCAGTTTCCAAGTCCGAGTTCGACAATAGCCAGATAAAGCATCAGTTCACATTCCCGCACCGAGAGCAGTCTGCTTTCTTTTCCGCCAAGAATGTCGCGATACCGTGCCACAATATCGCGGCAGGAAGAAAAATCACCGGTATCGAGATGCGGAACCAATTCGTATTGGAATAGCAGACACAATATGTTGGCTTTCATGTCCGACGACGATTTGACAGCCATCGCCCTGACTTTTTCGAGAAATATTTCCATATCCCCGTAACGTCGGGCAAAACGCAGAGCACGCAATATGCCTTCGAGCACTGAAAGATGATATATAGGTGTCGAGGCAGGATTTCCGGGATTCTCTTCGAACAGACGGTGAAGAGAGCTGTAGACCGTCAGCGCCCCCTCCATATCACCGGTTTCCATAAGATAGCTTGCCTGAAACATACGGTGATTACGTTCAAGCTCAAATGATTTTTCCGACTCGGCACTGAAACTGTAGAATTCGCTCATTACAAGATCGTGCATGATATTCTGCTGCTCCGATGTGTGAATGGAACCTATGTGCAACATGCGCTGTCGCAAAAGATTATAAAGCGACGCGTGCTCTGTTATCAGACTTATGCTTTTGAGAGTCTTGCGCTGCAGCGTATGCTTCTCGAATAGTTCGCGTTCGCTTATGCCGGGGAAATCAAGCGACAGAAAAAATTCAAGTTCAAGCTTCTGGGCCATAAGGACAATTTCGTTGAGTCCAAGCCGACGGGCTTTTTCAATCACCGATGCCGTAAGTTCAAAACTCTCCTCGAAAAGAGAGCGTTCGAAAAACATCCGGGCTTTACCTATGTCATTAAGCAGACTATATGTAATATCTTTGACCGGACGCAACGACATAAGAGTTTCGGTGATTTTGTCGTAAAGGTACTTTACTTCAACCTCGAACGCTCCGCCGGGATATCTGAGCAGAAATTGTTCTTTTACCGTATTTCCGTCGCACAGATGATCATCGGAAATCAGCCGGTAAATAAATGAATAGCTCTTACGCGTCAAATCACCGGCATTACCGCGACAACGCATTACAAAAGCCTTACGTTCCGCCTTCGAAAGCGAATTCACGAGCAATATAAGGGAATCGATACGTTTCAATGAAAATATTTTTTTTTTAAAATAGACGCATAAGCACATTCATTTGTTTTTCGGCTCTTTGTCCGTTTTGTTTCCGCGTCCGCGGACAGTATAATCGGAGCGGTCATGCGAATACTTTTCAATCAGCGGATTATATATATAACCATGAGGCCTTTTTTCGCTCCCTTTGACTTTCATGTTACTGTCGCCGCAACGCGCTCTCATATCGTCAAGCGCCGACTTGAGCCTGTCCACAACCTCGGGATACATGTCTTTTACATCATAACGTTCGCCCGGGTCGCGTCGCAAATCATAAAGTGCCCAGTCAGTAGCATTCGTAACACGTTTGCCGGGAGTTCCGTCATCGTGAGGCAAAGTCCCTTCATGGGATGCATACTTATGCGGTTCGACAAGCTTGAACCGATCGTCGCGCACACCGTTAAGCCGCGAATTCAGGACATAATAATAAAGATATTCATGAGGACGAAATGAATTGTCGCCCGACATAAGCGGTGTTATATCCACTCCATCGATGATCTTTTCAGGCAGTTCCCCTCCGGCAAGAGCCGTAAAAGTCGGCAACAGATCGATCTGGCTGGCCATCCTGTTTATTATTTTTCCGGCCGGTATTACGGCCGGCCACTTCATGATGCACGGAACTTTCTGTCCGCCTTCGAACGACGAATGCTTGGCCTCCCTCAGGCCGCCGTTGTTTCCGGCATGTGCACCGAAATTAATCCAGGCTCCGTTGTCGGAAGTAAACACGACAAGAGTATTTTCCTCTGCACCGATCTCCCTTATGGCATCAAGGACTTCCCCGACACTCCAGTCCACTTCCATCATGGCGTCACCGAAAAGTCCCTGTTCGCTTTTACCCCTGAATCGCTCGGCGACAGGCAGCGGTACATGAACCATCGTATGGGCAAAATAGAGAAAAAAAGGCCGTCCGCTGCTGCGGTGTATAAAATCTACGGCACGCTCCGTGTAGAGAGTAGTCAACTCGCTTTGCTGGTCCATGTCCATAATATAGCGTACAACCTCGTTACCGTCGTACAGCGGAAGATCGGGACGATCCCACACTCGTTCCGTAGGAGTTTCGCCGAATGTATATTTATAACCGAAAGGCCACATGTCGTTGGAATACGGCAGACCGAACCACTCGTCAAAACCTCTTTGAAGAGGCAGAAACTCCTTCTCGTCGCCGATATGCCATTTGCCGACAATTGCTGTGGCATATCCGGCATCTTTCAATATCTGCGACATAAATTTTTCGTCCGGATGCACTCCTATGCCCGTAAGGGGCTTAAGAGCGCCGTTTATGCTGATTCGACTTGGATAACACCCGGTCATAAGGCCTGCGCGAGAGGCTGAACTGACAGAAGAAGGTGCATAGAACTGCGTGAATCGCGTTCCTTCGGCTGCAAGCCTGTCTATGTTTGGAGTAAGATAGCCTTGGGCACCTGTGACCGACAGATCACCGCATCCCATGTCGTCAAGATTAATAAGCACTATATTCGGACGTGAACCATGCGCCTGCATGCTTTGAGCATGAGAGGATTGAAGCATGAATACTGTCGCTACAGTAAAAAAGAACTTTTTCATTTAGGCATCAGTTTAAAGAAATTATCACAAAACTAATGCCGAGGGATATTAATCCGCAACCAATTTCCACACAAATTAATAATTTCAAGCCAAACACAAACCAACAAATACAACTCCAAAACAATCCACAACCACCTTTTAGAGCATGTTAAAATATAAATACAAATACCGAAGGTCTTAAGCGGTAGATTCAAAAACCATGAAGCAGCTGAAATGTTATTTATTACAACATATATTACTATAAGCTTATGAAAATTCAGGAACTGTTCGATCTCTCCGGAAAAGTCGCAGTAGTCACAGGCGGCGGCGACGGCATCGGCAAAAGTTGTTGTGAAATTCTTGCAGCAGCAGGAGCCATGATCGTCGTAGGCGACATCAACATCGAAAAAGCTCGGAACGTAGCCGTAAGCATCGTGGCAAACGGTGGAAAAGCTATAGCCGTAAAATGTGATGTGACATCAGACCCGGACCTTGTAGAACTCATCAACAGCGCCGTCGTAGCTTTCGGCACAATCAACATCCTTGTCAATAACGCCGGTATGGGAGGAGGAGGCCGCGAAAACACATTCAAAATAGACTCCGATTATATAGAACGCATCTACCGTATAAACGTATTCGCGCCATGGCGCCTATGTCAGCTCGCAGTTCCATTGATGGGTGAATCCGGATACGGAAGCATCATCAACATAACATCCGTAAGTTCTGTGAATACGGAAGCCGATATGAGCATATATGCTTCAAGCAAAGCCGCAATGAACCATCTTGCGGCAAATCTGGCATACGATTTCGGACCTTACGGCGTAAGGATCAACTGCGTGGGTCCCGGCGCAACCGAAACCGGGTCCCTTGCATCCGTAATGACACCTCAAATGAGGGAAAAAATGCTACGCCACACCCCTATAAAAAGACTCGGGAATGTTTCCGACATCTCCCAAGCAGTACTTTTCTTCGCTTCCCCGGCATCATCGTGGATCAACGGGCAGGTGCTTTTCGTCAACGGCGGTGGAAAACAGACACTGAGCTAACCCTTAGAACGTCTGGCCTGTAGAATCCTGACAAAAGACTCGGGCAGGACAACGTTATACATATCCAGTGCGCGGTCGAATAACGGAGCGATTTCCTCATCCGTGAATCCGGCGATACCGCAGCCTATACGTGTGACCAGAAATGTGGTCTGATCCCACTCTTCGGCAAGTTCGAAAAAATCGTCGACATAAGGCCTGATTGATTCCACACCACCCTGCATGGTCGGTATGGCATAGGAACGGCCTTGTATTCCTACTCCTTGCCCCATTACAGCGCCGAAACGTTCGAGAGCGACACGCGCAGCCCCTCCGGCATGATTACCGGCAAGATTACTTCCGAATACATAAATCTCATCCTCGCCAAGCGAGCTAATATTATCAGGCGTATATCTCAAATGATCCATAAAAAAATATACATAAAAACTTGGTAAAACCGAATTCAACCACACAAAAATACGAATAAACCCCGACTACACCAACATAAATACACAAACGCCGTCTTCTATTCCCTCAAACGCAAAACCATAGACTTCCAGCCTGAAGATTCAAAAACGAAGCTTTTTGCACTTCGTTTTTGAATCTACACTCAATTGAACGAAATACTCAGTTTATTCGTTATAAACCTGAGGCTTCACAGGCTGAATTCGACTCAGCATTGACCAACGCCCAAAGTCTGATTGCTGATAGTTGAACAAACGTGACGCCGCACAGAATCTTTCTCCGTCATCAATAAACCCAGACAATGGCTCAATACATTGAAAATGGCTTATCTGCCTGTACCGAAGCGGGAGGTGTCGATGCTGTTGTCCTTGGGTTTGAAACCGTTGAAGCGCCAGATGAAAGTAAGTTTAAGGTTACGGGTCATATCACTGACCTTCATACGATAGTCCTGTCCCGAAGTATTGATTGTCATTGTAGGTGACCAGCGGTTGAATATGTCGTCGGCCTTTAGGTCTAATTCGCAACAGCGCTTTGTGCCGAATTGCCATTTCACGCCGGCATCAATTTTCCACATAGCCGATAAATCGGCTATTCCTTGCAGAGATGGTGATATATAGGTAAACTCTACCATTAATGACAGTGGACTGTTTTTACTGAATTTGAAGGCGTTGTTGATCGAAGCATAGAAAATCCATTTACTATTGTCGAAACTTATGTCATGAAAACGGTCTGCATTTTCGCGCTGATTGAATACATTTGCGGTAACTGTCGTATTCCAGATATAGCTTACATTGAAGGGGGCGTACAAATTCAGGCCGACAACGCGCTTGTAGTTCATATTGATTGTCTGATAGATAAGTTTAAGTTCGTCAGACGACTGATAAGGCAACTGCACACTCGATTTATCGCCATATTGTAAATAGAGAGTCGCCACATATTTCTGTTTAAAGATATAGCTGAACTGAGCATCGTATTGGATATATGGCTGAAGCTCCGGATTTCCTATCACAGTAGAATAATCATTGATATAGCTTGTACCCCCGTGCAACTCCCAATAAGAGGGATAAATGCGTTGGGTGCTGAGGTTGAGCTGGAAAATGCTTTTCGGAGTATTGTAGTAAGTCGCTCCGAGCTGTGGAATGAAATTCCAACTGTGCTGATACTTGTTATGATAATACTCACCCTTTGCCGAAACATTAAACGACAATCCCCAGTCGAACGACCGTTGAGTGCCTGCATAGAAACTCGCAACATCCTCGTTTAGAATATCGTCAAAATCAGAATTATCTGATAATACGCCGTAATGTTGCAGACTGTGGTCATTCGAGTACTGATACTCCGCTCCATAGTTCAGTTGCCATTTGCCAAGCTGATGCTGTTGATCGATATAGATATGCCAACGGTTTATGTCCTGACGCGTCAAAGAACCAAGCAGATAGTCCGTGTCCTTAAACAACGACTGCGAGCGGTTTTCTGAATAGCGCGTATAGTCGCCCCCTATAGTCATACCGAATGACGTGGTGTAACGCAGTGCGATATTATGATACCCCACCGGCGACAACATATTGTAGGAATTTGTGAAGTTGCCAAGAGTTCCCGACGAAAGGCCCCAATTATTTGAATCGGAGATTATCTGACCGTTATAAGTCAGTTTCAAAGTTTTATATGAAGCAGAAGCAAATATGGTGTTGCTCCAGTTCTGACCGATACGGCGCATATCATCCTCAATCATAGTCCGATTACCATTGTAAAGATGATTCGACCATGTTTCCTCGCGGCTCCACGATTTACTGCGAGTTAATCCATAGTTCAAATCAAAAGTCCAGTCCTCGACAGCGTATGTGGCTGCAAGCGCACCTCCATACGACCCGTAATGAGCCTGATTATATCCGGCTCGGATTTGTCCTTGCAGACCGTCAAGAGGCGTAGGTGTTTTCAACACCACATTAATAACTGCACCGTTGACATGATATTTTGCCGGAGCGGAATACATTACCTCGACATTCTTCAGTCTGTCAATCGGCATAGTATACAGCAGTTGATAAAGATTCTGAAGTGGCATATTTGTCAGTTCACCATTCAGAATAATAGTGACGTCGGACGCTCCCGTAAGCCATATCATTCCATTATTATTTGTCACGCCGGGCAGATAGCCAAGAGCCTCAAGTATGTTATTTACAGGTTTATCCTTGACAATCCCCGGCAGGTCAACGACCATAATGCCATCTTCGCCTCTGACTTGAGGCTTCTCACCCTTTACAACAACTTCATTGAGTTGCCGGGAGGATATCGTATCAGGAGTTTCCGTTTCAGCATAAGCGGCTACACTATGCAGAATTGTTATGAATAGTAATGCTTTTCTCATTGCGATTCTGTTTTTTTGACTCAAATTTACCTTCACTTACATTCAACGTCACCACAATCAAGCTTATTTAGTCTTAAACGCTCCCTTATTTAGTCTTAAAACTACGAAAATAACACGCTGGAATAACCACTTTTACCAATATTCTCAAAATTGGAGGGGCGCATATAGGGGTGCTGACAATAAAAAAGAGGGCAAGATGCCTTGTCATCTACTTTTCATTTACAGAGAGTCACTAATTTTTATTACAGATAGTTACTGGATAAAAAAGATTATGAATTTAACGAATAGCAAGTGTTCTAAGCCACTTTAAGCACGGAGAGGTAGAAGGTAACGGCGAGAGGTTAGAAACGCGGCTACAATGCTTTAAAATGGCTGAACAACATCTCTGTCATATTTCCTCGCTCAAACGTATAATACGGAGCGTCAATTCCCCTGCTGTTTATAGCAATTAGGGATTGCACGTGCAATCCCTCTATTTGCCATTGCCAGCCAATTCAAAACTATAATCATATGCCAATAGCCAATATTACAGTATCATAAATTCAATGATATTATTTATAATCTCTTATCTATAGCATTTAGGCATATATGGACAGGTATATAGGCAATATTACTATTTATAGGTTATTATTCCCCCTTATTATTAAGCAGGTTTAGCATTTATATTTCTGTACTACCATACCGAGTATGGGATTGGAGCATAGCAATAATTTTAGAGAGATTTATATTCTCTCCATCTGCCTTTATATCAGCAAAATATCGGATAATATCTCTATATAAATCAATCTTGCGATAATCATTTGTATCACTATGGTTATCAAAGAGGTAATTTATCCTTGTATACAATTTCGTCTTTGCTGAATTTATAGATGCTTGCGTTTTATGATGCTCTTTGATATATTCTTCAAAAAAGTTGATATTATCTTTCCAAGGATATAAATTCAAGGTTTCTGCGCAAAGAATATCCTTTAACGAAAAATTGGCAGTATCGGATATGACGCTTTGTATGGTAATTCTTCCGACTTCATAAGCCCATAATTCGCGTAACTCCTCCCAATGATTTATCAAATCATTTATACTGGCTATCTTTGACAGACCTTTACGTTTTAATGCATCTTTATCGTCAGCCGTAAATTCTATTCGCATAATGTTTGGAGAGGTATTAGATGATATAATATCATCCGTCAAATCTGCTTTATCCTCTATTTCTTTGCATTTGTCATATATTTTCAATCGAAAGTCACTTTCTCTTTTTCCAAAATATAAAGTTCCGTAGTTTCCTTTGGTTCTGCCTCTGCCTCGAATTTTTTTAGCCCTAAATGTAGCATAGGAAACAATCTTTATACTTAGTTTGGAATAAGGAATTGAAATCGGGATATTAAAACCAAACTCAATTTGCGTAGCAGAAGCAACACAAAGAGTTTCCCAGGCTATTCCAAGCATTTCTGCAAGCAGTTTAGTCGCTTCTACGAATGATGAAAGCGTCAAATCCGCAATGCTATAATCACCGAATTGCCACTTACGCAAACTGCCTTTAACTGTAACTGCACCGTTATGATGTTCCCAAACTGACATATGTGAATTATTCATGGGATTATTCAATCTCCATTCATTTCTGGTTCCTTTTTTCTCAGTCAAGATACAATTAGAAAAATTGCCCTTGAATTGATTTGCCGGAAAGTAAAATTTAGTACCGTCTATCATAATTACTGATAAATTTTAAAGAAGCCTACTTTGGCTTTCTTACCTATATAATAGCACGGAAAGCAACGTAATTTTACGCCGTTTTCTGTTAAATATTATTAATCAACAAACTTTCAGCTAATTATGTTTGAAATTTTCAGTCTTTTTCTGTGTTCTCGTTTTTACTTTCGGAAGTATTCCAGCATTTCGTTTTCAAGTTCTTCTTTATTTTTCTTCTTCTGCGCACGAGCGATGAGAATAATCCATAAGACCGAACATACTCCTCCTGCCAATAAAGCCATCGAGGATATATCATCTGAACAATCGTATATGAATTTTCCGACATGGCTCACGCCCATAGTCAATGGTATGATAAGGGCTAAAGCCACGTCAGACCGACACCGAACAAAATCCGATTACGATTGCTTTGAGAGTTTGATTAAGGTTCATATCTTTTTCACTTTTTGATATGACTAATAATTCTATTATATCGTTCCTCCCCAAGATTTTTCTTAGTAAGAGATTGATTGAGCGGATTTTTCCCGATTATTAATCTATCCTCTCGCTCCAGTTGGCGCCAAGTCACCCCAAGTAACTTTTGCCAATTTTTCACGGCTCTTGGCACCACAAAGATTGCGTCTGTGTAATTGGCGATATATGTTATCATTTTTTTGATGAAAACTTGGGACGGTAGTACACATCCTTTGGGAAGGCTTTTCGCTTTTATCGAAGAATATGGTATTGATTGTATCAAAGCTACATTTGAGAATATTTCATCAAAACTTAATCCTTCATTCTGCCATTTCGAGAGAATATCAAACCAATACCAATCACCAAGCATATTATAAGCGTCTTGATAATTGGGGTGTTCTTCTGCCAAACTGCGTGCATCTGGCATAAAACCTTTTACGTTCAGACGCAAATTTTCACGCATGAAGCACATAACGCCTTCCGCCAACTGAGGATAGTGTTGAAGTATCTTAGCAAAATAGTGATTAACTCTTGGAACATAGCCTGCGTTAAGGCTTAGTATTATAACCTTTGCTGTCAAAGGATTGCCTTGAAATGGATAAGGTATGGTATTCAGAATAAAGCGTGTCTCATCGGTAGCAGTCGCGTTATATCTTTCAACACAGACCTCATCACCTGGATATATATATTCCTTGCAATCGCTATACAGTGCATCGTTGCCTTGACATTCATCAGCAACGATGTTCCAGTGATTGGCAACAAGAATATCATTATAGGTTGTTTCCCGTTTGGGAGAAATTAGATAGTGGTCCGAATCATCAAACGGCAATACATAGAACATGACAAGATACTCTTTTAAATCATCTATCATATCCTTTACTGAAACACGTTCATACCTTGCCTCTACAAAATTTATCCCTTTTTCCAATAACTCAGACAGAAGTAAAGCTATGGAATGTTTGATGTCTTCTTCTGAGATATAGGAATGGTTTTTCAAGATTTCACGAACATCTTGGGTAATGTCATAACCCATTGTAGTCACATAACCTAAGTCAAGCAACTTTTGCTTTGGGGTGCAATCAGCCCATTCTTCCGCTCCATTATCAAAATAGGTGCGGATGGGATATGGCAGATGCAAAGTTTCTCCAGAGCCATAGCGTAAGGAGTAATCAATCATTGGCGAATTTCGAGTTCTCTATGCCGCAGACAAGACACAGGGGTTATACTTAAAAAGTGGACTGCTCCCATGCTAACTCGAAGGCATCGCCAAACGCCTATGCAAACGCACAGAGAGCAGCCCACGTTAATGAGCTGTTCAACTGCGCCTCGTTTGCATTGATAGATTGGCGATTTATCGAATTAGAGGCACTTTCTTTATTCTTGTCACTCTTGACGGTACAAAATTAGTCATTTCTTCCAAGAGTAACAAGAGTATAATCCTATGCGCCAATGATTATTAGGTGTTTTAACTGAATGTATCTATCTCTTCCATATTGACTTGCGCCACTTTTAGGTCGAATTTCAAATATCTCTCTGTCATATTGACAGATTTATGACCGAGAAATTTTTGTATCTTATATATTGATACTCCGTCCATTACAAGTAAAGTCGCAAAGGTATGGCGAGCGATGTGAAAGGTGAGTATTGGAATTGGCGGAAGAAAGGTGATGAAGATAAAACGTAATAGATTATTTGACAGGTGATTTTCGCTTTTGGTGGTGCTGGGATAAAGCAGGCTGGAGCGGAATATTGCAGGGGTTCGGTTACCAGAACGTTAGCCGGGCAGTTACCGATGCAGGATATGGTAACTCCCGGAAGCTCAAATAACGATGCCGTGGGTGCTTATTCGCTGTAATTCACCATTTTGCATATCGGAAAACGCTTATAAACAGGCTAATTTTGCCATTAAAACATAAGCGTATGAAAATCGAAAAATTCAAGGTGCTGCTCTACCTTAAAAAGAGCGGACTCGACAGGAACGGGAAAGCACCCATAATGGGGCGCATAACCGTCAACCGCACGATGGCGCAGTTCAGCTGCAAGCTGTCATGCACGCCCGGATTGTGGAACCCGCGTGAGAGCCGGCTTGACGGCAAAAGCCGTGAGGCGGTGGAGACAAACACGGCGATAGACCGCCTGCTGCTTGGGGTAAATGCCGCTTTCGACTTCCTTGTCAACCGTGGCGGTGACTTCGACGCCAACGATGTCAAGGAACAGTTCCAGGGTAGCATGGAAACCCGCGTGACACTTATGAGGATGACCGATGCGGTATGTGCGGAGTTGAAGAGCCGAATAGGGATAGACCGCGCAAAGACTTCCTATGCCACCTACCATTACACCCGCCGGGCTTTGGCGGAGTTCGTTCAAAGACGCTTCAAGGTGACTGATCTTGCTTTTGACCAACTTACCGAGCGTTTCATCTATGAGTTCCAGACCTTCGTCACCGATGACAAGGGGTTGTCGATAGAGACGGCCCGGCATTATCTCGCCATCCTCAAGAAAGTATGCCGGCGAGCTTTCAGGGAGGGGCACTCCGCAATATGCCATTTCCATAACTTCTCGCTTCCGAAACAGACGCTTAAAACACCGAGGGCGCTAAGCCGGGAATCCTTCGAGAAAATCCGGGATGTCGAGATACCTCCGCACCGCAGGACACACCGCCTGGCGCGGGATCTTTTTCTATTCGCCTGTTATACGGGTACAGCGTACATAGACACCGTCACCATCACCCGTGAGAACCTGTACACGGATGAGACGGGGGCGTTGTGGCTCAGATACAACCGCCGGAAAAACGAATTGCGTGCCACAGTGAAACTCCTGCCCGAAGCCGTGGAGCTGATAGAACGGTACCGGGACGATGAAAGGGAGACATTGTTCCCGATGATATACCATCCCAACCTGAAACGCCATATGAAGACTCTGGCGGCACTCGCCGGAATAAAGGATGACCTGTGCTTCCATCAGGCGAGGCACAGTTTCGCGAGCCTGATCACGCTTGACGCGGGCGTGCCGATAGAGACCATAAGCCGGATGCTTGGCCACTCCAGCATAAAGACGACACAGGCATACGCCCGTGTGACCCCGCGTAAACTGTTCGAGGACATGGACCGATTCATCGCGGCGACATCCGACCTTGAACTGACTCTGTAAAAATCCCCAATCATATAACCGTCATTAAACATACAGAACATGCGCAGCACATTCTCAATATTATTCTACATCAACCGTGGCAAGACACGTTCCGACGGAACCTCATCAGTGCTTTGCCGCATAACCGTGGACGGTAAAAGCACAGTCATGACCACAGGTATATACTGCAAGCCCTCAAACTGGAATCCCAAGGCTGGTGAGACAAAATGCGTCAGAGACAACGCCCGGCTTGCCGCTATGCGTGGCGACATTGAAAAAGCGTACATGGACATCCTGAAAAAGCAGGGAGTTGTAAGTGCCGAGCTTCTTAAAAACAGCGTTGCCGGAAGCGTTACTGTCCCATCCGGACTTCTCGGTGTCGGAGAGGCAGAGCGACTCCGTTTGAAGGCGCGCTCCGAGGAGACCGGCTCCAATTCCACATACCGCGAGTCGGGCTACAACCAGAGATATCTTGCGGAATATCTCACATCCACGGGTAAATCCGACATCCCGGTTGCGGACGTGACCGGGGAATTCGGCCACGCATACAAGGCGTACCTGGTACGGCGCAAGAACTTCTCGCCCCAGCACGTCAACAGGTGTATGCGCTGGCTTAGCCGCCTGCTCTACATAGCCGTCGACAACGGCACGATACGCGTCAATCCCATAGAGGATATGGACTACGAGAGACGTCCCGACGCCCGCCACCGTTACATAACCCGTGACGAACTTAGGCGTATCCTTGCGACACCCATGCACGACGTGCGCCAGGAACTCGGACGGAGGGCTTTCATTTTCTCTTGCTTCACCGGACTTGCCTATGCTGACGTGCAGTTGCTTTACCCGCATCATATCGGCACGACCTCAGACGGACGCCGGTACATACGCATCAACCGCCGGAAAACAAAGGTGGAGGCGTTCATCCCCCTGCATCCCATAGCGGAGCGGATATTGTCGCTCTACAATACAACGGACGATGAAAAGCCGGTGTTTCCACTGCCGTCACGTGACG
>Ga0073906_1000908_pt1 | contig 50572 bp, 49 predicted proteins | sample Inofromicrocosms_FD_65485 | JGI IMG/M metagenome (GOLD analysis project Ga0073906, IMG submission 65485) | Mouse cecum microbial communities from Vienna, Austria - Inoculum for glucosamine and mucus D2O microcosms | ecosystem: Host-associated > Mammals > Digestive system > Large intestine >...
AAGATACTAAGGTGGCCATAGCGTGAGGGCTCCACCTCTTCCCATTCCGAACAGAGAAGTTAAACCTCACCACGTCGATGATACTGCGAAAGTGGGAAAGTAGATAACCGCCCCTTCTAAACGACCGAAGCCTGAGATGCAGATAGCGTCTCAGGCTTCGGCTTTTTTATGAACTATAGTTGTTTTTAGATTATTTTTGTTTTTTTGATTGATAATCTCAATCTGGGGTTGTATATGCTTGCTTTATTATCGCGTTGATATTTAATTGATGATGAAACAGGTCTAATTTCTGTTCTGCCGCATGCAGATGATTGGTGTTCGGGTTATTTTATGTAACTTTGTGGCAATAATCATACACAGCAACGACCGGATAGAAATGTCGAATACAGACGATACGATTATTCTTATGTTTATGAAATTTTATAAGGTTGCAAAATATAATCTGGCTCTCGCGTTTACGGTATTCTCTATTACCGGGAAGGCAGAAGATGTTTTGCATTATGAGGCTTCGGCTTTTGCCGGAACAGGCTCGGGGAAATTTGCTCCCTACTACATATCTTCATTGGAACACGGACGTTTTACGCAGGCTGACAATGTAAGGCTCGAAGCTTCCTTCTGGAAAGATGTCGATTACGAGAAGCGCTTTTCGTATGGTTTTGGTGCAGATGTCATAGGTGGCTATGCTTCTTCTGTAGCCTATGAGCGTTATAGTGCTGAAACCGAATCGTGGTTTTCCCACAAAGAATCGCCCTCCTCTGTCTGGTTGCAGCAGCTTTATGGTGAATTGAAATTCAGAGGCGTTTTTGCTCAGCTCGGGCTTAAGGAACAGAATTCGGCTTTGCTTAACCAGCGCTTGTCGAGCGGCGATCTGATTGAAAGCGGCAACACTCGTCCGATGCTTCAGGCCCGTGCCGGATTCTGGGATTTTCAGAATATCCCTTTTACAAACGGTTGGCTTCAGATTTCAGGTGAAGGCGCATTCGGCTACATGGCAGATGATGGCTGGTGGAAAAATCACTACAACTACTATGGCAATCACATCACCACTCATCAGCTCTATAACTATAAGCGTGTATATTTTCGCACTAAACCATCGAAACCGTTTTCTGTGATTTTCGGCATGCAGGCGGCAGCTGTTTTCGGCGGTACTACCAAATGGTATTACAACGGAGAGCTGACCCGCACGCAAAGTCATCCGAAATCATTGAAATATTTTGTAAAAATGCTGTTCCCGATGGAGGATGGCGGCGAGGGTTTCTACTCAGGCAACCACCTTGGCAGTTGGGATATACGTGGGCGCTATCGTCTTAAAAACGGAGACGAACTTTTTGCCTATACCTCATGGTTGTGGGACGATGGATCGGGAATAGGTAAGCTTAATGGCTTTGACGGGCTGTGGGGCATTGAATATAAAGCCTCCCGTCCGGGATACATATCAGGCGTCGTAGCCGAATATTTTGATTTTACAAACCAGAGTGGCCCGATTCATTTCAATCCCGGAGACTACGACGGTTGTACTCTTCCAGGGCATGTCTCAGGCGCTGACGATTATTATAATAATGCGTCATATAATGCCTATGCCTATTTCGGCATGGCTTTGGGAACGCCTGTTATGATGTCTCCTATATATAATCTTGACGGTAATCCGAATTTTGTCGCAAACGCGGTACGCGGTTTCCACATCGGTCTTGAAGGAAATATTACACCATCTCTCGACTATCGTGTCAAAGGTGGTTACCGCAAGGCTTGGGGAACTCCCTTCAACATGTTGCCTCGTCCGATTCATCTGACCTCTGTTATGTTGGAGGCCGGATGGCATCCTGCTACTGTCAATGGTTTGACAATCAATGCAAAAGTCGAGCTTGACCGTGGCAATATGCCTGAGAATGCTTTCGGGATTCTTGTCGGAGTGAGATATGACGGATTGTTTAACTTTTAATTCTGAAGTTATAGTGTTGTCTACACATATAAAAGCTAAAGTAACAAAGACCATGACTGTATTTGTGGTCTGTCTGACTGTCATTATTATGTCCGGGTGTACACGCCATAACGGCGATATCGGCGACTTGTTTGGGGAATGGAGACTTGAACGACTTACGGCCGACGGTCAGGAAACGGAGCTATATGAGACACCCGACGCCCCGCTGCTTTACACATGGGCTTTTCAGGGCAATATCATACGAATCAATACCATCTATGCCCATAACCGTGTATTCGAGTGTTTCGGGACATGGATGCGTGAAGATGATTTGCTTGAATTGTGTTTTATCTACCATGATAATCTTCAGGGAACAGATTACCTCTATACTCCTCCTCAAGCGATGTGTTTTTCATCCGATGGTGTCACGCGCCTTCACATTGACCGTCTGACAGGCAAAAAGATGGAGGTAAGCTACACCTCTACTGAAGGGGTAGAATATAAGTATTATCTTACCCATCCGCATTAGGCATCTGTCTCTGAACATAAAAACAACTTAGATATTAAGAAAATAACATATATGGATAGCATTAAAGAAAAAGTGCTCGTCACCGGTGCTGACGGCTTTATCGGGTCTCACCTGACTGAAGCTTTGCTTGCCGAGGGCTACAAGGTGAGAGCTTTGAGCCAATATAATTCATTTAACGACTGGGGTTGGCTTGAAGGAATCAATAATCCGGATCTGGAAATTGTTACAGGCGATGTCAGAGATCCGAATTTCTGCCGTCACATAACCGAAGGCTGTTCTACTGTCTACCATCTTGCAGCACTTATCGCCATTCCGTATAGCTACGTCGCGCCCGACAGCTACGTAGACACAAATATCAAGGGGACTCTCAATATGTGTCAGGCTGCGCGTGACTGCGGTGTGAAGCGGCTTGTCGTGACCTCGACAAGCGAGGTCTATGGTACGGCGAGATATGTCCCGATTGACGAAAAACATCCCCGGCAGCCCCAGTCGCCCTACAGCGCTACTAAAATCGGGGCGGATGCTATCGCCATGAGTTTCTATAACGCATTCGGACTTCCTGTGGTCATAGCACGTCCGTTCAACACCTATGGCCCGCGTCAGAGTGCCCGTGCGATCATACCTACGATTATCACACAGATAGCTAATGGCGCTCGTGAAATCAAGGTCGGAGATCTCACCCCCACACGTGATTTCAACTTTGTCAAGGATACGGCAGCCGGATTCATCGCGCTCGGAAGAGCAGAGGGCATAGAAGGAAAAGAAATCAACATTGCCACCGGCACTGAGGTAAGCATGCGTCAGACTCTTGAGACTATTGCTGATATAATGGGCGAGAAAGTCGATTACGTTGTCGATCCTGCCCGCTTGCGTCCATCGGGCAGTGAAGTGTTCCGCCTTTGTGGCGACAACACTCTTATAACCTCTCTGACAGACTGGCGTCCTCGCTATGACCTTGAAGCCGGTCTCCGCGATACGGTCGAGTGGTTTACGAAGCCTGAAAATCTTGCTAAATATAAATCGGGAATCTATAACGTTTGATTTTTATCATGAGCGGACAGACTGACAATAGCGGCAAGCGCCGGAACATAAACATTCTGTTTCTCGGCGGTGCTAAGCGTGTTTCATTTGGACGGAAATTGATAGAGGCCGGCCGTGAGCTTGACATGGATGTCAGGATTTATAGCTATGAGCTTGAGCCTGAAGTCCCGGTTGCTCTCGTCGGCGGTGTCATTATCGGACGCAAATGGAATGCGCCTGACATCCTTGAACATCTTCATCAGATAGTCTCTGCCTATCATATTGATGTGATGCTTCCGTTTGTTGACGGGGCTATTTCCATTGCCGGAGCATACGTGGCCACTTATGGAGACTCGTGGTCCCCTGTTGTCACACCCGGAAAGGCTGACACCCTGTTTGACAAAGTGTTGTCTGCCCGTGAGTTCGAGTCGCTTGGCCTCGACATTCCTCCGACATATACCGGCGGTCGCCCTGTTTTCCCGCTCATCGCCAAGCCGCGTCGCGGATCTGCCTCGAAAGGTATTGAAGTCATCAACGGCATCAACGAGTTCAAGCGTATTTCGAAAATAGCCGACGAATATCTCATTCAGACCTACTATCCCGAGCGCGAAGAGTTCACTGTTGACTGCTACATATCCAAGCGTGGCAAGATTCTTTGCGTCAGTCCCCGAAAGAGACTCGAAGTGGTCGGTGGAGAAGTTTCGCGCACTGTCACTGTCGACAGTCCTGAGCTGCTTGAGGCTTCAGTTGATGCGATTGTCAGGATTGGTCTCCGCGGTGCGGTCACACTTCAATATCTGCGCGACCTTCGGACAGGTCGACTGATGCTGATGGAAATAAATCCCCGTCTCGGCGGAGGTGTGGTATGTTCGGTTCATGCAGGAGCTGACATTCCGTCAATGATATTGAAAGAGGCGGTCGGGCTGCCGCTTGAGCCTGCCGCAAAAATAAAAGCAGGCACTATGATCTGCCGTTATTTTGAAGAAGCTGTGTTTAACGTATGAAAAAGACTGGAAAAATAATCATAATCGCCGAGGCAGGAGTCAATCACAATGCCTCGATGGAGATGGCACGCAGAATGGTAGTCGAGGCCGCACGCGCCGGTGCTGACTATGTGAAATTTCAGACAGCCGTGCCTGAACTTGTCATATCTTCAATAGCCCCGAAGGCGGCCTATCAGAAGGAGGCCACGGGCGAAGGTGAATCGCAGCTTGATATGTGTAAGGCTATCCATCTACCTCTGAGTGCCTATCCTGAGCTTGCGCAGCTGTGTCGTGAGGAAGGCATCGGATTCATGAGCACACCTTTTGATCTTGTAAGCATTGATGCGCTTGTGCCATTGCAGATGGACTTCTGGAAGATACCTTCGGGCGAGATTACAAATCTTCCATATCTGCGCAAGATTGCGTCAATTGGAGGAAAAGTCATACTTTCGACAGGCATGTCGACAATCATTGAGGTCAATGAGGCCGTTGAAATCCTTGTCAACGGCGGAATCCGGCGTGAGGATATCTATTTGCTCCACTGTACCACTCAGTATCCGACTCCGTATTCCGATGTCAATCTGTTGGCAATGGAAAGTCTGCGTAAGCTTAATGTAGGAGGCGTAGGTTACAGCGACCACACACTTGGCATAGAAGTCCCGGTGGCGGCAGCCGCTCTTGGCGCACAGGTTATCGAAAAACATTTTACTCTTGACAAGTCTCTGCCCGGACCTGACCACCGGGCGTCGCTTGATCCGGCAGAACTTGCAGCGATGGTCAAGGCTGTCCGTCATATTGAGATGGCTCTTGGATCTGGAGAGAAGCGTATTGCCGATTGCGAACGCCCGAATATAGAGGTGGCGCGTAAAAGTATTGTGGCTGCACGGCCGATTTCCGCCGGCGAAGAGTTTACCGAGGAAAATATCACCGTCAAGCGACCCGGAAATGGAATAAGCCCGATGGACTGGGATTCTGTTATCGGTAAAAAGGCGAAAAAAGATTTTCCATACGACTCTTTGATTGAACTTTAAAGCCCTGTATTCATTTCTAATTGTAGAGGATGTAAAATTTAGGCCTGTATGTCCCTCTGAGAAGTTTTTCATTCACGTGTCTTTAATCCTGTTTGTCGCATTTTAATAAAATGAAAGGTTCGCTACGATTATCACTTTCACAGAAATTGCAACAGCGGTTGTCGCCGTTGCAGATGCGTTTCGTACGTCTTCTTGAGATGAACGGATTGGAGATTGAAGACGAAGTTCGTCGTGAACTTGACGATAATCCGGCACTTGAAGTCGCTGATACACCCGCGATTGAAGGAGATGATGATTTCAACGAAAGTGCCGAGGACCTTCAGTTGGCCGATTATCGCGATGAAGACGAGATTCCTTCCTATAGGTTCGAGGCAAACAACCGTTCGGCCGACGATGATTTTTATGAGCCGGTAGCCGTTGCCGACGAAGGTTCGCTTGGAGAGTCACTGACACGTCAGCTTTCAGAAACCGATATTGATGCGCGCGATTTACAGATTGCACGCTACATAATAGGGAATCTTGACGATAACGGATATCTCACGCGGACACTGACACAGATTCTTGACGATCTGGCGATTAATGCCGGAATTGACATTACGATGGAGCATTTGCGTGAGATTGTAGGACGAGTGCGTGCGCTTGACCCTCCCGGAGTTTGTGCCTATGACTTGCGCGATTGTCTTGTGTTGCAGTTGCGTCGGATGCCCCGGTCCGACATCCGGGATCTTGCGCTTGAAATCGTGGAGCATTATTTCGATATATTCTCATTGAGACATTTCGACAGGCTCGCATCGATGCTCGATGTCGACCGCGACAGACTTCGTGAGGCAGACGAATTGATTCGCTCTCTTAATCCAAAACCCGGCGGACAGATTGGTGATAGTGCAGGCGATGAAAAATCGCGTCACATAATTCCTGATTTCAATGTCGAGGTCGACGGGAATGTCGTCACACTTTCACTCGTCAACAACGTCCCGGAACTGACAATCGAGAGCAGTTTTGTCAGCGACGGCAACAGTTTCATATCTGTAGCAGGTGCTTCGGGCGAACACAAAGCTGCACGGGCGTTTATAAACCGTAAGCGTGAGGATGCCACTGAATTCATCGAACTTCTCCGTATTCGTCAGGAGACGCTTTACAAGGTCATGTCTGCCATTGTGAAGTTGCAGCATGATTTTTTTATAAGTGAGGATGAGAGCTGTCTGCGTCCCATGATATTAAAGGATGTGTCGAATGAGACCGGCTATGACCTTTCGGTGATTTCACGTGCGACTGCCGGAAAATATGTCGCCACTCCCGGCGGGATATATCCGTTGAAATTTTTCTTCAATGAAAAAGTGGGTTCTGACGAGGATGCGTCCTCTCGCGAAATCCTTGCAGCCATACGTGAGCTTATCGCCCGAGAGGATTCCGACCACCCTCTTAGTGATGATGCTTTGATGAAGCTCCTCGCTGAACGAGGCTACGACATTGCCCGCCGCACGGTGGCTAAATATCGCGAACGCCTCTCTATACCCGTCGCCCGACTGCGAAAGAAAATCTGATAATTTATATGGATTTTATGGTTTGTCGGCTGTTTTTTATTGTTATTTGACAGAGTGATTGTATTTTGAGGTGTGGTATTGCCACAATGGTACCAAAATATAGAATAAGATAATTTATTGTCAGTGTCCGGCTTTGCCTTTAGCAAATAAAACGCTAAATTTGCGTTTAAATATGTCGATTCACTCGTTTGAAATGACATTTCGGTTGTTTAGAATAATATGAAGAAAATTTCAGAAATACTGTCAGCGGTGTTTTCTCCGTTACTTGTTCCTACTTACGGAATGGTACTCGCCGCTTTCCTGACGATACTCCGGATGCTGCCGTCAAATCTGCTCTGGACGGCAATAGGCATAACGTTTGTCATAACATGCCTTGTCCCGGTCTCAGCCATCGTGGCTCTTTATCGGAGCGGTGTGATAAAAGATCCCGCACTCAACAACCGTACCGAGCGCTTCATTCCCTATGGAGTGGTTGTGCTCTGCTATCTTGGCTGTGGTTTCTTTTTCTATAAGGCAAGTGCTCCGTTCTGGCTCCCGATGTTTTTTGCCGGCGGAGCTTTGGCAACAGTTATCAGCACGGTTGTGAACTGCTGGTGGAAAATCAGCGCGCATGCAGCCGCTATGGGCGGACTGGTCGCCCTTGTATTCAGAATTGTAGCCTCACATTATGCACTGTTTAATATGAATGTGTGGCTGTCGGGTGTGATAATTGTGGCAGGACTTGTAATGACCGCCCGTGTCTATCTCAGCCGTCACACTCTGTGGCAGGTTCTTGCAGGATGTGCCAATGGCTTCCTGTGTGTCTACCTGATGTCAATGATTAATTAAAAACCAACGTTATCAATCATACAAGAATAAAAGCATTATCATGAAACCAATAGTCAGCATCATCATGGGAAGCACAAGCGACCTTCCCATCCTGAAAAAAGCGGCCGACTTTCTCAATCAGATGGAAGTGCCCTTCGAGATGAATGCCCTTTCCGCTCACCGCACGCCCTCTGAAGTCGAAGAGTTTGCCCGTGGAGCTGAAGGCCGTGGAATAAAAGTGATTATAGCCGCCGCCGGAATGGCCGCCGCTCTTCCCGGGGTGATTGCAGCCATGACCCCTGTCCCTGTCATCGGTATTCCTATCAATTCGAGTCTTGACGGCATGGACGCACTCTATTCAATCGTTCAGATGCCTCCGGGTATTTCGGTAGCGACAGTCGGAATAAATGCCGGCATGAATGCGGCAGTCATGGCGGTGCAGATTCTCGCTCTCGCCGATCCGGCGCTTGCAAAACGCTATGGCGATTACCGTTCGACTCTTTCTCAGAAAATAGTCAAGGCTAACGAGGAACTGAAAACCGTAAAATATGACTTCAAGGTCAATTGATTCCACAGTGGATTCAAATTGATTTTGTAGCTTCATATCCATCGCATTATAAACAAGACATGAATCACAGCAGAATCAGAAATTTCAATTATAACCGCCGTTCGACATGGCCTGTCAGAGTCGGGCATGTGGAAATCGGCGGTGAAAATCCCATACGCCTTCAGTCCATGACTTCGACCAGCACAATGGACAGTGAAGGGTCGGTTGCCCAGATCAGGCGCATTGTCGACGCCGGTGGCGAGATTGTGCGCCTTACCGCACAGGGTGTCCGTGAAGCGGAGAATCTTGCCGATATTTCCTCACGTCTGCGTGCCGGGGGAATTAACACTCCGCTTGTGGCTGATATTCATTTCAATCCGCGTGCGGCTTTCGCGGCTGCTTCGAGAGTGGAGAAAGTGCGTATCAATCCCGGCAATTTCGTTGATCCCGGACGTGTATTCAAGAAGATTGACTACACCGATGAGGAATATGCGGCCGAGATTGTCAAGATTGAAGAAGGACTCGTGCCTCTGCTCGATATATGCCGTGAACACTCCACTGCATTGCGCATCGGTGTGAACCACGGTTCGCTTTCCGACAGGATTATGAGCCGCTATGGCGACACTCCGGCCGGCATGGTCGAGAGTGCGCTGGAATTCCTACGCGTATGTCTCCGACACGATTTCCGTGATGTGGTGATTTCAATAAAGGCTTCCAACGTCGGTGTTATGGTCGAGACTGTGCGTCGCCTTGTAGCGGCGATGGATGCCGAAGACATGCACTTCCCGCTACATCTCGGTGTCACCGAGGCAGGCGATGCGGAAGACGGACGAATCAAATCGGCTGTCGGTATCGGTTCATTGCTGGCCGACGGCATCGGCGATACCATCCGTGTCTCGCTCAGCGAAGAGCCTGAGTTCGAGATTCCGGTGGCACGTGCGATAAGCGGTTTTATCACCGGGCTTGCAGCCGGAAAAGAGGTGAAGTCCCAGCCGGTTCCGGAATCCTATAATGAATTTTCGCCTTTACGCCGGAGCAGTGTGTGGTCCACACGCCAGCCTGTTGTAGTCGGACTCGACATGAAGCCGTCAGACCTCGCGGACGCAATCACGGCATTGGCTGAGGATGGTCTGTCTGACGGACTTCGTGAAGAATTGTCCGCCGATAGCTCACGTCTGCTCATCCTTGACAGCAAGGATGAAAACGCGATAGGACATATCCGTTCGTTCATGTTTGCGATGATGAACAGCGGTCTGACAAATCCGGTCATCATACGCCGTGACTATAGCGGTCTGAGCGAGGACAATCTCATAATCGCCGCTTCTATCGAGCTTGGTTCTGTCCTTCTCGCCGGTTTTGCCGATGGATTGTGGATTGAGTCGGGCGATATGTCCCGCGAACGTCTTAACGAAATCTCGCTTGCCATCCTTCAGGCAACCCGTCTGCGCATTTCGAAGACTGAATTCATATCATGTCCCGGATGCGGACGTACTCTTTATGACCTTCAGTCGACACTGCGCGACATCAAGGCTGCGACATCCCATCTTAAAGGATTGAAAATAGGAGTGATGGGCTGTATCGTAAACGGTCCGGGCGAAATGGCCGACGCCGATTACGGATATGTCGGAGCTGCCGCCAGTAAAATCAGTCTCTACAAAGGCAAAGAGTGTATAGAGAAAAACATACCTGCCGCCGATGCTATCGAACGCCTCGTGGCCTTGATCAAGGAAAACGGCGACTGGACCGATAAAGAAGATTAGAAGATTAAGAGTGTGTCTGATATTTACTGTCGGACACACTCTTGCTCCGGCCATTTTGCCGGAATGCTATTAAATTTTTATTTTTGAAACATGGAGACTGACGAGAAATACATGCGTCGTGCCTTGGAACTGGCACGTCACGGAGAGCTTGATGCCTCACCCAATCCTATGGTCGGAGCTGTGATTGTCGACACTTCAGGCAGGATAATAGGGGAGGGCTGGCACCGCCGTTGCGGCGAAGGCCATGCCGAGGTCAATGCTGTGGCTTCGGTCAAAGACCGGGATTTGCTTAAAGATGCGACGATGTATGTCACCCTTGAACCGTGTTCCCATTACGGGAAAACACCTCCATGTGCCGATATGATTGTCGAAAATGGGATTCCGCGTGTCGTAATAGGCACACTCGATCCCTTCGCTAAAGTGGCTGGACGCGGAGTGGCCAAGCTTCTTGATGCCGGAGTCGAGGTGATGACCGGTATGCTTGAGAAAGAGTGCCGGGAGCTTAACCGAAAGTTTATGACCGCTCATAGCCTACAGCGCCCTTACATCACTTTGAAATGGGCACAGAGCGCCGACGGATTTATCGACGGACACATCTCCACGCCTCTTAATTCAATGCTTGTCCATAAGCTGCGTGCCACGCACGACGCAATTCTTATCGGCAGCGGGACTGCGCTTGCCGACAATCCGACACTGACAACCCGTTTCTATGCAGGAAAATCGCCTGTCAAAGTCGTGCTTGACCGCAGAAAGCGTCTTCCGGCAGACCTGCGGCTGTTTTCCGACGGCGATGTCATTGTGATCGATGGCGAAATGACGCTTGCAGAGGCAATGCACACATTATATAATAAAGGTATAAGTTCTGTGCTGGTCGAGGGTGGAGCGCAGATCATAGAATCGTTTGCCAAAGACAATCTCTGGGACGAAATCAGGGTAGAGGTTTCGCCTGAACATATCGAAGGGAAAATAAAAGCACCGTCACTTCCTAAAACAGACACAATTCCAGATATCCGGGTTGTTGACGGACATAAAATAATCAGTTATAAAAAATGAAAATTGTAGAAGCACGCAAAGAGGATGCACCGCTGATAGCTCGTTCGATAATGGATGCTGTCGGCGAGGAAATCTGTCTGGGTCTCGCAGGCCGGAATCACACTCTTGAAGATGTCAAAGGTCTGTTCACCCGTCTGGCTGAGCGCGAAGACACCCAGTATAGTTATCTCAACACCCTTGTTGCCGTTGACGACGACGGAAAGACAGTCGGGGTGTGCGTCGGTTATGACGGAGCGAAGCTTGATGAACTTCGCAAACCGTTTTTTGAAGCAGTCAGGCGCGAACTTGGCAAGGATATGGGCGATGTCGAAGACGAGACGGATTCTTCGGAATTCTATCTCGACACTCTTGCAGTCCTGCCTGCATATCGAGGCCGTGGCATCGCATCGCAGTTGCTGGAGGCGTCTGTCCACCGGGCAGCGTCGACAGGAAAACCCGCCGGGCTGCTTGTCGACAAGGATAATCTAAAGGCTCGCCGTCTTTATGAAAAGGTTGGTTTCACGCAGGTCGGAGAACGTCCGTTCTGCTATGTTATGATGGATCATCTGCAGTATAGAGGCAAATGAAAACCATACTTAAAATCAGGGCGGTGATTGCGCTGACATTCATCGCCTGCTCTGCCTTGGCCTATGCCTTCCCGCTTAACGTACATGGTCTCGACACTCTGAACACTGCAATCCTTATACGCGACCTCCGTTTTGGCCATGACATTGTGTCGGCCAATATTGACCGCTCATTGATTCCGGCTTCCGTCATGAAATCGGTGACCGTAGCCTCGATGCTCAATCTTGCGGACCCGCAGGAGCGCTTCGCCACTCCTGTAGTCGCCACAGGGAAAATACGCAACGGTGTGCTCGAGGGAAATCTTGTGGTTAAGGTGTGTGGCGATCCTACAATCGAATCCCAGTTTCTTCCCGAGACACAGGGCTTTGCCGACAGTATCGCTGCTGCCGTGCGTCGTATGGACATCACTAAAATCCGAGGAAATGTACTGATTGACGAATCCGACTTTCCCGACGCGACCACTCCTCCCGGCTGGATGGACGAGGATATACCTTGGTATTACGGCGCTCGCCTTCAGGGTGCGAATTTCCGCGACAACCGTTTCCGTCTCCGCTATCCGTCAAAAAAGACTGAGCCGTTTGTCCCGGATTTGAAATTCAGTGTTATCAAAGGCAAGGGGAGCAAGATTGACCGCAAGGACGGTTCAGAAACTTTCCTTGTGAGAGGTACTCGTGCAATCAACGACATTTTCTCTATGCCTTATCCGCGCAAGGCCATGAGCTATGAGATCGTATCGACACTCAAACGGGCCGGGGTCGAGGTGGCCGGGCAAAGTGTAAAGCCTTCGGATGAGGAGACTGAAATTTACGTCCACCACTCATCTCCGTTCGGGGAAATCATGCAGAGTCTCATGTTTCGTTCCGACAATCTTATGGCCGAAGGCATGCTCCGGGCTCTCACGCCGGGTGGCACCCGTGCCGATGCGATAATGGAGGAACAGGCTGTGTGGTCAATGGCCGGGATAAGCGCTCATGGCATAAATATCGTGGATGGCAGCGGTCTTTCACGCGACAACCGCCTGACGGCGAGATTTCTTGGAGATGTCTACACTTATATGGCCACAGATTCGTTTTCGAACGATTATCTGACACTTTTTCCGAAAGCCGGTTTTGACGGAACGATGAAAAATTTTCTTGTCTCCACGCCGTTGTCAGGACGTGTCGCAATGAAAACCGGCTCGATGAAAGGTGTGCAGAGCTATGGAGGCTACCTTTTTGATGAAAACGGCTATCCGACACATGTAATCGTGTTTATGGTCAACAATTTCAGATGTAGCCGTGCTGCCTTGAAAAAAGATATTGAACGTTTGTTATTAGAAAAATTTAATGTAAGTTTGCAGATTGAAAACCCAATAGATGCAGACGACCAAGAAAACAATGATGAACAAAGACTTGACCGGGCTACTTAATCTGGCCTACGAAATAGAAGGACTGCTGATGCTTCATATTAGCAGAGGCGAGGAAGCCGCCCCGGAGATGGGACAACTTCTGACTGCCAAGGCTGAGAAGCTCTTGGCAGGACTGAAAGCCGACAGTTGTGCCGATGACACGCATACGGAGTCACAAGAAGATGAAATTGCCACCACTTTCACGGTGGCCGGTGCCTCTTGTGGCGAAGCTCCGGCGGTTGAGGCTGAAAAAGACGTGACTGTCGTTGAGCAGCCGGCTCCGACAACCGCTCCCGTTACAGTGAGTGAAGCAATGGCCGGAGGCAGCGAATCTGAAAAGGTTGCCGAGGCTGCTGTCGACACTACCGAAGCAGATGATGAAGCTGTGGCTGAAAATGCCATAGCCGAAGAGACGGCCGATGCCGATGTCGTGCCTACTGTCAACGACACGCTTGCTGCGGAGACCCAGCTGACACTCGACGAAAAGCTCGCGCGTGAGCGTGCGGCAGACATCTCGAAGGCATTCACTCTAAATGATCGTTTCCGTTTCCGCAGGGAACTGTTCCGAAATTCCGATGATGAATTCCGTGAGACGCTTGAAGCTATCGGCAGCATGGCGGATATGGATGAGGCTGAGGACTACTTCTTCAATGACCTTTGCTGGGATTCCTCCGATCCAGTGGTCAAGGAGTTTATGGCTATAGTCGCCAAACATTTCTGACACGACGCATGGGTAAATTATATATAGTACCGACACCTGTAGGAAATATGGCCGACATGACTCCGCGCGCCGTCGAAGTGCTGAAGTCATGTGACCGCATATATGCCGAGGACACACGCACATCGGGTGTGTTGCTACGTCATTTTGACATATCGACCCCGTGTTCGAGTCATCACAAGTTTAACGAGCACTCTACTGTACGTCCGATTATCGAACAGCTCATGGCCGGCGAGAACGTGGCGCTGATATCCGATGCCGGCACTCCCGGCATCAGTGATCCCGGTTTTCTCCTGACACGCGAGTGTCGGCGAGAGGGAATCGAGGTCGAGACCCTTCCCGGGCCGACAGCCTTTGTCCCGGCTCTTGTCAATTCGGGTCTCCCGACTGACCGATTCACCTTCGAAGGCTTCCTGCCACCGAAAAAAGGCCGGCAGACGCGCATAGAGAGAATCGCTGCCAGTGACTGCACTTCGATTGTCTACGAATCGCCGCTGCGTCTCGTTAAGACACTGGAACAGTTTGCCGAGGCTTGCGGACGCGACAGGGCTGCATCCGTGTCGCGTGAGATTTCAAAACTCCACAACACTACGGTCAATGGAACATTGGGAGAACTCGTGGAATATTTTGGACAAAACCTTCCGCGAGGAGAAATTGTTATAGTGATAGGCGCTCAGGAAAGCGCAGGACCGAAAGTCCATAAAAACAAGTATAAAGACGCATAAAAATTCACACATCAACTACGAAATTTATGAAAAAGATCGCGACATTGGCAGTCATCGCAACTGCAATCCTCTCTTCATGTAATGGAGGTAAACTCCGAGAAGCAGAAGCTCAGAACGAACAACTCAAAGGCGACCTTCGTGAGACACTCGCCACTCAAGACAGTCTTCTCGTGCTTGTGAATGATATTTCCGACGGGATGTCACAGATCAAGGATCTGGAAAAAATCATCGCCACCCCCGGTTCGCTCGGGGAGTCAGACTCACGAAAGGAGCAGATCAAGAACGATATGATTGCCATCCAGCAGGCGCTTCAGGAACGCCGTCAGCGTCTTGAAGAGCTGGAAAAGAAGCTTGCGGCAGCCGGTGGCGAAAGCTCTACGCTCAAGCGCACCGTCTCGAATCTCAAGGCTCAGATTGCAGAGCAGCAGACAGAAATCGCTACATTGACCAATCAGCTTGCAAGCGCCAACATCAAGATTGAGGAACTCAGCGCGCAGGTGACAAGTCTTGATGCCGCCAACGATTCGCTCAACATCGGTCTCAATGCGGAGCGTGAGCAGAAGCAGGCTGCCGAAGAGGCCGCTACTGCCGCTGACAAGGAACTAAATGCCGTATACTATGCCATCGGTACAGGAAAGGAACTGAAGGAAAAGAAGATTCTTGAATCAGGGTTCCTCCGCAAGACCAAGGTTATGAAGGGAGATTTCGATATGAGTTACTTCACCACTGCAGACCGCCGTGAACTGACTCAGATTCCGACTCACAGCAAGAAGGCAAAAATTATGACTTCGCAGCCCAAGGATTCATATACGATTGTTGACGAAAACGGCCAGAAGGTTGTAAAAATCACCAATCCCGAGAAGTTCTGGCAGCTCTCAAACTTCCTTGTGATTGAAGTCGACTGATATTTATAGCTCTCCTCAAAAAACTCTCTCCCCAAAGAAACACACGGATTTATATTATATTTTTTCATACTTGCATCGGGAGTTTCGGCTCCCGATTCTTTTCATTTTTAATTAATACCATTTCCGACAATGAACCAAGGATTATCAATCGTGACAATGCTTGCACTCAGCGCGGCTTCGGCTGTTTCGGCTCAGAATGCCGATGCTGTATTTAAGACTTATCCTGCCTATGGAGGCGAAGACCTTGAGCTGACTGTCAATGACAGCGGCACTCACTGGCGTCTGTGGTCGCCAGCTGCCGAGGGTGCGCGCGTCATTCTCTACCCGACAGGCGTGAACACTTCCGCCACCGATACAATAGCCATGACCCGGGGCGAGAGCGGGACGTGGGTGGCCAACGTTCCTGAAAAGCTCTATGGCAAGTTTTATACATTCTCGATTCTCAATAAGGGCAAATGGCTCGACGAGACTCCCGGTGTTTGGGCCAAGGCTGTCGGTGTCAACGGCAAACGTGCCGCCATTATCGATTTTGCCGGAACAAATCCTGAAGGATGGAATCTTGACAAAGGTCCGGCGATCAAACACATCAATGACGCGGTCATCTATGAGATGCACCACCGCGATTTTTCTGTACATCCGTCGTCTGGCATAGCTGCCAAGGGCAAGTTCCTTGCTTTGACCGAGGAGGCTACACGTTCACCTAAAGGCGACAAAACAGGCATCGACCATTTGAAGGAACTCGGTGTGACCCATGTGCATATCCTTCCTTCCTACGACTATAACAGTGTCGACGAAGCCAATCTTCCCACCAATACCTATAACTGGGGTTATGATCCTCAGAACTATAACGCACCGGAGGGTTCTTATTCGACCAATCCGTCAGATCCTTCGACCCGTGTTCTGGAAATGAAAGAGATGGTCAAGGCACTCCATGACAACGGTATCGGTGTGATTATGGACGTGGTCTATAACCATACAGCCGAAAACGACGGTTCGAATTTCTCGCTTACAGCTCCGGGCTATTATTACCGTCACCGTCCCGACGGAAGCTACAGCGATGCTTCGGGCTGCGGCAACGAGACAGCCTCTGACCGCCGGCAGATGCGTGATTTCATAATTAATTCAGTGAAATACTGGGCCAAGGAATATCACATCGACGGCTTCCGTTTCGACCTCATGGCAATCCACGACATCGAGACAATGAACGAAGTCGCTGCCGCGCTCAAGGAAATCAATCCCGATATTTTTGTTTATGGCGAAGGGTGGACGGCCGGCGATTCTCCACTCCCTGTCGAGCAGCGTGCCCTGAAAGAAAACGTGGCCAAGATGCCTCAGATTGCAGTGTTCAGCGATGACATCCGCGATGCTATCAAGGGACATTACACTGATGCTTCCGATCGGGGATTCGCCACAGGCAAGCCCGGACTTGAAGAGACCGTTAAAATCGGAATCGTCGGTGCTACAGCACATCCGCAGGTCGACTACTCGAAGGGCAACAATTCGAAATTTCCCTATGCCTCAGCTCCGACACAGATTATAAATTATGTGTCGTGTCACGACGACCTCATGCTCACCGACAAGCTCCGCAAGTCAATGCCCGACGCGACCGACGCCGAGCGTCAGCGCGCTGCCCGTCTTGCCCAGACAATAGTGCTGACCTCGCAGGGAACTCCCTTTATTTTTGCCGGCGAGGAAATTTTCCGCGATAAGAAGGGTGTCCATAATTCCTACAAGTCGCCCGACTCAATCAATGCGATAGACTGGAATCTGAAGCATGACAATGCCGGACAGTTCAATTACTACAAGGAGCTTATCAGACTTCGCAAAGAACATCCGGCTTTCCGCATGACAACTGCCGAACAGGTGCGGAAACATCTGAAATTTGACAATGTGAACGAGCCTAATCTGATTTCATATTCGTTGACCGACTATGCCAACGGAGACGAATGGAAGGAAATCAAGCTCGTGTTTAACGGATCTGACGAGCCGAGAGAAGTAAAGATTCCAAAAGGAAACTGGACAGTTATAGCGGAAGACGGCAATATCAATGCCGATGGTCTCGGAACTGCAAAAGGAGGCAAGATGACGATAGCTCCACGTTCGGCGCTCATTCTCGCACTGACAAAGTAAAAAGGTGTGACATGCACCTATAAAAGACAAAGAATAACAGATTTTAGCTGATGAATCCGGCTTTAGTGCCCGACTTTAAAGATAAAATCTGTTATTCTTTGTCTTTTTCGATTTAGCAATATCCGGATTACTATAAATTCTTATGTTCTGCGAACTTTATGCTGTGATTCGTTGGTGGTTTATGGAAAAAAGTCTGTATTTTTGCAGGGTATTTTACAAAACGAAAAAACTTAAGGTAAGTGGAAAGCAAAAAGAAGCCAACGGCCATACTCAGAATGCACTGCCCCGACCAGCCGGGGATTATTGCGGTGATAACTGACTTCATCACCACAAACCGGGGCAACATAATCTATCTCGACCAGTATGTCGACCGTGTGAACGGCATATTCTATATGCGTGTCGAATGGGAACTGGAAAACTTCCTTATCCCGTCTGAAAAAATCAACGAATATTTCACCACGCTTTATGCCAAGCGCTATGAACTGACTTATCGTATCAGTTTCTCGAAACGTCGTCAGAAAATGGCAATATTCGTGAGCAAAATGTCACATTGTCTCTACGACATGCTTGCCCGTCACATGGCTGGGGAATGGGATGTGGATATTCCTGTAATAATCAGCAATCATCCCGACCTTGCTATAGCCGGGCGGCAGTTCAACATTCCTTTCGAGCATATTCCTGTCAACCGCGAGAACAAAGCCGAGATGGAGCAGCGGGAATTTGAGATTCTTGACCGCTACGGGATTGATTTTATTGTGCTTGCCCGCTACATGCAGGTTCTGTCAGAGGATTTCATCAATCGCTATCCCAACCGTATAATAAATATCCACCATTCGTTTCTTCCCGCCTTCGTCGGTGCGAAACCATATCATCAGGCTTATGAGCGCGGTGTCAAACTCATCGGAGCGACAAGCCACTATGTGACCGCCGATCTTGACGCAGGTCCTATAATCGAGCAGGATGTGGTTAGAATCAGCCATAAGGACACGATTGACGAACTTGTGAAAAAGGGACGTGACCTTGAAAAGATAGTGTTGTCGCGGGCGGTTGAGAAACATATCCAGCGCAAGATTCTGACATACGACAATAAAACCGTCGTTTTTAGTTGAACATTAGACCCGTTTTGATGGTTTTCGCTGGTGTGAGGCCATGTATGATGCGAAAAATTCATCAAAATTGTATAGGATAAAATAAAAATTATTTCTAATTTTGCATGTGAGTTATGCAGAGGACTTATTGTTCCATACATGACCATATCCGATAGGAAAAATTGGCATTAAAAACGAAATTTTTGACCAGTTAACACGATGCCCTTTTCGGGCGAAAATAACAAACTAAACAGCAGAACATAAAGTTAAAGACAGCCGCGAGGCATGCACTAATCAAATTTATCTCAACTCAAAATTTAAAATTACTTCATGGACAGCAACGAAAAGAAAAGCAAGCGCCCGCGTATCGGAGTGCGCCCGGTGAGCTCAGACAGTGCCGAAAATCTCAAAAACGACTTCAACACACAGGAGGGAAACCATCAGTCTGATTCGCAGGAGCGTTATCAGGGATCCTATAACTCCTATGGTAACAACCGTCCTTATCAGCCCAGACCCTACAACAATAACCGTCAGGGAGGATATGGTAACAACCGTTACAGCAACAATCAGGGAGGCTATAACCGTTACAACAACAATAATAACCGTTACAACAACTACCAGCCACGTCCGATGGCCAATCCGCAGCTTGAAGGCGAGCCTCAGAGCGCGGCTGAAGGAAGTGTGACAAACACTGCCGAGGGTGAGAATGCGGGCGGCTATCAGCCCCGTCCACAGTATAACCGCTACAATCAGGGCGGTTACAACAATAACGGTAATCATTATAACAACAACCGTCAGGGCGGTTACAATAACAACCGTCCTCAGGGTGGCTACAACAACCGTCAGGGCGGCTACAGCAACAACCGTCAGGGCGGCTATAACAACAACCGTCAGGGCGGTTACAACAACAACCGTCCTCAGGGCGGCTACAACAACAACCGTCCTCAGGGCGGTTACAACAATAACGGTAATCATTATAACAACAACCGTCAGGGCGGCTATAACAACAACCGTCAGGGTGGCTACAACAACAACCGTCCGCAGGGCTTTAAGAAACCCAATCCTCGTCAGAACCAGTATGGCATGCCTCAGGGAGGCCGCAGTTTCACTCCGCGTCCCCGCCGCATAGAATACGAAGTGCCTGTTCCCGATCCAAACGAGCAGATTCGTCTCAACAAGTTCATGGCCAATGCCGGTCTGTGCTCGCGCCGTGAGGCTGACGAATATATCCAGCAGGGTCTCATCAAGGTCAACGGCGAGGTGGTGACCGAGCTCGGAACAAAGATTTCACACAACGATGTCGTCGAATACAACGACAAGGTTGTGACTCTCGAAAGCAAGTGCTACATCCTTCTCAACAAGCCGAAGGACTGTGTGACCACAAGCGACGATCCCAACGGCCGTCTCACTGTCATGGATCTCGTGAAGGGTGCTTGCGAAGAACGCATCTATCCCGTAGGACGTCTTGACCGCAACACTACAGGCGTACTTCTTCTCACAAACGACGGAGATCTCGCATCGAAGCTCACCCACCCGAAATTCGTGAAGAAAAAAATCTATCACGTATGGACCGACAAGGATATCGCCGAGGAGGACATGCAGCGTATCGCCGACGGCATCGAGCTTGAGGATGGTCCTATCCACGCTGATGCAATCTCTTATGCCACCGAGACTGACCGCAATCAGGCCGGTATCGAGATTCACTCCGGTCGTAACCGCATCGTGCGCCGTATCTTCGAAAGCCTCGGTTACCACGTCACCAAACTCGACCGTGTGTATTTCGCAGGTCTCACCAAGAAGAATCTTCCCCGCGGTCGTTGGCGCTATCTCACTCAGGAAGAGGTCAACTTCCTTAAAATGGGTTCATTCGAATAATTTAATATAGAATACACTTGCAAATGAAAAGGACTAAAGTCGTCGATCTTCTCAAAGACGCTGCCCTTATCGGATCTGAGGTTTTGGCCAAAGGCTGGGTGCGTACCCGCCGTGGCAACAAACACGTGCAGTTCGTGCAGCTCAACGATGGTTCGACCATAAAGAATATACAGATTGTGTTTGACATGGCCAAGTTTACCGACGAGGAGCTTAAGCCTGTCACCACCGGCTCAAGCATCTGTGTCAGAGGGCTTCTCGTAGAGTCGCAGGGCAAAGGCCAGACTTGCGAGATTCAGGCAGAATCGCTTGAGGTCTACGGCACAGCCGACGTGGAGTCATACCCTCTCCAGAAGAAGGGTCACACTCTCGAATTCCTCCGTGAGATCGCACATCTCCGTCCACGCACAAACACATTCGGCGCTGTGCTCCGTGTGCGCAGCACCCTCGCTTTTGCAATCCACAAGTTCTTCAACGAACGCGGATTCCAGTATCTCCACACACCTCTCATCACAGCGAGCGACTGCGAGGGTGCAGGAGCTATGTTTCAGGTCACCACTCTCGACCTGAACAATCTTCCAAAGGATGAGGAAGGCAAGGTTGACTATTCGCAGGATTTCTTCGGAAAGCCCACTGCCCTGACTGTCTCAGGTCAGCTCGAAGGTGAGCTTGGCGCGACTGCCCTCGGCCAGATCTACACTTTCGGTCCGACTTTCCGCGCTGAGAATTCCAACACTCCCCGTCACCTCTCGGAATTCTGGATGATAGAGCCGGAAATGGCTTTCTATGACATCACCGACAACATGGATCTTGCCGAAGAGTTCGTGAAATATTGTATCAACTACGCTCTCGAACATTCGCTTGACGACATCACCTTCCTTCAGGAGATGTATGACAAGGATCTGATTGATCGTCTGAAATTCGTTGTCAACAACGATTTCGTCCGTCTTTCGTATGGCGAAGGTGTGAAAATCCTTGAAGAGTCCGGCAAGAAGTTTGAATTCCCTGTTCACTGGGGTACTGATCTCCAGAGCGAGCACGAACGCTATCTCGTTGAGGAACATTTCAAGAAACCTGTCATCCTGACCGACTATCCCAAGGAAATCAAGGCGTTCTACATGAAGCAGAACGAGGACGGAAAGACTGTCCGCGCGATGGACGTGCTTTTCCCGCACATCGGCGAGATTATCGGTGGTTCAGAGCGTGAGGAGAACTACGACAAGCTTCTCGCACGTATCGAAGAGCTTGGCATTCCTATGAAGGATATGTGGTGGTATCTTGACACCCGTCGTTTCGGCACGGTTCCTCACTCCGGCTTCGGCCTCGGTTTCGAGCGTCTTGTGCTCTTCGTGACCGGCATGACGAATATCCGCGACGTGATTCCTTTCCCCCGTACTCCGGGCAAGGCTGAATTTTAAAAGTTCTTATCGAAAGATAAACAAGTTTCATAAAAAACGCATCACCGACCCATTGGCTACGGTGATGCGTTTTTTTTGTGTATCGATTTTAGCCGGAATTATTTATAGGGTGGTTTTGCCGGCTGTATCCGTGGAGCTGAAGTTTCTTTCAGCAGCCTCAAGGTCTTTCATCTGACGTTTGATTTCGCCCTTGCGTTCATACGCACGACCGATGAGCATGAAAATACCACCGACTAAAATCAGACCGCAGAATGTCAGGGCTGTCACCCATGAAGCGAATGCCACGACTCCTGCAAGCATGGTTATAAGATAACCGATCACAACTCCCATCAGGAGTATAAAACCAATCCAGAATAGACCTTTGCCAAACGATTTCATAATACAAAATAGTTAATATGTGAGTTTTATAAAAATTCCTTTACTATATAAAGGATTGCACTATGAAAAAGTTTTGGATACCGGCGTTTTTGTCTATTTATATCCCTTTGGTATATCTGCTATTGACGACTGATTTGTCAGTCAAACACTTTGTCCCAGTCTTTCCAGACGGCTTCGTATCCCAGACGGCGGATATCGGCTGCGACGGCCTGAGGCGAACGTGGGTCGGACACTTCAAACTGTTCGAGTGCGTCGGGAGTCGAGACATATCCTCCCGGTTCGGTTTTGCTGCCGGCGCTCATGGAGGTCACGCCGAGTTTCATCATGTTGGCTCGGAAAACCGGGTCTTCTCTGGTCGAATATGAAATGTCGACATCATGGTCAAACAGACGGAAGGCAAATGTCACCTGAGCCAGTTCGCGGTCGCTCATCACGACCTTTGGCTGGTAGCCTCCTTCGGCGGGACACATGCGCGGAAAGTTGACACTGTAGCGGGTGCGCCAGTAATTTTTACGCAGATATTGAAGGTGGCGAGCCATCATCGCGAGATCCGTGCGCCAGTCTTCCAGTCCGATGAGGACACCCATTCCGATTTTGTGTACCCCGGCCTGACCCATGCGGTCGAAACCGTTGACGCGCCATTCGAAAATCGATTTCATCCCCTTGGGATGATATTTTTTGTAGTTGGCGGCGTTATAGGTCTCCTGAAAACATACCACTCCGTTTAGTCCGCTTTCGACCAGACGGGCGTAGCTCTCGCTTTTCATCGGCATGACTTCGATGGTGAGATTGTTGAAATACGGACGGCACACACGTAGCACCTGTTCAAGATAATCGACACCGTTGAGCGCCGGAAACTCGCCGGATACAATCAGCAGGTTCTCGAACGGTCCGAGTTTTCGGATGGCTTCACATTCGGCCTTCACCTGCTCCATTGTGAGAGTCACACGTGCAAGCGGGTTGTTGTGGTTGAAACCGCAATAGACGCAGTGGTTTGTGCATGCGTTTGAGACATACATCGGGATATACATCGAGATTGTCTTGCCGAAGCGTTCGAGGGTGTAACGGTGGCTCAGTTGCGCCATCTCTTCAAGAAATGGCTCGGCTGCGGGAGAAATGAGCGCCATGAAGTCCTCGACGCTCAGATGCTCCTTGCGGAGTGCCATGCGGACATGGGCGGCCGTGCGCGACTCGATGAAACGTGTGGTCTCGTCCCAGTCATATTTCTTTAATTCGTCAGAAAACATAATCTTGACTTTATCATAATCGTGGGTTCATATATGACGGACAACTCTCCGTCATATATGAACGTGATTGGTTTAATTTTTCGCACAGTCGTCGACGAGCTGCTGGGTGATTCGCATCGCACAGAAGTTCGGACCGCACATTGTGCAGAAATGGTCATCATCCTTATGGCTCTCGACGTAATACTGGCGTGCACGCGCCGGGTCGAGCGACAAGTTGAACTGGTCTTTCCAGCGGAATTCAAAACGCGCCTTGCTCATGGCATCGTCGCGCAGCTGTGCGCCCGGATGGCCTTTTGCGATGTCGGCGGCATGGGCTGCGATCTTATATGTGATCACGCCGTTGCGCACGTCTTCGAGATTAGGCAGCGCGAGGTGTTCTTTGGGTGTCACATAGCATATCATCGCAGTGCCCATCCATGCTATCTGTGCGGCACCGATGGCCGAGGTGATGTGGTCGTAGCCGGGTGCGATATCCGTCGTCAGCGGTCCGAGGGTATAGAACGGCGCTTCGTGACACTTGTCAATCTGGCGCTCCATATTTTCACGGATTTTGTGCATGGGGACATGGCCCGGACCTTCGATGAGCACCTGTACATTGTGTCGCCATGCGATTTCTGTGAGTTCGCCGAGGACATCGAGTTCGAGGAACTGCGAGCGGTCGTTGGCATCGTGGATTGAACCCGGACGCAGACCGTCGCCGAGCGACACGGCTACGTCGTAGCGGGCAAGAATCTCGCAGATTTCGTCGAAGTGGGTGTAGAGGAAATTTTCCTGATCGTGAATGACAGCCCATCGGGTCATGATCGAGCCTCCGCGCGACACGATTCCTGTCAGTCGCTCCTGAACCATGTCGGCATGCGCGCGCAGAGCGCCTGCATGGATGGTGAAATAGTCGACACCCTGCTCAGCCTGTTCGATGAGGGTGTCACGGTAGATTTCCCAAGTGAGATCCTCCACCTTGCCGTCGACCTTTTCGAGAGCCTGATAGACGGGGACTGTCCCGACGGGGACAGGGCAGTTACGGATAATCCATTCGCGGGTCTCGTGGATGTTGTCGCCTGTCGAGAGGTCCATCAGAGTGTCTCCGCCCCAGTAGCAGCTCCACACGGCCTTGCTCACCTCCTCTTCAATACCCGATGAGAGTGCCGAATTGCCGATGTTGGTATTGAGTTTAACGAGGAAGTTTTTGCCGATAATCATCGGTTCCGCTTCGGGATGATTGATGTTGGCAGGGATTACGGCGCGTCCGGCTGCCACTTCGTCGCGCACGAATTCCGGTGTGATGTGACTCTTGATGCCGAGGGCTTCGGCATTGTTGTTCTCACGTATGGCAACATATTCCATCTCCGGTGTGATTATGCCCTGACGCGCAAGTGCCATCTGGGTTATATTGCGGCCTTCAGCCGCACGCCGGGGTGCATATCGGTGGGCGAAACGGATTGGGTCGAGACTTTTGTCGGCCTCGCGCATGCGTCCGTAGTCGGATGTAATGTGGGATAGCTGTTCGAGATCTTCGCGACGCTCCAGCCACTCCTCGCGAAGCCGGGGGAGTCCGGCGTTGATGTCTACACTGACATCAGGGTCGGTGTACACGCCGCTTGTGTCATAGACATAGACGGGATCATTTTTGCGGGTCATCTTCTCTCCGTCGATTATCTTGACTGTCGGGGTGAGGTTGACACGTCGCATCGCGACACGTATAGGGTGAAGCTTTCCGTCGATATATACTTTTTCAGAACCCGGATAAGAGTTCACATCGATATTTTCAATTTTCATGCTGGTTTCCGATGGTTATGGTTGTGATGGAATGGCTATGTTTTTACAGATTAAGGAATTCGGTGAGAGGACTTGTGGCAGAGGCGGAGTCTGACACGGTGCCTAGTCCGGCAAGATAGGCTCTGCGGCCGGCTTCGACCGCGAGGCGGAATGCCACGGCCATTTCTACTGGGTCGCCTGCGACGGCGATGGCTGTGTTGACGAGCACCGCGTCAGCTCCCATCTCCATTGCGTCGGCGGCGTGGGATGGAGCGCCGAGTCCTGCATCAATCACAACCGGAACACGGCTTTCGCTGATGATGATTTCAAGGAAATCGCGTGTCTTGAGACCTTTGTTTGTTCCGATTGGCGCTCCGAGAGGCATCACGGCTGCTGTTCCGACTTCTTCGAGCCGCTTGCACAACACGGGGTCGGCCTGAATGTAGGGGAGCACCTTGAATCCCTGCTTAGCGAGAATTTCCGTCGCTTTTAAAGTCTCCACAGGGTCGGGCAGGAGGTATTTCGGGTCGGGATGGATTTCGAGCTTTATGAAATCAGTGCCGAAGCAGTCACGGGCAAGGTTGGCGGCGAGGACGGCTTCGTCGGCGGTGCGCACGCCTGAGGTGTTGGGGAGAAACTGGACATGGTCGCGGTTGATGTGGCGCAGCATGTCGTCGTCCTCCTCATGTTCCATGTCAATGCGTTTCATGGCTACTGTAATCATCTGTGATTCAGAAGCAAGGATTGATTCAAGCATGAGCTTGTTGGAGGAAAATTTGCCTGTTCCGACAAACAGACGGGATGTAAAATCCCTTTCCCCTATGGTCAGAATATCATTCATAGGTGGTTACTATATATTGTTATTTTAATGGTTCGGAAGCTTGTCGCGGCTTAGCGCTTGCGGTATTTTTCGGCTGCTTCGTGGATTTTTTCAAGCGCCTGTCGCGTATAGGCTACAGGGTCGGGGGAATTGATGATCGCACCGCTCATTGCTATGCCGTTGACACCGGTCTGCATGATAGCGTCGATATCGTCGATTGTGATTCCACCGATGGCCACGATAGGGAGCAGAATATCTTCTGCACGCACTTCATTGACTATCGCCGCATATCCGTCGAGACCGATGACAGGCGATAGTTTTTCTTTTGTTGTCGTGTAGCGGAACGGGCCGAGTCCTACATAGTCGACATCCCATCCTTTGAAACCCTTGATGTCGGCTGCGGTGTTGGCCGTGCATCCGATGATTGTTTCCGCCCCCATAGTCTCGCGTGCGAGCAGCGGGTTCATGTCGTTTTTGCCGAGATGGACACCGTGGACCGACATTTCCATCGCCAGCTCCACACGGTCGTCGAACACGAGGAAGGCTTCGCTTTCCTGACAGAGCGGAATGATTTCAAGTGCAGTCTGGCGGAATTCTTCGTCGCTTGCGTCTTTCAGGCGAAGCTGAATCCATTTACAGCCGCCTTCGAGCGCCATCTGCACTTCTTCGGCTATCGAGTATTTGTCTGAGGGATGGGTTATGAACTGTAGCATATATTTCTTGTTTATAATTCCTTATTGAGTCGGGAGATAAAATCTGTCATCCGGCCGACGTTCTCTCCCCACGGCAGAGCGCCGAGCATCGCAAAACCTGTGAAATTGTAACGTTTGAGGAAGTCGATGCGTTCGGGATTTACTCCTCCGAGTGCGATGACCTTTGTGGGAGCGCCGCTCAGGCGCAAGAGTTCTTCATGGCTGTAGGCTGCCATGTAGCCTGATTTTGAAATGCTGTCGAACACCGGGCTGAGGGTCACATAGTCCATCGTGCCGCCGGCCATCACTTCGTCGATCGAGTGGCACGACCGGCTCAGTCCTCCGCTGTAGCCGTGGGGCGCGACAGGGCAGCGGCGGTTGAGGTGCAGCCCTCCGAGCCGATAGCGGCTGATGAGGTCGAAGTGGTCGTGAATCACGAGCCGTGTGTGCATCTGAGGAGGGATTGCCTCTATGAGCCGTCGCATATCGGCTGGTGAAGCTGACGGATGGCGCAGGTGAACTCTGTCCCATCCGTTGGTGATGAGGGTGCAGACCATCGCCGCTTCATTTTTCTCGTCGATGTTTTCAGGTGTTATTGCGATTTTCAACATGTGCAGCCGTCTGTCGTGACAGGTCTAACCTCCGTAGAAAGCCTTGATGATTACAATACTGTCGCCGTCGGCAAGTTTTTTCGACGGGCGCAGTATGGCCGGGACTACCGCTCCGTTGAGCGCCGTGGCTATTCCCTGCGGTTTTATATCCTTTGCGTCAAGAGCGTCCTGAAGGGTAGAGCCTTCGGGAAGTTCGAGCGAAACTTCGTTGATTGTTATTTTCATCGTCGGTTGGGATTGAAATTTTTTAGTCTTCGGGGAGAGAAGAAGTGGTTGAGAGGGCCGTGGCCTTTGCCCGTAGTGATCCAAGAACCTTCCTCCAGCGCATGCGTGACATAGAGTTTGCCGAGTCTTACCGCATCGGCAAGGCTGTTGCCGACGGCGAGATATGATGCGATAGCCGAGGAGAGTGTACATCCCGTCCCGTGGGTATTTTTTGTGTCGACGGCATCGGCACGCAGCTCGATTGTCTCATCACGTTCTCCGAGGTAAAGATAGTCGATTTTGAAATCCTTGTTCCCGCTGTCACCACCTTTTATAAGAATGTTCCTGCATCCCATCTCGCGGAGACGGTCGATCTGACGTGTTAAGTCTGTCTCACCTGTCAGGGCTTTGGCTTCGGCGAGATTAGGGGTGACAAGGGTGCTCAGCGGAAATATTTTTTTCACAAGCACTTCGACGGCATCCTCTTCAAGCAACACTGATCCTGAGGTGGAAACCATCACCGGGTCTAATATTATGTTGGCCGGACTGTAACGGCTGAGGCATGTGGCTACGGCATCGGCGACTTCGGCGTTGCAGAGCATTCCGATTTTTACGGCAAGCGGAGTGATGTCGGTCATCACCATTTCAATCTGATCGGTGACAACGGTCGGTGTGACAGGCATGATGGAACGTACGCCTGTTGTGTTTTGCGCTGTTATTGAAGTGATTGCCGACATCGCATAGCAGCCTATGGCCGACATCGTTTTAATGTCGGCCTGAATGCCTGCACCTCCCGACGAGTCGGAGCCTGCAATAGTGAGTACTGGATAATAGGTTCTCATCGCTGTTTTCAAATCATGGATGCACCTCGCGCATACGCAACGGAGGTGGATTTTTATCAAAATGACAAAGCGATGGGTTGAAATGATGTCCTCCCGGCCATTGTTAATTGAAAATGGCCTGTGAGTTCGACGGCTTCCATGACATATTCAGAGTCTATGGCATGAAGCGAGGACAAGTGCAATCCCTTCGGCGGTACTAACCGCATCAGGTTCAGAGGGTATCATCTCAGCGGACTGATAAGTGGCCCGCACCCCTTTGTCACCGCAAAGTTAGGTTTTTATATTTGAATAAGCAAATAGGATGTGGTTGAAAATTTTTTGCATGGTATAACAGTCATACAACCTAATTTTTATCAATATACCGTCTGGGATAGTGAAATATAGTTAAAATTGTGTTAAAAACGTATGTTAAACTTTTTTGCCTATTGCAAATTGGCGGCTATGTACTAATTTTGTTGGTGATTCATATTGTAATTCTTTTTTTTACTATTTTATTATGAATAGGCTTATTTTATTCGTCGCAATTGTCTTTTCTTCGGTAGTGAAAGGATATGCACAGCGCATCGAGCCGAAAGAACCGGCTATGTTTGAAGTGCTTTTCACTAAACATGTCGTGAGGGACACTGTCTCTGAGGTCGAGAAGCATCCATGGCCCGACGCGCAGATGGCCCTGCGTGTAGGCAAGACCTCTGCAATGTTCTACCCGGTGCTTAAATTTTTCAGGGATTCACTTGCCCACTACAATCCGGATCTGTATTGGCAGCTTGACAGGGCAAATTTCGAAGAGGAGCGCAGGACCAAGGTCTGGAAACCGCTCGGTGGCTGGGAGAACGAATATATTTTCAAAAACATGCCCGAAGGTAAGTGGACTGTAGCCAACTACTTCGATATGGAGCGCCGGGTCTATGAAGAGGAGATTGAGACACCCGTGTGGGAGATTGCCGATTCGGTCAAGACGATTTTAGGCTATGAATGCCAGCTCGCCTTCACTGATTTTCGTGGCCGAAGATGGTCGGCGTGGTTCACCCCGGAAATCCCTGTCGCCGAAGGGCCGTGGAAACTCAGCGGACTGCCGGGTCTGATACTTGAAGCCTACGATGCCAAGCGCCATTATGTCTTTACATCTACAGGCATCGTGAAAGACAATCTTGGAGACGTTGGCATCTATATTTTCCGTGACTATTTCAAGACCACCCGCGACAAGTATCTCAACGACCGTTACAAATACATAACCTCCACCACAAGTATGGGCAGCAAGATTGCTGCGGCATACGGGGTAAAGACGAATACAGACAACGCTCCGAAGAAAGTCAAGAGGACGCCCTACGATTTTGAAGAGACTAACTATCCGCATTAATCCGGATGAACCGGGATTGGGATGAAAATATACACTTTTGTGTATTTCCCGTATGGTTTCAACGATGTAATTTTGCCATTATGAAAAAACTCAGTGCTATAATATTGTTTCTTATGTTCATCGTGTCGGGCGTGTCGGCACAGGTGACTGTCAGCGGTATCGTGATTGATAAGGAGGACGGCTCGGCGATGGCCGGAGTCAATGTCACGCTGCGCGACTCACTCAACAAGATAAAGAGCTTCGCCACGACCGACGCGCAGGGGCGCTTCTCGATGAAGACCCGCACCGTCGAGGGTATGAAGGTCAAGGCCACATTCATGGGCTATGGCGAACGGACTGTCACTCCGGTGGCCGACGCTCCGCTGCGCATAGAGATGGAGCCAGCTGCCTTTCAGCTCAAGGAGGTGGCGGTCAAGGCCGACCGTATCCGCGAGCAGGGCGACACGATAACATATCATGTGGCATCGTTCGCCCAGAAACAGGACCACACGATAGGCGATGTGCTAAAGCGCATGCCCGGCATAGATGTAAACAATGCAGGAAAGATTCAATATCAGGGCACTGACATAAATAAATTTTACATCGAGGGCAACGACTTGCTCGGCGGACGCTACGGTGTGGCTACCAACGGAATCGCCCACGACGATATAAAATCGGTCGAAGTGATGGAAAACCATCAGCCGATGCAGGTGCTCCGTGGTCTGAGTTTCTCGGATCAGGCTGCCATCAATCTGAAGGTGAAAAACAGCGCCAAGGCAACATTCATCGCCCACGGCACACTTTCCGGCGGATGGTCTGACCAGCCTGCGGGAGCTCTTTGGAACGGTGAGATATTCACCATGATGGTGATGGGCAAATATCAGATGCTGACCACTTTCAAGGGAAATAATACGGGGCTTGACCTTTCAGGCCAAGTGTTTGACTTCACTGCCGACCGTTCCTCGGAGGAGCTTACGGGCTATACGTCGGTCGGAGCGCCGTCGACACCTAATCTTGCGAGAAAACGCAGCTATTTCAACCGTTCGTGGATGGTTTCTTCGAGCCATCTGTGGAAGACGAAGAAAGGGTCTGACATACGTCTGCAGCTTGACTACAACAATGACCGCGTGACGGCTCAGGGCATATCGGCCACCACATATTTCCTTGAATCAGGCGATAAGGTGATTCTCGAAGACCGCAATTCGCTCAGCCACCGCAACGCCATTAAAGGCAAATTCATCTATGAGGCGAATGAAAAGACATATTTTCTCAACAATACCCTTTCGGCCGATCTTTCGTGGAACGACCTGCGTCTCAACACTACCGGCTCGCTCCCGAATGTCCAGTCGACGCGCAATCCGGAATACTCCGTAACCAACGATCTTAAAATCATTAAGCGTTTCGGCAAAAACCGCCTTATAACCTTCACCAGCCGTAACGAATGGAACTCACTGCCCGAGCATCTCACTGTCAGCCGTGATGGCGGCGAGGCTTACGGACAGCAGGTGAAGCAGTATTCGTTCTATACCGACGAACGCGCATCGTACGGTCTCGTCCTGAATCGTGTGCTTCTTTCGCTCGAAGGCGGTCTTACCGGTTACTTCCGCCACCTTGACACAGATCTGTGGGGAGTCGAGCTTGAAGGCATCACCGGGTCTGAAGGGCTGACCACTGACTATCTGCGTGTATATGCCTCGCCTAAATTCGAATGGAGCCACCGCAAAGTTGAGCTGACGCTCGGTCTGCCTGTCAATTTCTATACCTATTTCTTTTCCGGCGCTCTCGCCGACCGCAGCGAGTTTTTCATTTCGCCGTCGCTCTCGGCCAAATGGAAAATAACCCCTCGCATGAGCCTCAGGTTGAGTGGCAGCGCACGCCGGAGTCCCGCATCGCTCCACAACATACATGATGCGTCTATTCTCACCGACTACCGCACATTCAATTCGGGGACAGACGACTATTATACCTCTTCCGGCCAGGCTGTGTCGATATCCTATATGTTCCGCAACGCGCGCAAGGGGATATTCATCAATGCTTTAGGCCGATATTCATGGAACAGGTCTAAATTCGGCAGTGTCCAGAACATTCTCGGCGACTATATATTCTATTCCTACACTTCACAGCCGTCATCGTCACGCGGTGTTCTTGCGTATGCGAATGTCAGCAAGACGCTTGATTTCATGCGTGGCGCGATAGGTGTCAATACGAACTATAACCGAAATGAGAACAATATGTGGTCACAGGGACTTGCCATGAACTATATCAACGACTCATTCTCTCTCGCTCCTCATGTCAACGGCAACATATCGTCGTTTGTCAACTGGAATTTTCGCTTTACATGGAGAAAGGAGTTCCTGAAAATATCGGAAATGCCGAGACAGACCACCGACAATTTCATCTATTCCGGCAGTCTGACTGTCACTCCGTGCCGGCTTGTGACATGGTCTACTGGCGGAGAGTATTACCGCAATCAGATTGAGGCAGACAACTATAAGAACATGTTTATGCTCGACTCTAAGCTGACGTTCAACATCACCAAGCGTCTTGAACTCTCGGCATCGCTGACCAACATACTTAACCGCAAGGAATATAGCTATACTTCGTTCGGGACCCTGTCGCAATATGAACGTTCGAGCCGTCTGCGCGGACGCGAATTCATGATTTCGGTCTATCTAAAAAAGTAGTGAATAAATCGGATAAAATACATAACATCAATGAGAAAAATAATTCTTTCAGTCCTCATGGCTGCTGCGTCATCATTGTCAATCATTGCAGCCGACTATCCCAAGGCACAGATAAAAGCTGTCTATACCTATAAATATCTGACCCGTCACACTGACGGTCATGATATTGAGAATACAGACAACATGATGCTTCTCGCATCGCCTGTGGCCTCGCGTTTCTTCAGTGTCAACACCGAGCAATATGATTCGCTCATGGCCCGGCCCGATGGCAAAGAAAAATATCAGCTGATGAGCCGTGAGGCCATGAAGGATGCGATTGTCCATGAAAACGGCGAAATGCGCATTGATATGTCGCGGGTGAAAAAACCGCTTGACGGGGTTGCATTTCAGGTCACACGCAAGCCGGATGCAGATGTGCTTGACGTTTATGATTCCATGGCCAAAGAAGATTATGTGTATCAGGTCCCGATGTCCGACCTCTTGTGGGAAGTCGGGGATTCGGTGAAGACTATACTCGGCTACGAGTGTCAGCAAGCCGTCTCCGACTATCATGGACGCAGATGGACCGCATGGTTTGCTCCCGATGTGCCGGTGTCGTCAGGCCCGTGGCAGCTTATGGGACTTCCCGGACTTATCATGGAGGCTGAGAGCGATGGAGGGGAGTATAGTTTCACTATCACCGGACTTGAGGCTGCTGACTGTCCGATAACCCCGCGTCCCGGCGAACGTGACCTGTTTAAGACTACACGCAAAAAATTTCTTGCCGAGAAACGTGACAGACACCTGAATCCTGAAAAATATATGCCGGGTGTCACGCTCGTAAACCGAGACGATGCCATGAAGGCAGCCCTTTCCCATGACTTAATTGAAACAGACTACAAAGATAAATAATGAAACGTATCATATTTATCACGTTCTCACTCCTCACAGCTTTTGCCTCGCAGGCAGCCGACTATCCCAAAGCACAGATAAAAGCTGTCTATACCTATAAATATCTGATCCGTCACACTGCCGGCCATGATATTGAGAATACAGACAACATGATGCTTCTCGCATCGCCTGTGGCCTCGCGTTTCTTCAGTGTCAACACCGAGGAATATGACTCGCTCATGGCCACACCTGACGGTCAGGCGAAATATCAGGAGCTGATGCGTAGTGCGGTTTCAACAGCTCTTACAATTGAGAACGGAGCTTTGTCGATTGACAAGACAAAAGTTAATGTCCCGTCGAGGGGTAAGGCTTTTCAGGTTACGCGTCGCGAGGGTGCGGACATACTTGATGTCTGCGATCAGGCTGCAAGGGAGGATTATGCCTATACAGTTCCGATGTCCGACCTCGTGTGGGAAGTCGGAGATTCAGTCAGGACAATTCTTGGATATGAATGCCAGCAGGCGGTGACCGACTATCATGGGCGCAGATGGACTGCATGGTTTGCTCCCGATGTGCCGGTGTCGTCAGGCCCGTGGCAGCTGATGGGGCTTCCCGGACTCATCATGGAGGCAGAGAGCGATGGAGGTGAGTATGCTTTTATCATAAACAGTATTGAAGCGACCGACCGTCCTATCACACCGCGTCCCGGTGAACATGAGTATATCAGAACCGACCGTATAAAGTTTCTGCGTATACTCGACGATATACGCAGAAATCCTGAAAAAGCTTTTCAGGGTTTGAAATTCGAGGTCAAACTGACGAACCGTTCCGAGTCTATAAAGGCAAAAACCGCGCATGATCTGATTGAGACGGATTATAAACAATGATATTTAATTTTATCGGACAGCAATAATAAACAATCGTCCTGTTCCTGAAAAAATACGGTGGCTTTGCCGATGATTTTTTCCTGTCCCCGTTTGCAAGGTCAGTGGAAGTTTAGTAACTTTGCAGTGTGATCGACATAGCGCAACATATAGAATACTTACTTATGCACCACGAATGTGTAGTGGTGCCCGGTTTCGGTGCATTCATGCTCAACCATGAATCAGCGCGTTATGATGCCAAGACACAGCGTTTTCTCCCTCCTTCACGGACTCTCGGCTTCAATCCGGAAGTCCGTCACAACGACGCTTTGCTGCTCGGAAGCATCTCGCGCCGGGAAGGTGTGAGCCTTGAAAATGCACGTTTGACTCTCGATGCTTCAATAGCTGCACTTCGCGGACAGTTGCAGCATTGCGGAGAAGTGGTGATGGGACATCTTGGCGTGTTCACGCCCGGTGTTACCTCTGAATCGCCTGTCTTTAACCCTTCTGACGATTCTCTCGCAGTCCGTCGTTTCGACGGACTGCAACCTCTGAATATAGTCCCGCTTGACTATGAGGAGAAAGTCGAGACCGAAGCTTACGGTTCAGAGCCGTCGGCCAACGATCCTGTGGTGATACCTTTCCCGTTAAAGATTGTCGCCTCGGTTGTAGCTGTGATTGTCGGGCTTGGCATTCTTTATTCGACGACAAGCCTTGTGAGCGGTCCGCGTGTGAATTTCGCATCGCTTGACACCGGCATAAGCTCGCGTATCGAGCGGGTGATTGATTCGACGGTCTCTGTCTCGCGTGAAATATTGCTCAACATCGCCATGCCTCCTGCAGAGGATGATGAGGCGGTGACAGTTGCCGCGACGGCTCAGCAGACTGCGCCGATCGGACGCTATATCCTTGTGGTCGGCTCGTTCCCGACCGAGAAAGCGGCCCGGAGTCACATCGCTCAGTGCAAGGACGAGGCGATGAAGATTATCGAGATGGACAGCAATTATCGCGTCTACGTGGCATCTGCTTCCGACATCAATGAAGCTCAGTCGCTTGCATCATCACTTTCGGAGCGTTATCCGGGAGTCTGGGTGTGCCGTCGCTGACGATGGATTGCCGGTCTTGAACGCCATAATTTATTCCCCCCTCATTATTCCCTCATTCAGATTAGACTTAAACTATGGATTTCCAGCAACTTCTCATCAACCGCAGAAGCATACGCCGTTATACCGACGAAAAAATTGACCCTGAGCACGTAAAGCTCATTCTTGAGGCCGGTTTGCTTTCACCTACGTCAAAAAGCTCACGTGCGTGGCAATTTGTCGTGGTCGAAGATTCCGACATGCTTTCACGGCTGGCCGACTGCAAGCCTGCAGGCGCGATGCCAGTGGCCAAGTGTCCGCTTGCGGTCGTGGTTGCTGTCGACACTACATCGACAGATCCGTGGATTGAGGACGGATCGGTTGCCGCATCGTTCATGATGCTTCAGGCTGCATCCCTCGGTCTGGGTTCATGCTGGATTCAGGTTCGCGGACGCTTCACAGCCGACAATATCCCTTCGGAGGAATATGTGCAGGAAGCGCTCGGAATGCCTGAGACCTGTATTCCCGTCTGCATCCTCACATTCGGTCATAAAGACGAGGACCGTAAGCCTCAGGATCTTGAAAAACTCAAATGGGAGAATGTCCATATAGGGAAATTCTAACAGATTCTTTATGATAAAACCGAAGATAGTAATGGTCGGAGCTGGAAATGTGGCCTCACATCTCGCTCCGGCTCTTTCTTTTTCAGGAGCATGCGAAGTGGTGCAGGTCTACAGCCGGCACATTGAATCAGCATTGGCTCTTGCCGACAGGATTCCCGGAGCGACGGCCACGGCTGATGTCGGAGCTGTCATCCCTGATGCGGATATCTATCTGATCAGCGTGGCCGACGATGCCATAGCCCAGCTTGCCGAGGCTCTTCCAAAAGGCGATGCTCTTTATCTTCACACATCAGGCTCTGTCGGCATGGAATCCCTTGCGGGACTTTCGGAACGCTATGGGGTGTTTTATCCCTTGCAGACATTCTCAAGGGATGTGGAGCTTGACATGGCTGAAGTCCCGCTTTTCATCGAGGGTTCGACGGATGAGGTTGAGTCGGAGATACGCGGATTTGCCGGACAGTTGTTCCGTTCGGTCTACCACGCTGACAGTGATACCCGAAAGAAGATGCACATCGCAGCCGTGTTTGGCTGTAATTTTACGAATTATCTATGGACTCTTGCTGCCGAACTTCTCGCGCGCGATGGTCTTCCGTTCGAAGTTCTCCGGCCATTGCTTGAGGAGACCTTGCGCAAGGCGTTTGTCAACTCTCCGGCAGCCTCGCAGACAGGCCCTGCGGCGCGTGGCGACCGCCGTGTGATCGACGGCCATCTCTCATTGCTCGATGGCCGTGAAAAAGAAATCTATAGCTTGCTGTCTGACTGCATAATGTCACGCCGTAGCAATAAATGACTGATAAAAAGAAAAAACGAGACAGCCCCGTATGCCATTGAATCAGGTATGCGGGGCTGTCTCGTTGCCGGGATATCCGATATTGCTCTTTTCGGGATATATCTTGACGGAGTCTACTTTATCTTGATGAATACCGGTTGCCATGCTTTAAGGCTCACTGTTTCATCTGTGGTGGGTAGTGGGAGTTTGGTGTCGGCATCGCTGAATATGATGCAGACCTGATTGCCGGTCGCCTTGTCGGTTTTTGTCACTACGAGGACATTACAATCCTGAGTAGGAGAGACAGTATAGAAACTTGCCTCCCCGCGCCACATTGCAGGGTTGGCTTTGCGGAAGTCCATAGCTTTGGCGATATAATCTTTCAGCTCATTTTCTCGGGCATTGCGCGGCGAAAGGTGGCCAGTGGTGCGTGCGATGTTGTCTTTCTGCGCCCCTTTCGAGTCGCGGCTCATGTCGGCATACTCGTCGCCGTAGTAGAGGGTGATAGGTCCAGAATAGGCTGCGAGAATCGCATGGCGTGTCATAAGTTTCTGATAGAACAGCGGGTCGGCCGGATCGAAATGGTCGGCAAGACGGTAGCCGTCATGATTCGACAGAAAGAGGTTTGGCATCACCGAGTCGTTGAGGTATCCGCGCGAGGTCGGAGGTGAAAGCATTGTGATGACATCGTTCCAGCCGTTTTCAAGACCTTCGGAGTCAATAGCCTGCATAGGACCGCTGATGCGTTCCTTGCCGTCGAAATCGAATGCGCTTTTCAGACCTCCGTCCTTGTAGACACCATTGTTGATGACATCAGCTGTGCCCCAGTCTTCGCCTACGAGATATCCGAGAGTCCCCCAGCGTTCTCCGCGAGCTTTTCGCGTGGCCGTAACCGAGTCGACAGCTTCGCGGATTTCATTCCAGTAGTTGTGGCCGCCCTGTAATGCCTGATATGCCTGGTCGAGACGCCATCCGTCGATGCCGTATTTGTCAATGTAATATGTCGCAAGGTCTTTGAAATATTCGAGAGACTGGGGATAGACCACGTTACCTTTGCCTCCGCTTTCGCCACGGTCGCTGAAAACCCATTCAGATGTGATTTCGTGTCCGTTGGGCGAGGGAGATGTCACTCCGCCGTGATGGCCGAACACTCCGTCAAGAATCACGTGGATACCTCTTTTGTGGGCTTCTTCAATCAGTTCGCGCAGGTCGGATTCAGTTCCGAAGTGCGGATCGATTTTAAAATAATCGTTTGTGAAATAGCCCGTAGCCTGTAGTTTCTCACCTCCGTCTGCGGTCGAGCTGTCAAAAACGGGTGTCATCCAAAGAGCATTCGCCCCGAGGCTTTTGATATGGTCGAGAGAGTTTATGATACCGCGTAGATTTCCGTTTTTAATCGCATCGTCTGGTCCCCACATGGCAGTGTAGCCCGGCGCTCCGTCGGGGGAGTGTTGGAACGAGGCAACCATTACCTGATAGATTATCAGTTCGCGCGGATCTTTGACCGGTTCTGAGGCATGTCCCCACCGCACACCGAACAGCGATGCCAGCAGGCTTAGAAAAATCAGTTTTAATTTCATTGTCGGATTTCTTAAAATTGGAAAGGTGGTGAAAAGAAATATGTGTAATGATAAAGTGTAATATCTTCTTTATGCGTAAAATTACTTGAAAAATATGAGATATGCAATAAGTGGCGGAAATACGGCCGGGAAATATAAGTCGTTTTTGGATTGTTAAACTTTTTATTCGGTATCGGTGTTCAATATATATGATTTATATCACGATTCAATTATTGAATAATATTTAAAATCACACAATTAATAAATAGTTTAATTTTTTTTATTTGAGAGATTATGGATAAATATGTTTGCACTGTATGCAACTGGGTTTATGATCCAGCAGTAGGTGATCCTGACAATGGCATTGAGCCGGGTGTTGCATTTGCCGACCTTCCTGACGACTGGACATGTCCTGAGTGTGGTGTCGGAAAAGATATGTTCGAGCCGTTGTCGGAATAATCCCCGTTACGGTGTATAAACGACAAAAAAATCAGTCCTTTTCCCGGTTGGGGCATGAGGGCTGATTTTTTGTCGTTTAGCCGTGAAGCAATAACAGGCCGGACTGGTATCCTGACCGAAGGCTCGACGCTACTGTGCGGCTATCTGATGTAATGGGTGATAGTTATCTGATATGTTCACGAACTCGCGCGAGGAAGGCTTTCATGTCATTGCTGTCGCGGCGTTTGATAATGTCGAGAAGTTCAGCCATCTGCTGCTGGATTTTTTCAATCTGCTGCGGAGTGTTGGGATTGAAGAGGATTTCGCTGACAAGGAAATCGTCTTCCGACATGAGCCCGCGTGCAATCTGCATGTGGCGCTTGAAGGTTGTTCCGGGTGCTTCCTGATGTTTCATGACTCCGGCAAAAGCCAGTGTGGCCGCAAACGGAATCGACAGCGAATAGGCTATGGTCTCGTCGTGTTCGGTAAAGGTATATTCGACAATGTTGAGATGAAGACGAGAATACAGGTCGCGGAAAAACACTTTGCCGAGATGGTCGCCTTCGCTGATTATGATGGCGTTTTCATTGCTGAGGTTGCTCAGCGAAGCGAATGTCGGCCCGAACATGGGATGGGTGCTGACGAAGGGATGGCCGCATGTGGCATAAAATTCCGGCAGTCCGGTCTTGACCGATGCTATGTCGCTTATGATACATGAAGGTTTGAGGTAGGGGAGGACGGCCTCAAACGACTGTAGCGTGTATTTTACAGTCGAGGCGTTTATTACCAGCTGAGGTTCAAATTCCTCGATTTCGCTAAGTTCCTTGAATCGGAGGGCATTGAATGTGAATCGAAGCCGCTGGTGGTCGGGATCGTATACGGCTACTTCGTGGTCAAACGAGAGGAGGTCGCAGAAGAAGCTGCCCATTTTGCCTGCTCCGAGAATCAGTATTTTCATCTCTGTCGTTATGTGGACGGTTGTTAAATCTGGTGGTTGGTAGGGGGAAGTCGTTTTCTCAGGGTCTTTCATTTGCCGGTATCCACTTCTCCGTGGCGGTCATAGATTGAAGGACGGGAGAAAACAACTTCTAAGACCTTGTGTGTGGATGTCGGCCTACTTCTTTTCAGTCAATTCGACCTGTAGTCTGACAGATTCCTCATGAATGGTAGAGAGAATCTTGCTCATGAATTCCTCGTCGACACCGGCTGCTGCTGCTGTCTTCACACGGGTGTGCATGATGTCGCCGTAACGTCCGGGCTGCACGATAGGCATGTTGTGGTTCTTTTTGTATTTACCGATTTCGCGCGAGATGTTCATACGCTTTGCAAGTATTTCGACGAGGTCGTTGTCAAGCTGGTCGATCTGACGGCGGAGCTGCGCGAGGCTTTCGGTAGGTACAGGTGCGTCGCGGTAGACGAGGTTGTCGAGTATGACACCGAGCACTTCAGGGGTTATCTGCTGGTTCTTGTCGCTCCACGCACAGTCCGGATTGCAGTGGCTTTCGATGATCAGGCCGTCGAAGCCCATGTCGAGTGCCTGCTGCGAGAGCGAAGCGATGAGTTCGCGTTTGCCTCCGATGTGGCTGGGATCGCAGATTATGGGAATCTGCGGGTAGCGTATGCGGAGTTCGAGGGGGATGCGCCACTGGGGATGGTTGCGGTAGATGTGTTCGCCGTAAGTGCTGAATCCACGGTGGATTACGCCCAGACGGGTGATGCCGGCGTTGTAGAGGCGTTCGAGCGCTCCGATCCACAGTTCAAGATCGGGGTTGACAGGATTCTTTACAAGCACGGGGATGTCGCGTCCGCTTTCGCGGAGCACGTCGGCGATTTCCTGCATGGCGAAGGGATTGGCCGATGTGCGCGCTCCGATCCACAGAAGGTCAAGGTCATATTCGAGGGCGGCTTCGACGTGGCCTCGGTTGGCGACTTCGGTTGCGATTTTCATGCCGGTCTCCTCACGAACTTTGTTGAGCCATGCGAGGCCGGGGACGCCGACACCTTCGAACCCTCCGGGTTTTGTGCGGGGTTTCCAGATTCCGGCGCGATATATCTTTACTCCCGAACGCAAGAGTTCGCGTGCGGTCTGCATGACTTGTTCCTCTGTCTCGGCGCTGCATGGGCCTGAAATTATAATCGGTTTGGTGAGTTCCACTCCGTCGATTGCGAGCGGTTTGATATTTTCCATAAGATATATGTATTGTCTATGTATAAGTTACTTATTTTCCGTTGAGTTTTTTGATGCGGTCGAGTGCTTCGTTCATGCGCTCTTCCGTCGCGCAGAGAGAGATGCGGATATATCTTTCGCCGTTAGAGCCGAAGATGAAGCCGGGTGTCAGGAACACTTTGGCCTCGTGGAGCAGACGGTCGGCGAGAGCTTCGGATGTGACTGCGGGGTCATTTATTTTACCCCACAGGAACAATCCGCTCTGGGTTGGGTCGAATGTGCATCCGAGTTCATCCATGATTTTTTCGGCGACTTTCCGGCGTGAGGCATAGACGGCGTTGACTTCGTCGTGCCAGCTCTTGTCGGCCTCAAGAGCTTTGGCGGCTGCAAGCATGAGGGGTTTGAACTGGCCTGAGTCAATGTTGCTTTTGACTTTGAGTATCCATGATATGAACGTCTGGTTCGATGCGGCCATGCCTACGCGCCATCCGGGCATGTTGTGGCTCTTGCTGAGAGAGTTCATTTCGATGGCTATCTCCTTTGCGCCATCCACCTGCATGATGCTCATGGGGTTGTCGTTGAGGATGAAGGAGTAGGGATTGTCGTTGACGATGACGATGCCGTGTTTCTTACCGAAGGCTATGGCTTTTTCGAATGTCTCCATGCGTGCCCTTGCGCCGGTGGGCATGTGGGGATAGTTGAGCCACATGAGTTTTATGCGGTCGAGCGGCAATTTTTCCAAGGCTTCGAAATCGGGTTGCCATCCGCTTTCCTCGACAAGGTCATAGTTGAAGATTTCAGCGCCTACAAGTTTGCTGATTGAGGAATAGGTCGGATAGCCGGGGTTGGGGACGAGTACTCCGTCGCCCGGATTGAGGAAGGCAAGGGAGATGTGGGTCACACCCTCTTTTGAACCGATCAGCGGCTGAATTTCCGATTTCGGGTCGAGGTCTACGTCATACCATTTCCTGTACCATTTGGCAAAACCTTCGCGGAGTTCGGGCACACCGACATGTGGCTGATAACCGTGGTTTGACGGGCAGTTGAGTGCGTCGGTCATAGCGTCGATGACGCTATGGTGTGGCGGGCGGTCAGGACCGCCTATGCCGAGCGACACGACATCTTCGCCGGCGGCTTTCATAGCGGCCACTTCCTTAAGTTTTGTCGAAAAGTAGTATTCCTTTATATTTTCAACTCGTTGTGAGGGCTTGATTTCCATGAGTCTGTTGGTGAGGGGTTAAGCGTGGGTTATCTTGGCTTCGGCATATTCGCCGAGTATCTTGAGGTCTTTGATGAGCGGACGCACGGCTTCGATGGCCTGATGGTAGCGCACGAGGCTGTCGAATGTCACATCGACATAGAATCTGTATTCCCATTCGCGTCCTACAATCGGGGTTGATTGTATTTTTGAGAGGTTGATGTCGTAGAACGAAAGGATTGTCAGCACCTTTGACAGCGCTCCGTGTGTGTGGGGGAGTGTGAAGACTATTGAAGCCTTGTCGATGTCACGTTCGGCAGGCCCGATTTCTGATGCGAGCAACGGGTCGGCTATTATGAGGAAGCGCGTGAAATTGCGTTTATTGGTCTCGATACCCTTTTCAAGTATGTTTAGACCATAGAGCGAGGCTGCATATTCTCCGCAGACGGCTGCATGGCCTTCAAGATTGTCGGTCGCGATTTCTTTGGCACTTCCTGCGGTGTCAAGGCGCTCCACGATTTTGAGATTCGGATGGCGGCGCAGGAACTGTTCGCACTGCATCAGGGCCATCGGGTGGGAGTTGACTTCCGAAAGGTCGTCGATAGACTGTCCCGGAAGCGCGGCGAGTACGTGTGAGATCCTCAGTTTCAGTTCGCCGATTATCCTCAGATTGCTCTGGCGCAGCAATTCGTGGTTTTGCAGAAGACTTCCGGCAATAGTGTTTTCGATTGCCACTATTCCAAGCAGTGATGCGTCGGTCGCGAGCGTTTCAAACATGGCAGGAAATGTCTCGCATTCAATGGTCTGTATGTCATCTTCGCTGAAATAGAGGTGGGCTGCTGCGTCGTGGTAGCACCCGGCCACTCCTTGGATGGTAATCTTTTTCATTGTCGTAGTCATTTGACAGTAGTTAAAATATACGGTCTTATAATTTTGTTCAGTTCTATGTCACTAAAATAAAAAATCCCGTTCATTGACGAACGGGATTTTTATGATGGAAATATTTTGCAATCATAATGAAAAATCTACGCATGCAAATCCCGTTCTTATTTTTTGTCAAAATAAAAATAATAAAAAAACGGATATGCGTAAAATCGTGTCATTTTTTCAAAATATTCTTGCGTTTACTTTAAAATTTATGTTGCAAAGGTATATATTATTTACGGAATGACAAATTTATTTCAGAAAAAAATAAAATTGGCTCTTGAAGGATTCCACTGAGAAGTGCAATTGCTCTGTCATCACTCTTAATCACGGGACGGTCGTTGTATCTCGTCGTTGGAAATATTACAACCTAAGATTTGAATCTTTCGTAAAAAATACATCGCAGAAAAATCACAAAAAATCAGCTTCGGATTTGGAAAATCGCCAAAAACTTTCTACCTTTGCAGCGCTTTAGAGAGACATCCGTGTACTCTTTGGGCAAATAGGATTGTCTTATGGTGTAATGGTAGCACTGCAGTTTTTGGTTCTGCCTGTCTTGGTTCGAATCCAGGTAAGACAACGTTTTTAGTCGCTAAATCGCTGAAAATCAGAGATTTAGTGGCTTTTCTTTTGCCAATTTTGTCTCCTGTAGGACTCCACATTGCTTGGCGTGGATGGAATCGGAGTAAATGCCGGGAGTCATATTATGGTTATTTAGCCATGCGCTCGTATGTATCTATTTTTCCGTCAATGATTTTGATACGTGTTTTGCCCGGCCACCCCATATCTGAATATAAGACAACATACCAACCGTCGCCACTCGGTTCTATACCATATACCTTGGACTCTCCGTCTGACCCCGGTCTTGAATCCTGCATCATGGTTCTCAAAGCATAAAAGGCATAACAAGGACCATCATTCTGACAATCAAAATCGTAGTCTTCCTGAAGTTTCTTTAAAGCGTTGTCCGTGAAATATATCTCAGGCTTGTCATTCACATCCGCATCGATTGCAAACACGAATTTATTATAAACGTTGTTTACCAAATCGGTGTATTCAGCAATGTCTGTGTCAGTTCCTTTTTCCGTCAGATTGTGCTTGAAACGTAGGTCTGTGGCATTTTCGGCATTTGCTCCATAAGCGGGATTTATTGCGATGCAGAAAGCATAAAAGATGTATTTGTGGAATCTCATTTTAGTTCTATTTAAGGTGGTGTGATAAAAGAATAGAGCCGGGCGTGACTTCCGGCTTTATATTGGCTTCGGATAAAAGAAAAGTGCTCTCAAAAGTCCGTTTTTGGCTACTTTTTTGTCTTTATTTTGTAATTCGCTGAGAATCAGCGAATATTGCGGAAGGGCAGGGGCGTGCTTCTCCGCTGTAAATGCAACTATATCAAATAGTTGGATGTTCAATGTTTTTGTCAGTGCCGTTTTAGTGCCAAAGTTTACAACTCGGACTTTGGACTCCGAAAGCCTGTCTCCACAGGCAATGTCCAATCACTATTTCAAAATTAGTCGATTTGTCTCATACTTGCAAGACCGGGAGTTCGATTTAATAATTTCTAACAGAGTCTCGCGCATTTCTTAAATCTGACTTGTGGGTACATATTTTTCTATATCAACATCCGGAAGTTTACTGCCATTTGCCCTTACATCCTTGATAAAAGCATCTATCTCGACCTTGCTCATTTTCTTTCGTATATATGCGTAATATAGGAAATCCAATGTGGTCAGATATGTTATCTGATTTTGGCTGCAATATTCCTTTATATCTTTAAGGTTGCTGCTGCCAAGCACATCCTGATTGTCACGACAATATACCATACATGCACTCTCTCCCTTGCCTAACAGCAAAGTTGAGCGAAGTCGGGCATACTCAAGCCGGGATTCTCCCTTAGGGGCGAACGTCACATTGGCAATACGAGCGGATAGAAATTTCAGAGTGTTGTCAATCTGTGTCTTCGTAGCCTTATTGACAGTCACTTCGTCATAAACCACATCCAGTATGATATACTGATATTCCGGGAATATATCAAGCAGCAGGCTGAACTGTCCGGCCTTGACAAAGTGAATGATTACATCGGCGTCAAGTACGATTTTAGTCTTCGCTGTCATTTATGCCGATTTTATGTAACAGTTCTATATAATGGCCTTCGGAAATCTTTTCCTCATCGAAAAGCCGTCTTGCCATCTCACCGAAATTTCCGATTACAAGATTTTCATTGCCCGGCTCATATAAGGTGGTGTCATAGCCGTATTCCCTTGCAGTCTTCTTTACCGGATATTGCAGATAAAGGTCTCTCTCGTTTCGGTCAATAAGTCTGAGGTCAAAAAGCCGATTGAGAGCAGCGGAATGTGACACCGAAAAATAATGCTCTATTCTCAGCACCGAGGCCAACGACACATGCCCTGACATCAGCTCATTGTCCGGAATCATCTGTCTTACACCGTCTGCCGGCATAAGGAACATCAGGGCAAAAGCATCCGCACATTGCTCTGCATCACTTTTCTTTCCATCGGCAGAACAGTTATGCGGCATCGGATTCGGATCCACATACAGATGATAGAGTTCATGGGCAATTGTGAAATGTTGACGGCATTTCGGCTGGTTGGAATTGATGAGCATAAACCGTCTGTCACCGCTTTTCAGACTCATGCCTGAGAAGTTATCAGACAACGGACGATAAACAGTAAGCACATTCAATTTCAAAAGCAGACTTTTGAGATTGACCGCCTCGGCATCACTCAGTCCCGCCATCTGACGAAACCGTGACACCTGATTCTCCACGAGATTTAATAATGCAGCTTTCATCGAGCCTCTATCGCCTCCATCTTCAAATAAGACTTCACAATATCTTTGAAGCGCATGATTTCAGCCGCATCATCGGCTGTCATACCGTCAAGACGGAAAGCCGATGCAAGAATCATGGCATCGACATTCTCGTTTTCTTCAAACAATACAGCCATATCGCAACCGAAAAAGTCGCTTGCTTTCTCGATTACATCGTATGGCACCTCCCTGTCGCCCGACTCATAGTTGCTGTATGCCGACCTCGTTACGCCGAGAGCCTGCGCGATCTCATCCTGTGTGTATCGGGCTGTTTCCCTGAGTTTCTTTATGTTGCGGGCTATTATCTTATCCATATCTGTTTGCTTTCGTGTGGCAAAGTTAATAAATAATTCTCATATAATAACGTTTTGCCACACTGAAATGTTGCGTTGGAATATCACAAACGCTTTGATTCAGACTATCGAAAGCGACGAGAGACGGAGCGGTTTTCCGTGTTGTCGGCGTTATGCCGTCAAAAGGTGACTGTGCAGGCACTGACACCAGTTGACCGCAGATAGTTCGAGGCTATTTTGGCACTAAAACCATGATGTTGATTCTTAGTGCCATTTTAGTGCCAAAACTTTGTCTGAAATGGTCTTTTCTTGGTCTGGATTCGGTCTTGAGCACGGCCCCGGATTGGCTTAACACAGTAATAGCCGCTACCGCTTCCGAGGGCGACGAGAAGGCGAAGCCTCCCAACGTGAAAAGCATCACGAAAAGCCGGGCAGTTCTTAATGGGGAGAAAAACGAGCAAAGCTGGACGGAAGCCCATGCCGACCGAACCACTATCGAAGACGACACGGAAAAACAGAACATCAACGCCGAAGCGAAGGAAGATACCGACACCAAGACAGAGGAAAAGCCGAAGTCCACAATTTGGGATTGGCTATATTTGGCAGTCATCGGCGGGTTCAGCGTTTATGCGATAATTATCGGCGTAAAGGTAGCGATAAAGATACACCGGGCCGCAAAAGGTAAATAAACGAATAGAGCCGGGAGCCGGGCGGGGCTTCCGGCTTTATATTGGCCCCTGATAAAAGAAAAGTACCTTCAAAAGTCCGTCTTCGGGTACTTTTTCGGGTACTTATTTTATAAGTCGCTGATAATAAGCGAATATTGCGGAAGGACAGGGTTAATCCTGAAATTCACAATAAAATATTGATAACCAGTGAATTCGCATATTGCAATTTCTGGAAAAATCACATTGTATGCACAAGTTGTGACATAAAATCACATTTTGCATCACAAAATTAGCTATAAAATTTGAATTTTAAGACCTATTATTTCATCAAAATTTGAATTTTAAGCCTCTCAAAAGCCCTATAAGTGTTAAATAAAGTTAATAAATAAGGCGATCACCCTGCTTTTACACAAGAATGACCGCCCTGCTTTTACACAAGAATGACCGCCCTGCCAGGCAAGAAAGAAAGTTGTTCAAATTAGCCAAGGATTTTCGTTAGGGTCATAACTTCTCTGAAAAGTCTCCAATGCCCAGTCCACTTTAGGGGCACACGAATCATGCTCCCTCTTTCTCGGCAACTGAGGATTGATCTTGAACTTCGAGGCATTGTAGAGCCACTGTATCGAGTCCTCATAGGCCCAACGCCGTGTCTCAGGAATATTGGTGGCAGAAATGATCGAATGAAGATGATATAGGGCGATACGGCTTAGGTGGGCCACGATATTTGCATTTCTCGGATCATCCCTTGTAATATTCACACCATCCACCAGCTCATCCGGGTTAGGATTCAGGACTGGATAGAAAACAGTGCCTTCTGCTACGACATAATCAAAAACACCTTCTGAATAATCGTACTCCAGCTCTTCTGAATATTCTCCGATAAGACCCCAACGATCATCTTCCTCTGGAGTCAATACAATCTCATCGGCCGGCAAATCAGGGATAGGCTCTTGCTCATCCTCATTGACTTCTCCACCGCCCTCTTCCTCTTCATTTTGCAAAGAGATTTCTGGGTCGTCATCAGGTAATGGCTCTATGGGCTCCGGCTCTTCAGGCTGGGGTTCGGGATCTTCTATCGGCTCTTCAGTTTCCGGCTCTCCAAGGAACTGATAGAATTGCTCATTAAAAGAGCAAACTTGATCTTTCTCCCATTCCATATTGGGTTCCCAAGGAATAATCTCAGCTTCACGCCACGCTTTTACACCTGGCATGTGTATATCCCCCTTCTCAAAACCATGAGGAATCATACACTGCCAGTATTCAGTGCCAAATTTCACGATTTCGCCCTTGGGGTACATCCTAAGCTGGGAATACTTATGCGCATGGTCAATTAACCTGGGATCAACAAAATCAACCACCTGACGCCAGTATTCAAGTTTTGTCGGCTTCTTATAGCCATTGATACGCATCAGGGTTTTGAAAATCTCCTCATCCTTCTTAATCCAAGTATTTACCGGATAAGAAACATAAGGACTATACTCGCGGATGTTTTTACCCACTGCCAGTACCTTTTCTATTTCATAATACTGGTCGAGATATTCCAGCATTTGCATCTCGGCACGTTGCTCGGCTTGTGGAAAACGCTCTGGAACGTCTCGGATAAGCTGCTTCATGTGCTCTCCGGTAGCAATGCAGTAATAATCCCTATTTGTTAGAAAACGATGGTATGTCATATAATTTTGCTGTTTATTTATTAATAGTCAAAGTCACCATACACAGTGTCCTCAGAGTCAATAGTAGTGACAATCTCAGTCGAAGCAGTTTTATATTGGGTGTAGTATTGGCTCAGATAGTATATCATAGCATAGTCGAAACAGTCTGAGAAATGCCCCCATCGCTCAACCCGCTCTCCATTATCATTGAGGACTTTCTTCTTTTCCTTTGTGCCATCAGGATTCTTTTTCTGATATACAAAATCTTCAATCAGTCTATGACAACGTGCATCTATGCACACTCTCCAGTCCTTGAAATTCTGCAATAATTCATTGATAAATTCAAGCCTGGTAATCATTGCCGGCTGTTTGCTCAAAAGTTGGATTTTAGGCTTCAGCACAGCATTTGTCATATTCTTATTGGCTATTGTGAAGTTATTAACCCCCTCCTCAGTTTGGGTTGAACGAGAAAGTCCGGCTGGATCTCCAGTCAATAACACGCCACCAATATGCCCATCTGCTACAAGTTGAGAAGCAATCCAACGAGTAAATGCCGGAGTGTTGTTTCTTTTATCTTTGGGATATCCGACATACTCTGGAAAGACATACACCACTTTGTTGTCAAAATCAATCTGGATGGGGAGGCAGCTCATATATGGATTGACATTAAAGTCAAAGCTGAGAATGAGTGGCTTCATTGGGTCGTATGCCTGCTCCCGGAGATTATGCACAAGATGTTTATCGCCATCAAAATTCCAATACGCAGCCATTTTATTGCTGGTAGTGAACAACCAGTTACCATAAAGCAGACGATCTCGGTCAGCTTTGTTACGGAGTTTACTCAGCTTATTGTAATAAATGGCTCGGAAAGATTCATTAGGATTATCAAATAGACTGAATGGAATATAACGGTAGCCGGATTGCAATTCTACTGGTTCTCCATCATCAGTCATTACAAACGTAGAGCGCACCCACGTCAAGCAGGGGTTGGTTGACATAAATAATTTGCCAACAATGAAGGTTTCTGCTATCTTATAACGAATACGGGAGGCCAATACTTCCACAGCCTTTTCAGAAACCTCAGAAACCTCATCAATGAAGCCTCCAGTGATTTCCAAAGAACCAAGGGAGTTGAAATCAGGGTCTTGAGGGCTTGGGGTCAAGTCCATTGCTATGATTTCAGAACCATTCCAAAACGTAATTACATAAGTCACGTTATTGACGTGGTAATGAATATCTTTCTTTAATCCCCATGAATTAAGTACATCATTCAGTGTTTTCCAAGTGGTTTCCAGAAGAGTCTTACGGACCTTACGGGCAACCACCATGCGAATACCGGGGAATTGAATACAACTACATACAAGCCAACAGCAGCCGATGTAAGACTTACCACCACCGGCAGAACCGCCACCCAAGACTTGTTCAGGAATGTCAGTATTGCCACATTGCACACATGTAGCTCTATAAACCTGATGTCCTTTGCTGTCAAATCCATTTAGCCGCATAACGAGCTTACCCCCACACTTATCACAATGGTTAGGTTGCAGGGCGTTCCAAAGCTCATATTGTCTTGCGGAAGGTTTGAATGTTATTTTGAGGCCTCTTGGTCGTTCTAATCTTGCCATTATTAAGATACTTTTCTCAATAATAGTCCGATAACTAAAAAGAGCTACGGTATAGTTACTACTCCATAGCTCTTAATAAATTTATTCTTAACAATTCGTATCGATTGCTGAAACATCATTACCACTGCTGGGAACAATCTGTTTTGTTTTCTCCAAAGGGATATATTTTATAGGTACGGATTGCTTAGGTTCGCGTCTGCCGCATTTTTCAGGATCACATTGTTCATTGCCAAATTCCCTACGACAGAACCATGTTTTGAAAAAATCACGTTCTCGCTCTAAATCCGCAATTTGTTTCGTATAAACAATCTCTTGCTGAGTCCTTGCCAACAAATCTCGCTGTACGTCTCGCAGTCTATCTGTTTGCTTATCAAATCGTTCCTCCCAGTCTTTAATATCTTGCTGATGTCGATCTTCTTTGTCGGCATTCATCCTGAGCAATTC
>Ga0073906_1000911_pt1 | contig 50475 bp, 36 predicted proteins | sample Inofromicrocosms_FD_65485 | JGI IMG/M metagenome (GOLD analysis project Ga0073906, IMG submission 65485) | Mouse cecum microbial communities from Vienna, Austria - Inoculum for glucosamine and mucus D2O microcosms | ecosystem: Host-associated > Mammals > Digestive system > Large intestine >...
CCATCTTTCTGCAGAAATCTTTGTTCCGAGAATCTCAGAGAAAGGAACACCGTCGACAGTGACATCAGATGCGAATACTGCCATCTGCTCACCGTGACCCCGAAAGTATGGCAGTTCTTCACGAGGCTCTGCTGTACACCGCACTCTTTTGCGATAGCACTCTGAAGACGGGTAGAGTCAAGAGCTGCAAGAGTAGTCACCTGTGAAGGCTTGAGACCGGAGTGGAGAAGCACTACAAGACCTGTAAGGTCAGCAGGGTTGAAGATAACAACGATATGCTTTACATCAGGGCAGTACATCTTGACATTCTTTCCGAAATCCTCCGCGATCTGGCAGTTGCCTTTGAGAAGATCCTCACGTGTCATACCTTCCTTACGAGGTGCTCCACCTGAAGAAATGATGTATTTTGCGTCTGTAAACGCCTCTTTCGGATCTGTTGTCCAGGTAAGGTTCACACCTTCAAATGCACAATGGTACATTTCCTCTACAACACCCTTGAGACCAGGCTCATACACATCATAAAGGCAGATGTTCGGTGTCAACTTCATCATCATAGCAGTCTGTGCCATATTGGAGCCGATCATACCGGCAGCACCTACTATGGTCAATTTCTCGTTTGTCAAAAATTCCATAATACAAATATCTTTTGTCGTTTCAGAAACGGTTTTTAATTTATTTCAAATGCCATAAGAAGACCTCTCAGGTCAAATATTCGCAAATATAATAAAAGTCAAGAGCAGAAGCAAAGTTTTACTTTGATTATGCCGAGACAAAAATGTATATATGCCCGTCAGGGCAAATATAATAAATTTGTTAATATCTCTCCCGCCGGCAAATGATATTTTCATATTATGAATCCTGAATCAAACGATCACTGCTGCGGCTCCATCACTGCAGTCCAGCCTCCGTTGCGCGCCATATTTATCTTGACGGCGCTCCCTGATGTAACTTTGTCCATTCCCCTGCGGTAGTCCATAGCCTGCCTGAAAGCATTCGGACCGTCTTTGAAATATACCATATCATAGGTCTTCCCTTTTTCCAGGAAGTCCAGGCTTACCTCAACTTCCATATTGTCATCCGTACCGTTGACAGCCCCTATATACCATCTGTCTCCGGACCTCTTTGCGACCACCGCATATCTTCCGGCCTTGCACTGAAGAGCCCTGGTCTCATCCCATACTACAGGTACATCACTGATGAATTCAGTACACTCAGGATTGGAATAATACATTGTAGGGCTGTCGGACAACATCTGAAGCCCGCTTTCAAACAGTACATACAAAGCAAGCTGATAAGCCCTTGTGCCTATGCTCGCAGCATTGGGCCTGTTGCCGCAATAGGATTCTGGCTGCATGCTTATCATCGCCCCTGGAGTGTAGTCCATAGGACCGGCGGCATTACGTATGAAAGGCAGCCATATCGAATTGGAAGGCAGGCACCCTCCCATATTTTCCATACCCCTTACTCCTTCGTATGTCAGGACATTAGGATATTTATATTCAAGTCCGGACGGTTTGAACGCACCGTGGAAGGAAACCACCATCCTATGCTTTGCGGCAGCTTCCGCGACACGTTCATAAAAGTTCACCATATACTGGTCGCTTCTGTTCATAAAATCTATTTTGAACCCTTTGACCCCCTGCGCGCTCCATCTCTCAAACACATCCGGATTCCGGTCCACAGCAAGCCAGGTCATCCAAAGGATTATTCCTACGCCGCGCTCCTCACCATAGCTGAGCAGTTCCGGAAGATCCACAGAAGATGAAGGCGTAAAAGGGTCTTCCGTGCTCTTGGCCCATCCCTCATCCATTATAATATAAGGTATCCCGTACTTTGAGGCAAAATCAATATAATATTTATAGGTATCGGTATTGAAACCGGATACAAAATCCACATCAGGACCGTATGGAGCGGCTGCATTCCACCACTCCCAGCTCACCTGCCCGGGCCTGATCCAGGACATATCCTCAACCGGCTTATCCGCAAGCCTTGCGGTCATAGTACTCTCTATCAGCCGGCCGTCTTCATTTACAATAACAAAATATCTCCAAGGGAACTGGCGGGAACCGTCTGTCCTTGCAATATAGTCCGCCTCCTTTGTCGTATAGATATACCTGTCGCCAAGCTGCCTGCCCTCCAGAGGGACCTTGGGGAAAGTTCCCTTCAGCACCCAGTTGCCCGCACTTTCAAAGAAAAGGCACGGATAATCAGTCAGCGCAGATTCGCTCACAAGCATTTTGTATCCGTTGCCAAGATCAGCAAGGAAAGGCAGAAGGACCTTCTTCCTCTCAACCTGCCAGGCATCCAGAAGAATCTGGCTGTAAGGTTCTTCATACGGTGTCTCGAAGCTGTCGGACCTCTGAACTACAGCCGATGTCCCTTCGGGAAAATTTATCCTGACCATCTCATCCCTGACATCCACAGTCTTTCTGAAATCCGTGACGAAACGGTATGCGACACCATCGTCATAGGCCCTGAAAAGCAAAGACCATCCTCCCTTGAAATCCAGCCTGAGGCTGTTGAAACTATTCCTTATACTCGAGAACTTGTATGCGACAGCAGGAGAGAATACTACATCACAATTGTCATATCTGTGCGACTTGAGCACAGGTCTTGCTCCAAGTTCCTGTCCGTCCACAGACAGAGCAGCCGAGTTGTCCTTCATTATCTCCACTCCGTCCGCATACACGGAATACGTTATCCTGTCCGTAACATTGACAGAGACTTTCATGTTACCTCCCGGAGAGACCAGGTCAAAAGTTTTAGCCTGCATAGCGATACACAGGAATACGCCGACAAAGGCAATTGTTATTTTCCGCATGATTTTCTGTTTTTTGTTCCGTCAAAGATAACAAGAACACCCGATACGCAATATACGATATTATGTCTTATTGATTTGATATTTTGACAAAAACCGCATAAAGCAAAGAGTCCAAAACAATGCAGGCATCTGAAAAACGACCGTATTTTTGTTTGATATCCAAAAAATGCTATCTTTGCAGAGAATTAACACAGAACAGATAAAGTGGAACCTCCCAGTCAAATATTGACAGAAACCGGCAACCTGACGGATTCATCATCTGAAGATCCGTTGTCGGGACACATTTTCATTATAACAGATATGCCTTCCGAAGAAGATGAAGGGTATACGGTGTGCGCCTTTTCGGCACGCACCGGCTTGTCGTATCTCGGCAGGACCGGAATGACAAGGTCATAGGCTCCACAGCACAGGAAAACAAAAACATTCATAATTATATATGGGACTATATTTAAGAAAAACCCTTGACAACAAAGCGGAAGTTTCCGTATGGCAGATCACAGAGACCGAAGAAGAGCTGAAGAATCTCTGCTCCGTGCCGACTGACGAGATGGAGGAGATTTCTCTGATCCGCAGCGAGGCTCAGCGTAAACAGAAACTCGCCGTAAGGGCATTGCTTAATGAGATATTTGAAGAAAAGATGTATCTCAACCATCACGACAACGGCAAGCCGTACCTTGAGAACTGCATAACGAACATCAGCATTACCCACACGGACAGATATGTCGCCATCATCACGCACAATGAAGATGACCTCGGCATAGACATAGAGTCGCTGGACAGGGATTTTTCCGCCGTAGAGAAAAAGGCTCTTTCAGAAGAAGAGATAGAGGATCTTGACAGCGGCAGGAAAAACGAACAGCTTGCAATCTACTGGTGCGCAAAAGAAGCCATCTTCAAAAGGATGTCCCAGAACAGAGTCGATTTTTCCGAGCAGATTGAAGTCGAGAAATTCAGTCCTAAAGGAGAAGGAGAACTGGAGGCCACCTTTATCCACAAAGACGGGCACGAAGAAGAGTTTGACCTGGAATACATTACTTTTGACAGGCATATTCTTGTATGGGTCGTAGGATAGGCACCAGAAGGCCGATGTAACATCATTGTTGTTCAATTTTGAATTTTTCCAATTTAATACTCATCATAACTCCCTGTTATCAAACAAGTTAACAGGGAGTTTTTGATATTGTTAATAACTTTTATTGCGATTTTACATACAGATTATCCAAAATGAAATTATATTTGTCATCCGGTTTGGACAACATACCGGCATCAACAATCAATTTTAAATAATCCTCATCGTCCGCAGCGCATATCAGTCTACGGACAATGGTAATTCGCCTCGGACAATTATGGTTAAGAGTGTTATTAAACGCGACGGAAGAATCGTTGAATTTGACAAGAAGAAAATTATTGATGCTGTGACAAAGGCTATGGATGTCACAGATGAAGGAGAAGATATAGTGCTCGCTGCGGAAATCGCGGCCGCCATTGCCAAAATCAGCAAAGAAAGCATGAGCGTGGAGGACATTCAGGACCACGTCGAGATGGAACTGATGAACAGTCCGAGGAAAGAGGTCGCAAAAAAATACATCGCATACCGCAACCAGAGAAACCTCGCCCGCAAGGCGAAGTCACGTGAGATCTTCAAAGAAATCATCGAGGCGCAGGCGACTGACATCACAAGGGAGAACGCGAATATGAACGCGGACACCCCTGCAGGAATGATGATGAAGTTCGCGTCCGAGTCCACAAAATCGTTTGTTGATGAATGTCTGCTTTCCGAAGATGTCAAAGAGGCCGTGCAGGGAGCGTATATACATATCCACGACAAGGATTATTATCCGACAAAAAGTCTTACATGTGTCCAGCATCCTCTTGACAGGATTCTTAAAAACGGATTCTTTGCAGGACACGGGGAATCACGTCCGGCCAAAAGGATAGAGACGGCCAGCATACTCGGCTGCATCTCTATGGAGACTGTGCAGAATGAAATGCACGGAGGCCAGGCAATACCAGCCTTCGACTTCTATATGGCTCCTTTCGTGAGAAAGGCATTCAAGGAGGAGATAGACAAAATCAGCGAAATCACAGGAGAGGACTACTCGGCGCTCAAGGATGTCCAGCTTGACGATTATATAAAACGCGACCTTCTGGGAATCCAGGGCAATGACAGGGTAATCCAGCACGCAGTCAATATGACAGTCAGCAGGGTGCACCAGTCAATGGAGGCATTCGTGCACAATATGAACTCCATCCACTCGCGCGGAGGCAACCAGGTCGTATTCAGTTCCATCAACTACGGTACAGACACTTCAGCCGAAGGACGATGCGTAATCCGCGAAATCCTGAATACCACATACGAAGGAGTCGGCAACGGTTCTACGGCCATCTTCCCTATTCAGATATGGAAAAAGAAAAGAGGTGTCAGCTATCTGCCAGAAGACCGCAACTATGACCTGTACAGATTTGCCTGCAAGGTATCGGCACGCAGATTCTTCCCTAACTTCATCAACCTTGACGCTCCGTTCAACCACCACGAACAATGGAATGCGGAAGACCCTAAGAGGTATGAATACGAGTGCGCCACTATGGGATGCCGTACACGTGTGTTCGAGAACAGATTCGGGCCGAAGACTTCAATAGGCAGAGGCAACCTGTCCTTTACGACGATAAATATCGTCCGCCTTGCAATAGAGTGTATGAACGAGCCTGACAGGAATGACAGGATACAGAAATTCTTCCACAGGCTTGACTGGGCTCTCGACATAACTGCAAAGCAGCTCTGCGAAAGATTCAATTTCCAGAAAACCGCATTGAAAAAACAGTTCCCTCTGCTTATGGGAGCACTCTGGAACGGAAGCGAGAATCTGGAGGAGAACGACACTATCGAATCTGTAATCAACCAGGGAACACTCGGTATCGGATTCATCGGTCTTGCCGAGGCACTTATCGCCCTCATCGGCAAACATCACGGAGAATCAGACGAAGCCCAGGAGCTCGGTCTCCGCATAGTCACATATATGAGGGACAAGGCAAATGAATATTCAGAGAAGTTCAAACACAACTTCAGCGTGATAGCGACGCCTGCCGAAGGACTGTCAGGAAGATTCACCAGATTTGACCGGAAGAAATTCGGTATCCTTCCGGGAATTACGGACAAGGAATACTATACCAACTCCAACCACGTCCCCGTATACTACAAATGTACACCTAAGCACAAGGCTGAGATAGAGGCTCCTTACCACGATCTTACCAGAGGAGGACATATCTTCTATGTGGAAATCGACGGTGACGCCACACACAACCCTGAGGCTATCATGGCTATAGTAGACCTTATGGACAGATACAATATAGGCTACGGTTCCGTAAACCACAACAGAAACCGCTGTATGGACTGCGGCTACGAGAATGCCGATGAAAACCTTGAGGAATGTCCTCACTGCCACGGCAGGAACATCGACAAGCTCCAGAGAATCACAGGCTATCTCGTGGGCACCACAGGAAGATGGAACAATGCCAAGCTCGCGGAGCTGCACGACCGTGTTGTCCACAAATAATCCAGATTCAACAGATCATTAAAATCATATTCAATCCCCGGCTTAAGTACGGGGATTATTATTATAGATATGGAAAAGACATTTGACGCAAAAAATCTCAACGGGACGCACGTAATAAGGGTTCTGGACATCCTGGAGGAAACGATGGCCGACGGTCCGGGACTGCGCACGTCCATCTATTGCGCAGGATGTCTGCATCATTGTCCCGGATGCCACAATCCACAGTCATGGGATATGAACGGCGGCCACGAAATGAGCATCGATGAGATTATGGACATCATCATATCGGATGAGTTCAGCAACGTATCATTCTCGGGAGGAGACCCGTTCTATCAGGTGGAGGCATTCACGGAACTCGCCAGAAGAATAAAGGAAGAGACAGACAAGACCATCTGGTGCTGGACAGGATTCACATACGAGGAAATCATAGCGGACAAACGGCTTGCCGCAATGCTCCCGTATCTTGACGTGCTGGTTGACGGACCGTTCATTATGGAAAAGAAAGACCCTGAACTGCTTTTCAGAGGCAGTTCAAACCAAAGGATAATCTATCTCAACGGAAAACAGGAAGTCCCTATAGAAGGGACTGTACCTCTAAAACCTGTGAAATGAATCTGTTTTTAGGAGTGACATTCTCATAGACTCCCTCCAGCGGACATTCTATGCACCATCCGCCTCCGAGCAGGACATATTCCAGTGATGCGGTGAACCTGTGTCCGTGCTCGCATTCCCATTCATACAGAGCCCCTTTAGTCCCGAGCTTTTCTGCAGGACCGACAAAACGTCCACCACGGAATTCCGCAGCAGCGCAGACTTCCTCGTATGAAAGGCTGTAAATGGACTTCGATGTATCATAGCCGTGGTCAAGCGGCACGATTTCACCTTTGCTTTCAGCACGTTCCTGGTTCTTCTCCCAGTCAGGAGGCAGCATCTGTTTCCAGGACTTTATCGCATAATATTTCTCCAGAGAGCCATAATAGGCGTTTATCCTGTCAATATCGTGCTTCACCCACCATTGTGTGCCGAGTCCCTTTTCAAAGGCATAAGGTCTCATAAACCATTTTACAGCAAAGCCAGGCACAAGAAAAGCAAGATTATAGAACCACGGAAGACGCGCCATCATACCCTTGAAATAATCATCCACAGGCACATTCGCCCTGAAGTGAAGATAATGCTCAAGCAAGTCGGAGTCAGTGTACCACATCCCGTGGAAATTCATTGTGGCAAACCATTTCGCCTCAAATACCTTTTCCGGCTCCGGAAGTCCGAGAGCCTTGAGCAGACGATGTTCAAACTCATAGTTCGTCATACGGTACTGCTCGCCGCTGCTTATATTATAGAACCTGTTCCAGAATTCTTCAGGAACCCAGTCCTCGACAACATTTCCAAGCAGTCTTCCTGAATCATCTATCGTCGCCCACTCAAGCATTCCCTGTATAGGGACATGGAAAGCGGTAGGATTCACGACTTTGAGAATGCCCGGATAAAGTATGCCCGTCTGACGCAGGGAAACCCATTTTTTGATTCCCGAATCAACTATGATTTTCTCGGCAACACATTTGGAGACCGAATATTTGTCATATTTGCTTGCATACACAGGATCACCGGAACGCCCCCAATGAAGCGGAGGCATCCTGTCAACGAGCTGTGCGACAGAGCCTATATATACAACCTTTATTTCATCCGAATCCGGCTGCGCGAGTACGGCCTTGGCTATGTTTTGCGCGGCAGATATATTGACCTTCAATGTCTTCTCCGGATAATAGTCAGCCGCAGGCGAGACCATACCTCCTACGTGCAGCACATAATCGGATCCGGTTACACCTTCAAGTATGTCTTCATATCTCGTAAGATCACCCCAGATCACAGTCACAGCCGGATCATCCATATATGGTTTGAGCTTCTTTCTGTTTACCTTGCTCGGGCGGGCAAGAATACGGAGATTGAACCTGTCCTTTTTTTTATACAGTTCCTGAAATCCTGCCCATCCCATATTACCGGTCGCACCGGTCAAAAACACAGTATGTTTGTCCATAACTTATAATCATCTTTTTCTCAGCCACAGTTCAGGATTCTGAGGAGACTGTCCTTTCCAGATCTGAAGATGCAGCTGCGTATCACCATTGATCGTATCTACAATTCCTATTTTTTGCCCTGTCTTTATCTTGTCACCGGCCTTGACTCCGGTAGATTTTAGTTTGCAATAGAAAGAGAAATAATTTCCGTGCTGCACCAGTACGCACTGGTTGTATCCCGGCATAACCACAATCTGCTTTACCACTCCGTCAAATATGGCCTTGACCTCAGTATTCTTCGCAAGGGCTATATTGATACCGTTGTTGAACGGGAGCTTCAGCCTTGTGAACACAGGATGGTAATGCTGGCCGAACTTGTCCACAACAGGACCTTCGGCAGGCCACGGCAGCTTTCCCTTATTGGCGGCAAAGCTCTCCGCAAGCTTATAGTCTATCGGCTGAGGTTTCTTCGACGTATCCGTAGGCTTCATAGCCGCCTCGACCAGACGCTGTATCTCCTTGTTGAGAGCGTCGACCTGACGTTTTTTTGAAGCCAGCTGGGTCTCATATTTCTTCCTGTTACGCTTAAGCTGGCTTATCACGCCGGCGGACTGCTTCTCCTCCTTTGCCAGGGTATCAAGTTCCTTCTGCCTCTCAGCCCTTACCTTCTCCGTTTCACGCTTCAGTTCCTGAAGCTGCTTCTTCTCCGACTCGAGTTCCGCCTGAGCGACACGTATCTTCTCCGCCTGATCCTTCATCTGGGACGACAGGTTCTTGAAATAGCTGTACCTGCGGAACGCCTGTCCCAGGTCATCGCTGGCAAGGATATACATATACCATATCTTGGCATCCCTGTTTTTATATGCGGCCCTTACCAGCCTGGCATAATATGCAGAAAGAGTATCAACACGTGCCTGAAGCCTGTTTATCTGTCTCTGGGTTTCTGTTATCCTGCCTGAATACATCCTTATCTGGGCATCATTCTCAGCGACAAGCTCCTTCCTGTTGGATATTTTCTTCTGTACGAGAGACAGCTGGAACAAGGCGTCCTTGCTTTCCGCCGCATTTGACCTCAGCTGGCTGTCGATCAGGGCGATCTCCTTTTCAAGCTGAGCCTTTCTGCTCTTGTGGTCATTGATGCTCTGTGCAACAGCAGACACTGCGCCGCCTGCGAGCAGCACAAAAACGAAAATTATTCCAATGACAATACGCCTCATTTCTTCTTCATAGCTGCTTTACGTTCCTTGATCTTCTGCTCAAGTCCCTCAACCTTGTCTTCATTCTTGGACATAGCCTGGTTCCAATATACGAAAGCCAGGTCATACTCCTCGAGAGCATAAAGGACTTCAGCATAATGGTCAAGTATCACAGCACTGTCCTTGCCGCCATACAGCATCGCGTGCTTGAAAAACGGCTTTGCCTCCAAAGGCTTTCCCTGAAGATACAGAATCCATCCGAACGTATCAAGATAAGTCGGATTGTCAGGCTCTTTCTCGATTGTCTTGCGGCTCATCGCATACGCCTTCTTCAGCTTCTTGCCCTCGACACTGAGATAATATGCGTAGTTGTTGAGCACAGGGAGATGATCAGGATTGATTTTCAATGCCTTGTCATAAGCCTTATATGCCTTTGCGTTGTCACCTTCAAGATGATATATGTCACCTATCGTAGTGTACGCGCTCACGACCCTCGCCGTATCCCCTGGAGAAACAGCCAGAATCCTCTCGCATACAGCCAGGACCCTGTCATAATCCTTAAGATTGTAGTCCGCAAGGACAGCAAGTTCAAGAAAAGACGGCTCTGACGGGAACCTGTCGTATGAAGACACAGCATAAGAGGAAAGTGTCTCCCACTCGTGAAGATACATCAGGACCTCAGCATAGGTAGCGGCGGCAGAAATGCTTTCCGGCCAGTTTTCAGCATTTTCCCTGAAATATTCCTTCGCCTTTTCACCACGGGATGAACCGTAATAATATATCCCGGCAACAGTCATCATCGAGCTGTCCTTAGGATGGGCTGCCACGCCTTTTTCCATCATGGAATCGAGCTGGGGACGGAACGTCTGGAGAAAATTGGGGTCAGACCTCTGGACTATGGCTTTGAGATAGTCGGATTTGCCGACAGGAGAGATGTTCTTGTCCTGTACAAACTGGTCCATAGTCTCAAAATATCTGTCATATTTCCTTGTAATCCTGAATGTCTCGGCCTTTCCGAGAACAGCAGGAGCATAGTCCGGAGCAATATCAAGAGCCTCGTCATAAAATGCGAGAGCGGTGGAATCATTGTACATTGACATCTGATAATCCCCCAATACGGCAAGAACCTGAGGAGAAGAATACTCTTTGTTGTATGCCTCAAGGCTTTCATACGCCTCACGCTGACGCTCAAGACGGAGAAGGATGTCAAACCTTGTCATAGCTATCGCATCGCTTTTGCCGAATACGGTCTCTATCTGGTCCAGAGTCTCAAGAGCTTCATTCATCTTGCCCTGGGCCATATAAAGCTCTATAAGGTTGTAGTATATGTCGCTCTTTTTCGGAAAGTCCCGAAGCAGGGCCTCATAGATTGACTCGGTCAGCTCCGGCCTTCCTGTAACCGAATAAAGGCCGGCAAGACGGTAACGGTACCAGAAATTTGTCGTGTCACGCCTGGCCGCCTCCTTAAGAGCCTCCTCCGACATATCATAGTCCGCGAGCATAAATTCCGTCAGTCCGAGATAATAATATGCGGCAGGGTCGGCATCCGGAGCGGAAACCAGCCCTTTCAATATTTTCTTCGCCTTGGCATAATCACCGTCAGTATAGCTGCCTACGGCCTCAAGAAGAGTATTCTCCTTTTCACGCTGAGCCTTGTATGACTGCGCGCACAACGGCTGCAACGGCAAAAAAAGCAACGCTGCGGCCAACATAAATATAATACTTCTCATATTCATAAAACCTCCAAGGAGAAACTTGTGCAAAAATAGTACAAAATATTTATTTTTGTAGTTTGGATTATATCTATACGAAGATTTTTCACGGCACGATGCAACATTTTAATCCGAAAAAGCATCTTATGTGTCGCATAGGAGGAGAACAAAGCAGTGAACGAAGTTTCAGAACAGACACTGATAGACCTGTGCAAGAAAGGAGACAGAAAGGCCCAACGCGCCATATATGACAAGTTGGCTCCGCGTATGTTTCCTTTGTGTCTGAGATATGTCTGTGACAGGAATCTTGCAGAGGACCTTCTGCAGGACGGTTTTGTCACCTTGTTCTCCAAGATCGGCAGCTACAAGGGGAACGGCTCCTTTGACGGCTGGGCAAGAAAGATCTTTGTCACCACTGCACTTATGTATCTGAGAAAAAACGATGCCATCAGACAAAGCGATGACATCGAATACGCACGTCACCTGAGCTCCGAGTCTTCAGACCAGCTCCAGGACATCGGATACAAGGAACTTATGAAGCTGATAACGTCCCTCCCGACAGGATTCAGGACCGTTTTCAACCTCAATGTCATCGAGGGATACTCACACAAGGAAATAGGTGATATGCTCGGCATATCAGAAGTGACCTCAAGGACGCAGCTGAGCAGGGCAAGGGTCATATTGCAGGACAAGATAAAACAATTGAAGAATGTCTGAATTGAACGATAATAAATTTGATCTTGAAATAAGGTCTCTCTTTGATGATGCCCGGGAAGATGTTCCCGGACATATCTGGGAATCCATACAGGACAGACTGGACAGTATGGATTCCGCCAAAAGGAGAAGGCCTGTATTGTTATGGCTGCGCAGTGCCGGGATCGCTACTGCAGCGGCTGCCGCAGTCATTCTCATTCTTTTCCTCACCGGAACTTTCACACAGGACAATATCATTGACCCGTATTCCGACAATGCCATAGCCCTGTCGGAAAAGCATATTGAAAAGCCGGACCTGTTTCAGGGCAGCGACACCGGCCTGACTGCGTCCAATACAGAGAATGTCATCATAGCGAAGGAGACGGAAGCCGCAAATGAACCGGCCAGCATCACAGTACAGCCTGCCGATGATGCCGTTGAAGAAATTCCGACGGAAGAAACCGCGATACCGGACACCGGAGACGCTGAGGAAAAGACCATAGTGGAAACGAGTGCCGAAATTGCAGGAAAATATGTCGCCGAATCCGTAACCCCACGTGGGAAGTCCGCAGAGCAGCAGTATGAAGACCTGTTCCGGTTCGAAGATGAAGAGGAGAATGCAGGAGCCGGAACAAGCACATCAATAGCATTGTTCGGAAACGCATTGAGCAACAACGGATCAAACAACGGAGCCAGGACCACAAGACATCCCATAATGATGTCCCAGAAAAAAGAGCAGACAAGTCCGCTCAATGAAACAGGGAAATCGACCTACGGAGTCCCCGTATCCTTCGGTATCGGAGCAAAAGTAAAATTCACTCCGCATTGGGCACTCGGAGCAGGCATCAGCTACACATTGCTCACACGAACATTCTCCGGAACCTACACCCAGATGGACGGGAACAACCGTCCTGACATAAAACAATATTCCAAGATACGCAACAGCCAAAGCTATATAGGAATCCCGGTAAATGTCTATTTCAGTTTTATCCAGAACGACATAATCGATTTCTATGCGTATGCAGGAGGCGCGGCGGAAAAATGCGTCGACAACAGATTCTTCCTTGAGCCGCATAAGGACTACACGGAAAAAGTAAAAGGATTCCAGTTCTCAGCAAATGCCGGCATCGGAGTTGAATTCATTGCCGCCGACATACTCGGAATATACATTGATCCGAGCATAAGATATTATTTCAAGGATGAGAACCAGCCGAAAAGCATCAGGACAAGGAATCCGCTGTCTTTCGGCTTTGAAATAGGCTTCCGCGTAAGGCTCTGACAGACTTAATGCTTTCCCTCTATGATATTGCGGGCAAGGGTGTTTGCACAGACAAAATCCTTCAGCTCCCGGCAGTCTGTCCCGAGGATTGAATTCTTGTCTCCCTCCCAAAGCAATGTCCCTTCACTGATGAATCCTATCCTGTCCCCTATTTCAAGAATGGAGTTCATATCGTGGGTATTCATTACTGTCGTCATATTGTACTCCTTTGTCAGATCCGAAATCAGCTGGTCTATAAGAATAGAAGTGTACGGATCAAGTCCTGAATTTGGTTCATCACAGAACAGATACGAAGGGTTCAATGCGATAGCGCGTGCAATGCCTACCCTTTTCTGCATACCACCGCTCAGCTCATTTGGATATTTGCCGTCGGAATTTATGACATTTACCCTGTTGAGACAGAAGCGCGCACGCTCTATCTTCTGGGCCTTGCTCCAGTCCGTAAAGAAATCCATCGGAAACATTACATTCTCAAGGACTGTGGCAAAATCAAACAGCGCGCTGCCCTGGAAAAGGATTCCTATCTGCTGGCGGAGCTGTTTTTTCTCGCTATAGTCCATAAGGGAAAGCCTGCGGTCGCCGTACCAGATCTCTCCGCTGTCAGGCTCAAGCAGACCGATCAGGTTCTTAAGAAGGACTGTCTTGCCGGAGCCGCTCTTGCCGATGATCATATTGCACTTCCCTGCTTCGTATGTGACAGAAATGTCCTTAAGTACCGGAATACCGTCAAAACTCTTGTACAGATTCTCTACTTTTATCATAATTCCCTTTTTTACAAAATGTTGAAGCCGGATCCTAATAAAGCATAAGCTGGGTGACAATAAGGTCAAACATAAGAATGAGAATGCTTGTGCTGATTATCGACTTCGTGCTTGAACGTCCTACACCCAAAGAGCCTCCCTTTGCATAGTATCCGTTGAATGCGGAGATTGAAGATATCAAGAAGCAGAACAGGGACATCTTGAAACAGCTGTAGAACACGTAAAATCCATTATAGCAGAATTTGAGACCCGTAACATATTGGGCCGTAGCTATGATTCCGGTCGCGGAAACTACAATATAACCTCCCAATATGCCGAGCACAAAGCTCAGAAGCATAAGAAACGGGCTCAGGACCGTAGCTGCTACGACTTTAGGCAGGACAAGGAATCCGGCGGAATTCACCCCCATCATATCCATAGCGTCTATCTGCTCGGTAATCCTCATACTTCCTATCTCTGAGGAGATGTTGGACCCCATCTTGCCGGCAAGAATCAGTGCTATCATAGTGGAACAGAATTCCAGCACAAGGCTTTCCCTGACCATATAGCCGACATACATCCTGTCTATGAGAGGGTTTTCAAGGTTCGAGGCAGTCTGTATCACAAGCACGCCTCCGATAAATATTGAAATCACTCCGACTATAATTATAGAGGACAGGATAAGCTTGTCCGTCTCAAGCACAAACTGCTTCAGAAAAATTTTCCATTTCTCAGGTTTTCTGAAGACCTGTTTCAGAAAAAGAAAATATCTTCCTATAGATTCAACGAAATTTCTGACCATACCATAAAGTTTGGTCGGCAAAGTTACGTATTTTTCAACACCTGTGACCATTTCACCACATTTTTCTGTTTTTTATGATTTTTTACGTTTTTGTACAGCACATTTGACGTACAAATAATTTTTTCATATATGCTGACCAACATTTACGGAGCGAAATGTGTCGGAATCGAAGCGGTTCCGGTCACAGTGGAGGTGGATATAACGGCAGGGCTTGGAATCCATCTTGTAGGACTCGCCGACGCGGCGGTCAAGGAAAGCCTGTTGAGGACAATAACGGCCCTGCAGTCGATGGGATTCAAAATTCCCGGACGAAAAATAGTAATCAATCTTGCTCCTGCAGACATGCACAAAAAAGGCAGCGGCTACGATGTGCCGATAGCACTTGGCATAATAGCGGCATCCGGGCAGAAGGAGATGCCGCTTATAGGCAGATATATCATAATGGGAGAGCTTGGACTGGACGGCTCAATACGTGATATTCCGGGGGCATTGCCGATTGCGGAACTTGCATCCAAGAAAGGGTTTGCCGGATGTATCCTTCCTTTGGAATCGGCAGACGGAGCCACAGAATACAGCAGTACGGAAATATATGGAGTACGCAACCTTTCCGAAGCCATCAGCATTCTGTCAGGAGAAAAGGACAGCAGAAGTCTCCTGGTACGCGATACCGGATCCACAAAGGCATATCCACGCACAGAAACCGGAAATATGATGGATTTTTCGGACATCATCGGACAGGAAGGAGCCAAGCGCGGCCTGGAAATAGCAGCAGCCGGAGGACACAACGTGATAATGATAGGACCTCCAGGCGCAGGGAAGAGTTCTCTGGCCAAGGCTATGGCGGACATTCTGCCTCCTATGGAACTGGAAGAGGCTCTTCAGACAAGCAAAATCTATTCTGTCGCAGGAAAGGGATGGCAAAGGCACGGGCTCAACAGACGCAGACCCTTCAGGGCACCTCATTACAGCGCATCGGCAGCCGCGCTTCTCGGGGGAGGTTCGGACAATATACTTCCGGGAGAAATATCCCTTGCGCACAATGGAGTCCTGTTTCTTGATGAATTCTGCGAAGCGCCCAAAAGGGTAATCGAGGCTTTGCGCGCGCCTATGGAAGACAGGAAAATAACAATATCACGACTGCGGACAAAAATAGAATATCCCTCTTCGTTTATGCTTGTCGCAGCCACAAACCCCTGTCCCTGCGGCTATTACGGAGAAGGCGACAGATGCACCTGCAAGCCGTCAAGGCGGGCCGCATATATGACAAAGCTTTCAGGCCCAATTATGGACAGGATAGACATTCATCTATGGATAAAGCCGGTGCCTGCCGCAGATATAGTAAAAAACATAAAAGCCGAATCAAGCGCGGATATAGCCCGAAGAGTAACAGCTGCCCGGAACATACAGAAGGAAAGGTTCATCCGGGAAGGGATATTCACAAATGCCGCCATGACAAACAAGATGGCGGACAGATACTGCAGGCTTTCAGCACCCTGCAAAACATTTCTGGAAAAACTGATAGGCAGACTCGGGCTGTCCGCACGCGCCTATAGCCGCATCATACGTCTTGCCCGTACGGTTGCCGACCTTGAAGGTGCGGAAGACATAGAGCTCGGGCATATTTCAGAGGCTGCAGGCTACCGTTTCCTTGACAAAAAGGAGCTCACGATATAAGATTATTCCCTGTCGTACAAGGCAAACAGAGACGAGCCGCTGCCTGACATAGAGGCATATACGGCTCCGGAGTCGTACAGAGACTGCTTGATACGTTCCAGTTCAGGGTGTGCCTTGAACACTGTATTTTCAAAATCGTTGGACAGCAGACCTTTCCACTGCTCCACAGGCATTGCAAGTATTTCCCTGAGAGAAATTTCCGGAATCCCCGGAACTATACCTTTATATGCCTCAGCCGTCGACACGGCTACCCCGTCCGGGACAACAAGTTTCAGGACATATCTGCAGGATGAGCCATCCTCCTGACCGAAATCTATGGAATCTATGGGAAATGCGGAAAGCTTCTCACCCCTGCCTTCACCGAACATTGGACGGTTATGGACAAAAAATGCACAGTCGCTTCCAAGCTCAGACGCATATCCTGCAAGGGAACTGTCGTCAAGACCCAAAGAGAATATGCTGTTCAGCATCTTCAATGCAAACGCAGCATCAGACGAACCGCCTCCAAGCCCGGCTCCGACAGGTGAAAGCTTTTCCAGAAAGATCTTGACAGGCGGAAGGCTGTAATCCCTTCCAAGAAGACAATATGCCCTGGCACACAAATCCTGAAGAGGATCCCAGTCAACCCCTTCACGGCGAGCTATGGTTATCATCAGTTTCCCGTCAGGAGAAACAGCCTGGGCAATGGAGCCTTCTCCATACGCAGACATCAGATGCGACAAAGTCCTGCTGTAATCATCTCCGGATACGATTTCAAGGACATCGCTTATTTCAAAGCACGGCACAAAAAGCGTTTCAAGATCGTGATATCCGTCTGCACGCTTTCTGAGGACATTCAGTCCGAGATTTATTTTTACGTTGGGTCTGCTTATCATTTCAAATCCGCTTTTGGCTTTCAGTCTTCCCAGCTCACAGTCCTGGACAAATCATCATTTACGGAAATCGTCACCTTCAGGGTTTCTTCAGGCAGAAGTTCCTCAATGTTTTCCGGCCATTCCATGATACATAGACAACCGCTGTAAAGATAGTCGTCAAGCCCGATCTCGACAGCCTCCTGCAATCTGGTGATGCGGTAGAAGTCAAAATGATACATCGGCTCCCCGGACTCCGTCATATATTCATTGACAATAGTAAATGTAGGAGAGCATACGGCATCTTCCACACCGAGCATACGGCATATCGCCGTCGTAAAAGTAGTCTTGCCGGCACCCATAGGAGCAAAGAATGCAATAAGCCTGTGCTGTCCGATCTCTTTAAGGAATTCCCCGGCTGCACGGTCAAGGTCCGCCGTATCCTTTATGGTTATCTGATGTTTCATTTCCAATGTCCTTTTGAGGATAATATGATATTGTATCAAGCCGCAAATATAGCAGATTTGGACTCAACTTTTCTTCAAAAATCCACAAACTCATCCGGAGCGGCCACAAAAAACAGAAAAAATCTATAAAAAGATAAAAAACAGCAGCAGTTCACCACATTATATTTGCCGTTAACGGTTCCAATGATAATTTTGCAGACACTACAACAAGGACCTGCGGCACAGGCCGAAAAGAGAATGACTATGGAGCGAGCGATGAAGAGAAGAATTGCAGGAATGTCTATGGCAGTGATATCCATTGTACAGGGATGCCGATATGGACCTGTCGAGATGGACAGGCAGCTGAACGGGACAAGACAGGAATGGGCTGGAGGAGGAACTGAAAGGCCCGGAGAGACCGGAAATCCGGATGACGGAGATCCTGAAACCCCTAAAGAACTTTACATTACAGGCGTGGAATACCCTGAAGGCTATGACTGGAGACATAGCATAGGTACAAATGACGACATCGGTAAACTCTTTCTTATGAAAGGGAAGGAACGTATTATGGAACTGCCTGTAGGACAGGCCAACTGCATATCATCAGATGCCGATATGCACAGGTGCATAGGAGGGCATCTCTACACGGACTTCTCCACAGACACCGAGACCGTGATAAAATGTGACGGGACGGAGAGATTCAGGTACTCCGGCAGGGAAATGATTGCCGATATGGCCGTCATAACAGGCGAGGTACATACATTAGGGATGCCAAGAAGCGGCAACGGTCTGACATACAGGATAAACGGGAACATAATCATACACAGGAGGAATGCTGTGCTTATGTCCGGATTCCACCAGTCAGGCAAGGACTTGTTCTTCAGCTGTGCGGAACCGTCCGGCAGCAGCGCCGGAGCACCGGCCGAGTATTATATCATCCGGAACGGGACCGAGAATATGATACAGCCTCCTGCTGATGCCATCGGAATAGATGATGCCAGGATCATTGACGGCAAGCTCTGTATGACAGCACGTATGAGATGGGGCACGGCATATTCCTTCATACAGGGCAGCCATACTACACCATACCAGATACGCAACGGATATTCAATATCCGGATGCCGGATCATATATGGAGGCGGAAACATATTCACATTCGGTGAAGCGGTTTCAGGCTACAGGCAAGAAGGATGGATATGGAGCAACGGCTACATAGTCGCCTCCACAGACGGTATGACAAAATCATACGGCGTATGCGCAGACAGGGACTATATATATATGATATCCAACCCGGCGACAGATGATGCAGTCGCCACGATATATGACGGAAGCAAGTCTGTAAGCCTTCCTGCAGGCTATGGCTGCATATACAATGACGGAATCAGCAGCCACAACGGTCACTGCTGTGCAATAATCAGCAACAGGTACGCAGGCAACAAGCCCGCGTTATGGGAAGACGGTGTGATAACAGAACACAGTTTCAACGGATGTTTCACATCAGTATCATTCTGGTGATCCGCCTTTAATGGACACGGGGACAATCAGAATCGGCGGACTGCAGCCTCAACAGCTGAAGACAATGATTCCCTTTCCGTATCATCAGATATGGAATCCAGAACGGGAGACAGGAACGAAATCATCTGAAGCACTTTTGCGTCATCAATGGAAATTCCTCTGGAACGCATATAGAACTGCTCATCCTCATTAAGACGTCCTATAGTAGCCCCGTGCGAACATTTCACATCGTCAGCATATATCTCAAGCTGAGGTTTTGTATTGACTTTCGCATCCTCGGAAAGCAACAGATTATGGTTCTCCTGATATGCCTCAGTTTTCTGTGCATCTATGGCAACAGTTATCTTGCCGTAGAAATCAACCCTCGACTTTCCTCCAGCTATACCTTTGAAAAGCTGGCGGGAGAGACAGTGCGGCACTTTATGGTTCATAGCCAATGATATATTGACCTTTTCTTCTCCCGGACAAATATAAATGCCTGACACCTCAGCTTCAGCACCTTCTCCCACGAGATCAACCGTCAATGAGATATCACCGCCGGCACCGGGCAGGACAACAAAGACAAGAGAGAGCTTCGAATCCTTTTCAAGCGTAATGGAAGCCTGTTCCGACACACCAGGACTGACAACTACGGTCTGGCGGAAGGCCTGTCCTTCAGAAATATGCAATTGACCTGACATAGCTTCCTCCTATATGTTGTCATAGCCTTTGTCCTCAATCTGAGCGACAAGTTCACGTCCGGCAGTCTTGACGATCTGTCCGTCTTTCAGCACGTGGACCACATCCGGTACGATATAATCAAGAAGACGCTGGTAGTGGGTAATCACAATTGCAGCCTTCTCCGGTGTATGGAGAGCGTTCACACCGCTTGCAACAATCCGAAGCGCGTCAACATCAAGTCCACTGTCGGTCTCGTCAAGGATTGAAAGCACCGGATCCAGCATAGCCATCTGGAAAATCTCGTTTCTTTTTTTCTCTCCTCCGGAAAAGCCTACATTAACCTCCCTTTTTGAGAATTCCGGCTTCATCTGCACAAAGGCCATCTTCTCTTTCATAAGCTTCAGAAACTCCCCTGCCTTAAGTTCCTCAAGTCCTTTTGCCTTGCGGTGCGAATTGACGGCAGTTTTCATAAAGTTGGTTATCGAAACCCCCGGAATCTCAACCGGATACTGGAAAGAAAGGAAAATACCTGCCCAGGAACGTTCTTCAGGAGACATCTCCAGAAGATCCTGCCCGAGAAACTTTATACTTCCTCCAGTTACAGTAAAATTCTCCTTTCCCGCAAGCACGGCTGACAATGTACTCTTTCCGGCACCGTTAGGTCCCATAATAGCGTGTATTTCGCCTTTACGGATTGTAAGATCAACCCCACGGAGAATTTCCTTCCCCTCTATTCCGGCTTTCAGGCCTTTTATTTCAAGTAATATATCGTTCATTTTTCCTATTTTTTACAGTCATTACGCTGATCAGGCCTTTTTCCTGTACAGCTTATACCAATTGTACAATGACAATATGCCGTTCAGAAGATACAGTCCGCATACTATCGGCATAAATACGTGTCCTACAGATATATGCAGAATCATCTGGGTAACATTCACCATAAGCCAGGCTATCCAGCAGTCCCATTTCTTGAGAGCCGAGAGGAACTGGGCCACAAGAATAAGCACAGTCACACAGGCATCAAGATACGGTATCGGATCCGACGGGAACAAACCGACAAACCACCGGTTCCCCATCATGCTCAGAAGCCATCCCCAAAATCCAGCTAGGACAAAAACCGATGCAATGGCGGCAAAACGCTGAGGCCAGCTCAACATAGTAACCTTCAGTGCCGTATGGTCCTCCGAACTCTTTTCGCCCTCTTTGGGATGAGTCCAGCGGTAATGCCCGAGAATATTTATGCCAAGCGATATCGGCTGAAGCAGGAGACTCGCATACAGATGCTTGTTCCAGAACATCAGAAAAAGCAGGAACGTGTACAGGTATCCCACCCAGAAATTATATCTGCTGTTGCGCCCTGCAAGGAACACGCAGGTCAGGCCGATGACAGAAGTAACCAGATCTATCAGCAGCACAGGAACCCCACCGATTGCAAATACCGTATAGTTTATTATTTCGTTCATTTTTCCAGTCAATTATCTTACGGTTGTTCTACACAGGCCCCGGAGTCATACCGGGAAAGCACCCAAGCGAACCGGAATGACCATATACAGTCTATCCGACAGAGCCTTCCAATGAGAGAGACAGCAGTTTCTGCGCCTCAACCGCAAATTCCATAGGCAGCTTGGCCAGTACCTCACGCGCATACCCGTTTACAATCAGTCCGACAGCTTCCTCGGGAGCGATTCCACGCTGGTTGCAATAGAAAAGCTGATCTTCGCTGATCTTTGAAGTCGTGGCTTCATGTTCAACTACAGCTGTCCTGTTTGCATTCTGTATATCCGGGAAAGTATGCGCCCCGCACCTGTTGCCTATCAGAAGGCTGTCACACTGCGAATAGTTGCGCGCATTGTCCGCACCCGGAAGCATCTTGACGAGTCCGCGATAGCTGTTCTGGCTATAACCGGCCGAGATACCCTTGCTTATTATACGGCTGCGTGTATTCTTTCCTATATGTATCATCTTGGTTCCCGTATCCGCCTGCTGATAATTGTTGGTCACAGCCACCGAATAGAACTCAGATGAGGAATTGTCCCCTTTGAGTATCGTGGACGGATATTTCCAGGTAATCGCAGAGCCGGTCTCAACCTGGGTCCACGAAAGATGGCTTCCCTCGCCTTTGCAGATACCTCTTTTGGTCACAAAATTGAAAATACCTCCACGTCCCTGAGCATCACCTGGATACCAGTTCTGCACAGTGGAATATTTCACCTCGGCGTCTTTCTCCACCACGATTTCCACAACAGCGGCATGAAGCTGGTTCTCATCACGCATAGGAGCCGTACAGCCCTCCATATAGCTCACATACGAACCTTCATCAGCCACAATCAGCGTCCTCTCGAACTGGCCGGTCCCTTTCGCATTGATACGGAAATAGCTTGACAGTTCCATCGGACAGCGTACCCCTTTGGGAATATAGCAGAACGAGCCGTCGCTGAAAACGGCAGAATTGAGAGCGGCATAGAAATTATCTCCCACAGGCACCACTGAAGCCAGATATTTCCTGACAAGATCCGGATACTCTCTGACAGCCTCTGAAAAGGAGCAGAAAATTATGCCTTTGTCAGACAAAGCCTCACGGAATGTCGTCTTGACCGAAACCGAGTCAAAGACAGCATCCACCGCCACTCCTGCAAGAGCCGCCCTTTCGTGAAGCGGAATGCCCAGCTTGTCAAAAGTCCTTTCAAGCTCAGGATCGATCTCCTTAGGCCTGTCACTGTCCATCTTGGGTGCAGCATAATAGATGATATCCTGAAAATCAATCTCAGGAATATCAAGATGCGCCCAAGTCGGCAGCTTCATCTTCTGCCAGCGACGGAAAGCCTCAAGACGGAAATCAAGCATCCATTGAGGCTCATCCTTTTTTGAGGAAATCAGTCTTATTATATCTTCATTGAGACCTTTCGGGATGAATTCCTGATCAACTTCCGTGACGAAGCCGTGCTCGTATTCCTTCTCCGCAAGATCTGCAATTATATCTTTTTCGTCTTTATTATCCATAAGAAACACCTGATGCCACAAATATAGCAGTTTTTATTGAAATAACTCCCTGAGCACTTTCAGAGAACGGATATTGACCGCAGAATCCAAATGATACTCAAGATACCTCAAGATGCACTCCGACATTTCATTCCTTGCGGATCCCGAAAGCGGCACAAGCATAGATTCCTCAAATGACAGCTTCATGAATGCCTCCATCTGCTGCAGCCTGTCTCCCGCAAAAGGCTCAATGTCCTTCATCTCCGGAGAGAAGCCAAGCACGACAGCCAGTTCAAAAAGAAACCGGAGATGGAAATTGCTGAAGTCCGTCTCCATCGCATCAAGAAGCAGGATATTCTTCTCGCACCATTCATAAAGCCCCGGCTCCTTCGCCCCATCCTTTACAACCCGGTACAGGACCTCGCTTATGAACATAGTTATCGAGTTCTTGTACAGATTGTTCCTTATTCCGGAAAGAGGATGCAGAGAAGACAGGTTCTTTGCCGTGTACAGCCGTGACTTCTGCGTCTCGACGACATCCGCCTCAAGAATATTCAAAGGAAGAAAATATGACATGGATGACTTCCGGCTGACATTTCTCACAAGAAAGCTCCGTCTTCCATACTCCTTGCTTATAGTATGGACTACAAGCGAATTTTCACCGAATTTGGTGGTGTGGAGAACAATAAGGTCAGTATTGACTGTCATTCCGTCAAATTTTCATCCCGGTCAAGGCAAAATCACATATCCCGGCCTTTCAGATATTCAGCCATTGCACGAAGTGCCTTTCCCCTGTGCGATATTCCGTTTTTCTGTTCTTCGGTTATATCCGCAAGAGTCTGTCCCGGAAACTCATCAGGCAGGAACACCGGATCATATCCGAATCCTCCGTTTCCTGATTTGTGCCTTGCTATTTCCCCTTCAAGGGTACCGTCAAAATAATGCTTCTCGCCGTCTATGATAAGAGTCACGACACTTCTGAAGCGTGCGCGGCGTGACACCTTTTTCATAGAAAGTCCCAGCTTCGAAGCCATACGCACTTCCGTCTCGATTACAGACAGCTCGTGAAGAAGCTTGTCCATATTTTTGTTGAAATCCTTGTCCTCGCCGGCATAGCGTGCCGTATGGACTCCGGGAGCACCTCCAAGCGCATCGACCTCAAGGCCTGTGTCATCGGCAAAACAGATACATCCGCATCTGTCCCAAAGATATTCCGCCTTCTGACGTGAATTCGCTTTCAATGTACTGCCTGTCTCAGGGATTTCTTCATTTATTCCCATCTCCGCAGGGGTAACGAGCTCAAATCCCCCGCCCAAAATTTCTGATGCTTCACGCAGTTTTCCGCTATTGCCCGTTGCAAATACGATTTTCATAAAACCAATTGCTAAATAATTACTGCTTTCAATACTATAAAATTCGCCGCAAAGGTATCAAATCTTACGACATACCGCAATTTTTCTTAAATTTGTGGCACGTTTTTATCATATCAAAACTTTCGCGTAGTTTTGACAAGAACAATACCAAAATCACAACGACTATGAAAAAGATAATATATATCCTTTTTGCCGCGGCCTTCATTGCAGCCGCAGCGGACTCGTCAGCACAGACCAAAAGCTTTAAACTTGGCCAGTGGTCCGAAATCCAGAACTCCATAATAAAGGAGTTGAACCGCTCGTATGTAGACTCCCTGCCAGTGGACAGGATAATGCGTGCAGGAATAGACCAGATGCTGGAAAGCCTTGACCCCTATACGGTATATATTCCTGAGGACGAGAACGAAGACTTCCAGATGCTCCTTTCCAAGACATACGGAGGAATCGGAGCGATCATCCACAAGAAAAAAGAGGCCAATGTCGTCATCAACGAACCTTATATCAATTCACCGGCATATAAGGCAGGACTTGTATGCGGAGACGAGATAATCAGCATAGACGGTTTCCCGACAGTAGGGCTTGAAGCGGCGGAGAGCAGCGACAGGATGAAAGGAAAGCCGGGAACAACAGTGGTGTTCAAGGTAAAAAAGGTCCATACAGGAGATACGCTTGACATACCTATAGTAAGGGAAAGGATACATCTTCCGGATGTAGAATATGTAGGAATGCTTGACGACACCACAGGATACATCCTGCAGAGCGGATTTACCGACGGAGTGGCCAATGAAATCAAAAACGGATACAACAAGCTGAAGGCAAAGGGAATGAAACGTCTTGTCCTCGACCTGAGAGGCAACGGAGGCGGTCTTATGAATGAAGCCATCAATATAGTCTCACTGTTTGTGCCCAAAGGTTCAATGGTAGTGTCCTCGAAAGGACTTGATCCGGAATCGCAGAGGGAATACAGAACTACAATGGATCCTATAGACACTGAAATACCTATCATAGTAATGGTTGACTCCGGATCCGCATCATCATCGGAAATCGTATCGGGAGCTATCCAGGATCTTGACCGAGGTACCATTATGGGCAAAAGGACATACGGCAAGGGTCTGGTACAGTCAGTCCGTCCTGTGGCATACAACGGCCAGCTGAAAGTCACCACTGCAAAATATTATACTCCGAGCGGAAGATGCGTACAGGCCATCGACTACAGCAGGAGAAATGAAGACGGCAGCGTAGGCCACATTCCTGACTCACTCACCAAAGAGTTCAAAACACTCAATGGAAGGACAGTAAGAGACGGAGGCGGAATCATTCCTGATGTGGAAATACCGTCCAAATCATACAGCAGGCTGGTCTATTCACTTGTCCTGAACGGTATAATAGACAGCTACGTACTCGACTATGTACGCAACCACAAGACAATAGCACCTCTGGACGAGTTCCATTTCAGTGACGCCGATTTCGAGGACTTCATAGAATTCGCGAAAAAACAGGAGTTCGATTACAGAAGCAGCGCGAAAGCCCTGTTTGACCAGATGAAGCTGGAACTTGAAAAAGACGGTATCGCAGAAAGTATGGAAAGCGAAATCAAAGCTCTTGAAAAAGCGCTTGAGATGGACAAGGAGAAATTCATCAGGTTGAAAAAAGATGAAATCATACCGTTCATAGAAGAGGAAATCGCCGTCCGCTACTACTATCAGGAAGCCGGCGTACAGGTCAGACTCCGTTATGACGACCAGCTGAAAAAAGCACTTGAATCGCCATTGGCGGTATAGCAATACAAAAAAGGAGAATGGCTTCAGAATGCCATTCTCCAATAAATTTGAGGCTAATCTTAAAATAAATCTGGATTTATATTAGAATCCGACCTCTTTTCCGTTACACATAACAAATCAGAAATTTCCTTTACCGGCGTTGTCCCACCATACACGTGTGCCACCGATATCTCCCGTATGGGTTTTGCTTGAATTTTCCTTGTTAAGAAGCTCTATACCACCGGCAAGCCCCTGAGCGTTGGTATCGCCAGCATTGCTGCTGTAGATCTGACGGCGCACGCCTTCTTCAGAGGTAACAGCCCCCTGGCTTTCATTGACATAAGGAGGGAAAAGGACAGGATAGCCTGTACGCCTCTGCTCCGCCCATGCCTCTGTCGACAACGGGAACAATGCTAAATATTTCTGGGTTATGATACGTGCGAGCTTGTCTTCATTGCCTGCCGCATCATCCCATTTGACACACAATTTATTGACCGCCTTAGCGTTCAGTTTGCTGTCTATAGGATCGACATAGTCAATCTGTGTCGAAGTCCCGTTGATATACTCATTTATATCAGCATCTGTCATTGTAAAACCACTGACATATCCTCCCTTGTATGCCTTCTCATTGTTCATAGCACTCCTTATACCCTGCTCGTAAAGGTCCTTGACATTTCCTGAGATCCATCCCCTCAACGCAGCCTCAGCAAGGAGAAAATAGGATTCAGCCTGCCTGAAAATAGGAAGAGGCGCATTATAAGGAGCAGCCCAGCCAGAGAAATTTCCCCAAAGATTAGGTTTTGCCGGGAGTCCGCTTGCGAAACGGATACCGAGATATTCCGACTCTGCCGCAAGCAGCAAATTGTCATTATCCTTGATCTCGCGATTCTTCGTCATAAACAACGGCTGACGAGGATCCTGGAATCCGGACATAATAGTGACAAGATTGGCGTTGAAACCACAGTCTCCCCAGTCAAACATAAGCCACATTTCGTTTTCAAGGTTCTTGTTTATCAGAATATCCTTTCCTCCGTTCGCAAGAGTATTCGCAGTTGCTTCAGATGCGATCTTCTTGAGATCATATCCGGCTGCAGCCATTTCGCTCTCCCTTTTTGAAAGGCGCAGAGCCATACGGAGTTTCATAGTATTGGCAATCTTTTTCCACATCTCGACATCACCGGAGCACCAGTCATCGAATACGGCCAGATCCGCCTTTTCTTTATCGCTGATACTGTTGAATCCTTTGAGGGCAGACTCAACATCGTCAAACATCGTCTGATAGAGTTCCTGCTGACTGTCAAACGGGAAATAAGACTCATATTCACCGGAAAGGATGGAACTGTGAGCCAACGGGCCATAGGCATCCGTAGTCATCATAAGACTGTATGTCTGCACTATACGCATTACACCGGCAAGACCGTATTCTCCGCGTTCTTCAAACGTGGAAATAAGGCGGCGCGTATTGTTGAACACGTGAAGGTAATGGTTTTCATACATTCCTCCACTGTGTCCACGGTTCTCTCCGAGGTCTCCATTTGAGAAATTGCCATTAGGAGTCATAAAATAACCGCTATACAAGTCTATACTGAGATTAGTCCAGAACTGGAACATATTCTGATGAGGAGGATAGCAGTAACGCATCGGCTCCGCGCACTGGGCAGAAAGAGGAAGATCAGCCGGATTGACCTGAATGCCGCTCGTGTTCATATCCTCAAACTTACCCGTACAGGAATACAGCATACCAAATCCGGCAAAAATTCCTATCGTATATTTTATAATTCTTTTCATTGCAGTAAAAATTAGAAATTAAGTTTCAAATTCAAGCCAAAGCTGCGGGTAGTCGGCAAAGCGAAAACATCAATACCCTGCCATCCGTTGCCTGTACCGGCAGAAACATCAGGATCGACCGGAGCTTTCTTGTAGAAGAAGAACAAATTCCTTCCTATAAGCGAAGCTGTTATATTCTTTCCCGGTCCGAATACATCTCTGAATGTATATCCGAGGCTCAACTCACGCAGACGGATATTGGTCGCACTGTAGACATAATTTTCGTTTGCATACGGTGAATTGAAGTTGCTTGCTCCTGTCGTTTCATACCAGTCACGAGGATTGAATGAAACCCCGTCGACCACTACGGATCCGGCATCGCGTGCAGCGCCGCTCCTTGCAGACACGCCCCATCCGTCAAGAGCCGCTTCTGTCATAGAGACCACTCTTCCTCCGAAACGTGCATCAATAAGAAATGACAGTGACACATTCTTGTAACGGAATGTATTTGTCCATCCTGCATACACTTTTGAATTCATATTTCCGACATATTTCATCTCAGACGTATTGTCACTGCTCAATATAGGCTTTCCTGATTCATCCTGAAGAGGTTTCCCGTTGTCATCACGTTTTACGTAACGCACATACAGATCACCATACGAACCGCCTTCTTTCAACACTACTTTAGCTCCTCCGAAATCAGAGATGGTAAGTCCGTTAGGAAGATCATCGACAAGAGTCTTTATCTTATTGTCGTTGTAAGATATGTTGAAATTGGTTTCCCACGAGAAGTCTTTGGTAAAAGGTTCGTACCATCCGAAATTGAATTCAAATCCCTGATTCTGCACGTTGCCGGCATTTATATAACGGTTACGAAGACCGGACTCATAAGGAGCAGACACCGAAAAGAACTGGTTTTTGGTATTTGTCTTATACCAGGTGAATGAGACATTCATCCTGTCCTGGAAGAAAGTTCCGTCAATACCGGCCTCTATTGAATTCGTCATCTCAGGCTTCAAGGTTCTGAACGGAGCATTCTCCGGAGCAGATATGCTACCCTGTGACTGGAGGCTGTACAGAAGATTTGACATATACACAGGAACATCATTACCGACAATGGAGTAACTTGCGCGGAATTTCAGCAGATCCACGTTTTTGCCCATATCCACAAACCTGTCAAGAAGGAAGCTGACACCTGCTGAAGGATAGAAAAACGACATACTGTCAGTGAAAGCAAGACTTGAAGACCAGTCGTTACGTGCCGTAAGATCGATGAACAAGCCGTTTTTATAACCGAACTGTGCAGTAGCGAACACTGCATTGAGACGTTTCTCCGTATTCCACTGGTCGTTTTTGCCGACGGTGGACATATTTCCGAAATAGTTGTTAGGAGTGAATATGTTCGGATAATATATGTTACCGTTGCCAAGAGACACGAACTGGGAGCCTTCTCCCCAAAGGTCCACGTGGGAAGTCTTGTTGTGGGTAAAGCTCGAACCGGCTGTTACGGAAAGCATATAAGTATCTTTCCAGATATGATTATACCCGATAAGGACATCACCGTACATCTGGTCGCTGAAATAACGGTTGTCTTTCATACGTCCCATAGGATAAAGATTTCCTATACTTGATGCATGGGCATTATGAACAAAATGCTCATCACCTCTCTCATAACGGAGACGTCCCTGGATATACAGGTCGTCTATTATATCCCATCTGATACTTCCTCCTACCTCATAACGGTTACGGTCGGATATAGGCTTCTGACGGTTAAGCACCCAATAAGGGTTGCTGTATTGCTGCTGACCCGTATTCGTCCAATTCTGTACATTCACTCCGCGTGCGGCTTCATAGATTTCAAAGTTATTCTTGTAATATCCCCAATCCTCTCCACGAGGGAAAAGATATGCACCGGTAAGCGGATTCCAGAGAAATCCCGATGCCGCCTGGTTTTCGATATGCTGATTTGTGAATTTTGCACTCGCATCTATATGTATCTTCTTAAGGACAGTAAAATTAACCTTTGCATTGACATTATGGCTCATATATTCATTTTGAGGAGTGATTCCTTCAGAATACACATTTCCATAAGACAGATATGCCCCGAAGTTTTCACTTCCGCCGGATATGGCTATCGAGTTGTTTGTTGTAACTCCTGTACGGAAGAATTTTTTGAGATAGTCAGGAGATGCAGAAGCAAGTTTGTCTCCCCAACTGTATGTCCCGTTGTCCGACATTCCGTAATTATTCTGGAAATCAGGAAGATTCATAGGGGTATCGACAGTCGTGTTGCTGGATATGTTTACGTTTACGCGCCCTGATGCCGCAGACTTTGTCGTAATCATAATGGCACCGTTGGCCGCCACAGCACCGTAAAGTGCAGCTGCGGATGCGCCTTTAAGCAATGTGATCGATTTGATATCATCAGGATTGACTGTAGACATGACATCGCCTCCGTCACGCTCTCCACCATAATTCGAAGCAACCTGTGATGTGGTTATATTCTGCATTACAGGCACACCGTCTATGACGATGAGAGGCTGGTTGCTGCCGCTGATGGATTTGTTTCCACGGAACAGGATTTTTGAAGAACCGCCCGCACCTGTAGAATTGGGCGTAATGACAAGACCGGCACTTTTTCCCTGAAGGGAATTGATCATATTGACATTCTTGATGTCGTTTACATCTTTGCCGCCTATAGTTTCCGCAGTATAGGTAAGAGTCTCGGACTGACGCTCTACACCCATTGCAGTCACGACAACCCCTTCAAGGTATGTGGACTCTTCCTTAAGAACAATATTCAGACTTACCTGACCGGTATAAACGATCTCCTGTGTCTGATACCCTAAAAGAGAAACTACTATAACGTCGTCGTTTTTCAGACCTGTGACAGTGAATTCACCGTCCATATCCGTTGTAACTCCGGAAGTGCCGCCTTTGACAAAGACAGCCGCTCCGACTGCGGGCCCATTGGCATCAGTAACTATGCCGCTAACCTTACCCCCCCCGACTTGGGCAAAAGCCTCAAGCGAGGTAAAAACACTAAATGCCGCAAAAGCCATAAAGGCGATGCAGCACCCGATAATTGTTTTTTTCATAATAAACTTATTTGGTTTTACTTATTAGGTTATTAACCTAGGTGACAAATATACGATTTTTCCTGACAAGACATAATCCTGACACAAAAAAAAGTTACGGAAACTTTTCAGTCTCCGTAACTTTCAGGTGAAACATTATTTACCGCCTTTATTTTTTCGCGTTTCCTGCTTTTTCTTCTCCTTGCGTTTTGCAGACTTCTTGGAGGCTTTTATGGCCTGACGTACCTTTTCCTTGCGTGCAGCCTTGTTGGAACCGACTCCCGCAGTAGTGTCAAACGGACCGTCCGCTCCACGAACATAAGCGGCTCCACGAACGCGCTCATAATCCTCACGGTGAGGCTCCCTTTCCTCAAGACCTGTCTCGACAAGTTCATAATCGAGAAGCTTCTGCTCAAGATTTGTCTTCTTCACACGTATCCTGACAGGGTCTCCGAGATTGTAGACTATACGTGAACGCCTGCCCACCACACGATAACGCTCCTGGTCAAATTCAAAGAAATCAGATCTGATATCCCTCAACGCGACCATTCCTTCAATTTTGGTAGGCTCGACCTCAACATACATACCCCATTCAGTAAGTCCTGAAATATGTCCTTCAAATTCATATCCCACCTTGTCCTGCATAAACTCCACAAGCTTATACTTGATGCTTGATCTTTCCGCCTCGGCAGCCACGACTTCCCTTTCCGAAGAATATTTGCAGAGATTCTCATAATAGTCCTTCTTCTGGGAATCAGCTCCTTTCAGATACATTGCAAGAAGCCTGTGCACCATCATATCCGGATATCTTCGGATAGGAGATGTAAAATGAGTGTAATATTTGAACGCAAGTCCGTAATGCCCTATATTTTCAGTATCATAACGGGCTTTCGCCATAGTTCTCAGGGACAGAAGTTCAATTGCATTGAACTCCGGAGTATCCTTTGCCTTTTTGAAAAGGTCATTCAGTTCCTTTGAAATTTCCTTTCCATTGGCTGTAGACCCCATCTTATATCCGAAATTATGTATGAAGCTGCGCAGATTCTCCAGCTTGTCCTGATTGGGTTCATCGTGGATACGGTACACAAAAGTCTTCGCCTGCCTGCGGCTTCCTGCAGGACATCCAGGAGTTCCTTTGCATCCGGTAGCGACAAACTCGGCGACGCTCCTGTTCGCGAGCAGCATAAACTCCTCTATCAGCCAGTTGGCCTCTTTGGAAATCTTCTGGTAGACTCTTACCGGACGTCCTTTCTCATCCACTTCAACCTTCATCTCCGGACGTTCAAAACTGATCGCTCCGGCAGAAAATCTCTTTTTGCGAAGCTTGGAAGCAAGATTGTGCATCGTCAGTATCGCCTCCTTAAGATTGTCAGGAATCACAAGACCTGTGGTTATCCCCTCTCCCATCGCCGACTCGGAAGCATCGCCTCTGTGATGTATACCGTCGGTTCCTCCGCGGAGCTCCATCTCCATCGCACCGCTTCCGGCATCTATCACCTGCTGGGCCGTCTCATACGCGAAACGGTAGTCCGAGTTTATGACAGTCCTTCCGAACCAGCTTGTCACGACCTTTGCAAGCGGAGTCATTTCGAATACTGCGGAGAACGTCAGTTTGGGTTCATTAGGACGCAGAGAGCACAGCTTGTTGGACAGTTTCTCAGGAAGCATAGGCACCGTGCGGTCCACAAGATACACTGAAGTGCTGCGCTTGCGGGCCTCCTCCTCCACAACCGAACCCGGCGTCACATAATGAGTGACATCGGCAATATGCACACCGACCTCATAATTTCCGTTTTCAAGCCTCCGGAAAGAAAGAGCGTCATCAAAGTCCTTGGCATCCGCCGGGTCTATGGTAAACGTAAGAACATCACGGAAATCCCTGCGTTCACGCAGATCCTTTTCCGTTATCTCATCGGAAATGCTGTCCGCAGCATTGGAAACCTCCGGTTCAAATCTGTACGGCAGAGAATATTCAGCAAGGATAGCGTGCATTTCCGTATCGTTCTCACCCGGCAGACCGAGCACGTCAACGATATGGCCTGCAGGGCTGAGCGCGCCTTTGGGCCAGTTGTCCACGACGGCTGCGACTTTCATACCGGATTCAGCCCCCATCTTTACGGCATCCTCCACGGAAACTGAAATATCATACGGCATAGTCCTGCTCTGCATAAGCACCCAGGCCTGGTTCATAACGACATGCAATATTCCGACAAACGGTTTTTTAGCCCTCTCGACAATCTCCAGCACCTTTCCTTCCTTGCGTGTCCTGTCGGTCTTCTCCCTTGTGACAGCCACCCGTACCGTATCACCGTGAAGCGCGCCTCCGGTCCTGGAAGCTTTCACAAAGACATCGTCCTCCTCGTTTTCAACAATGACGAAAATATAACCTTCACGGGTCATCTGTACTCTTCCCACATATTCCGGATATGTTTTTTTCTCTCTTTTCGAGCGTCCGGCTCTCGCATTGCCGCCATTCCTGTGTCCGCGGCCTTTTCTTTCTGACATATTTTTCCTTATTAATTGTTGACAAATATACTCTTATTTTTGTGAGATTGACGCAATCACAAACAGATTTTTCTATCTTTGCAACGCGAAAAACAAATTCGTTCAGAACAAACTGCAAGCCAAGTTCAGAGTACAGATTCATTTGTACCGTACACTGGCCGGAGCGATTGTAAAATAATATAATAAAACATAGTTATGGACAGAAAAGTTCTTCTTATGATCCTCGACGGATGGGGCGAGGGCAAACACGACTGGACAAACGCCATCTATACCCAGGGTGCGCCTTACATCGAGTCCCTGAGGGAAAAATATCCTTTCGGACATCTGCAGGCCTGCGGAGAGTACGTCGGTCTTCCTGACGGACAGATGGGAAACTCGGAAGTCGGTCACCTCAACCTCGGAGCGGGAAGAGTCGTATACCAGGATCTTGTGAAAATCAACATCGCCTGCCGCGACCACAAACTTCTTGACAATCCGGAAATCAAAGCGGCATACGACTATGTAAAACAGACCGGAAAACAGCTCCATTTTATGGGACTCGCCTCTATGGGCGGTGTGCACAGTTCACTTGCACACGTATATGAATTCCTTGCAGTGGCAAAGGAATACGGCCTTGAGGACGTGTTTGTACATTGTTTTATGGACGGACGAGACACGGATCCGAAGAGCGGAAAAGGCTTCATCGCCGATCTGGAGGCTGAAATGGCAAAGACAACAGGCAAGGTAGCTTCAGTCTGCGGACGCTATTATGCAATGGACCGCGACAAGAGATGGGAGCGTGTAAAACTCGCGTACGACCTGCTTGTCAAAGGAGAAGGAGCAAAAGCGACTTCCGCTACAGAAGCCATCGATGCATCATACGAAGAAGGCATCACCGATGAATTCATCAAACCTGTTTCAATCACGGATGCCGAAGGCAAGGCACTCGGAACAGTACAGGAAGGGGACGCGGTCATTTTCTTCAATTTCCGCAACGACAGGGCAAGAGAGATCACGGCAGTCCTCACACAGCAGGATCTTCCGGAATTCGGTATGAAGACCATTCCTCTCTACTACTGCTGCCTTACCCCATACGACGCTTCATTCACAGGTCTCCATATCCTTTTCGACAAAGAGAATGTACAGGACACCCTCGGAGAGACTGTGGCAAAAGCCGGAAAGAACCAGCTCCGCATCGCAGAGACAGAGAAATATGCACACGTGACATTCTTCTTCAACGGAGGCCGTGAAGCACAGTTTGCCGGAGAGGACAGGATTCTTGTAAACTCCCCTAAGGTGGCCACATACGACCTGCTTCCTGAAATGAGTGCGCCGGAAGTGACAGAAAAGCTCGTAGAAGTGCTCAAGACAGGCAAAGAGGATATGATCATACTGAATTTCGCCAATGGCGACATGGTCGGACATACAGGTATCTACTCCGCTATCTGCAAGGCGATCTCAAGAGTAGACCAGTGCGTCAGGGAAGTCGTGGAGACCGCAATCGCAAATGATTACGTAGTGCTTCTTACGGCAGACCACGGAAACGCCGACAACGCGCTCAACCTTGACGGCTCACCGAACACCGCACATTCTCTCAACGAAGTACAGTTCATAGTCATCAACGCAGGTGTGGACTCCGTCAAAGACGGCAAGCTCGCTGATGTAGCTCCGACAATACTCAAGCTTATGGGTATTCCGCAGCCTCAGGCAATGACAGGAACACCTCTTATCTAAATTTGTTGAAATCTTAATAATTCAAAATGGATAAAAACATCAAAATCGAAGGCAAATCCCTTCCTGGAATGCCTTGGGAAGAGCGTCCTGAAGGATGCAAGTCCGTGCTATGGAGATACTCGGCAAACCCTGTGATCCCAAGAGACCTTCTCCCTGATTCAAACAGCATATTCAACTCTGCGGTAGTACCTTTCGGAGACGGTTATGCCGGTGTATTCCGCTGCGACGACACCAACAGGAGAATGACACTGCACGCAGGATTCTCAAAAGACGGCATCAACTGGAACATCAACGAGGAGACAATCAAGTTTGAATGCGACAACAAGGAAATCGGGGAATGGGTATACGGCTACGATCCGCGCGTATGCTTCATTGAGGACAGATACTATGTCACATGGTGCAACGGATACCACGGCCCGACAATAGGAATCGCCTGGACAAAAGACTTCAAGACATTCCACCAGCTGGAAAACGCATTTCTGCCTTACAACAGAAACGGTGTGATGTTCCCGAGAAAGATCAACGGAAAGTTCGCTATGCTGTCACGTCCGAGCGACACAGGGCACACCGCCTTCGGAGACATATTCTATTCGGAATCACCTGATCTCGAATATTGGGGACACCACCGCCACGTAATGGCTCCGGCCCCGTTTGAGGACAGCGCATGGCAGTGTATGAAGATCGGAGCGGGACCTGTACCTATCGAGACATCGGAGGGATGGCTGCTGTTCTATCACGGAGTTCTCCATTCCTGCAACGGCTATGTGTATTCATTCGGCTCAGCTCTCCTTGACAAGGACCAGCCGTGGAAGGCAATAGCAAGGAGCGGCCCGTACCTCATTTCTCCACAGAAAGATTACGAATGTATGGGAGATGTGCCTAATGTGACATTCCCTTGCGCATCACTTCACGACCCTGACACAGGAAGGGTAGCGGTCTACTACGGCTGCGCGGATACTGTCACCGGACTTGCATTCGGATATATCGATGAGATCATCGAATTCACGAAGAGGACAAATATCCTGTAGATTTTTCACACATCAGCCTTCGGTCCCGTCAACGGCAGCCTGCCAAAACCGGGAACCGGGGGCTTTTTACAATAATTATGACACGCAAACTGATAACATTACTGCTTGCCTCGGCACTCTGCCTCGCAGCCGCAGGACAATCAGGAACAAAAACCACGGCCTACGTAAATCCTTTCGTCGGAACGACTAATTTCGGAACGACAAATCCAGGGGCGGTCTGCCCGAACGGAATGATGTCAGTCACCCCGTTCAATGTAATGGGATCGGATATCAATGTCTATGACAAGGACAGCAGATGGTGGTCAACCCCATACTGCTTTGAAAACAGATTTTTCACAGGATATTCGCACGTAAACCTGAGCGGTGTAGGATGTCCGGAACTCGGCGCGCTTCTGACAATGCCTACAGCCGGTCCCCTTGAGGTGGACTATCATATATACGGCTCCGAATACACTGATGAATATGCAGAACCGGGCTACTATACGAATGTACTCTCATCATACGGAATAAAGACCGAAGTCACAGCTACACCGCGCAGCTCAGCCGAAAGATATACTTTCCCGGCAGGACGCGGAAACATACTGCTCAACCTCGGGGAAGGTCTGACCAACGAGACAGGAGCTATGGTCAGAAAAGTAAGCGATACCGAGATAGAAGGTATGAGGCTGGCCGGCACATTCTGCTACAACCCGCAGGCGGTATTCCCTATGTATTTCGTAATGAGGGTGAGCAAGCAGCCTTCAGCATCCGGATTCTGGAAAAAGCAGCGTCCTATGACAGGAGTTGAAGCGGAATGGACACCGGACAACGGGAAATACAAGCTGTACACAAAATACGGACGTGAAATAGCAGGAGACGACATAGGATACTGGTTCTCATTCGACACGGAAGAAGGGGAGCAGATACAGGTCCAGATGGGAGTTTCATTTGTCAGCATTGAAAATGCAAGGATGAACCTTGATGCCGAGCAGAACGGATTTGACTTTGATGCAGTACGAGCTGAAGCAGCAGGCAAATGGGAGTCCGACCTCTCAAGGATTATGGTCAGCGGAGGCTCGGAAAAAGACAGGCAGATCTTCTACACCGCCCTGTACCATACTCTCATACATCCGAACATACTCAATGATATCAACGGTGAATATCCACTTATGGAGAACTCAGGCACAGGAAAAGTACCGGAAGGCCACAACAGATACACGGTATTTTCACTTTGGGACACCTACCGCAACGTGCATCAGCTGATGACAATGGTATATCCGGAAAGACAGCTGGATATGGTGCGTTCTATGATAGATATGTACAAGGAATGGGGATGGATGCCCAAATGGGAGCTGTACGGGAGAGAGACTTTCACGATGGAAGGGGACCCTTCAATTCCTGTAATAACAGACACATGGCTCAAAGGCGTGCGCGACTTCGACATCAGCACCGCATACGAAGCCTTCATAAAATCAGCCACCACACCGGGAAAGGACAACCTTATGCGTCCTGACATAGACCCTTATATCGAAAAGGGATATGTACCGCTCTGGTACTTTTCGGCAGACCTTTCAGGAGACAACTCCGTGTCGCACGCACTTGAATATTACATTGCAGACTATTCCCTCTCACTGCTTGCCGAGGATCTCGGCCACAAGGAAGACGCTGAACTTTTCCGCAGCAGGTCATTGGGATACAAGCATTACTACAGCACCGGATCCGGCACTTTAAGACCTATCACAAAATCCGGGGAATTCTACTCTCCATTCGACCCGAGACAGGGCGAGAATTTCGAACCTGTACCCGGCTTCCACGAAGGAAGCGCGTGGAACTACACATTCTATGTGCCACACGATGTCAAAGGACTGGCCAAAATTATGGGAGGACAGCGCAAGTTCATAGACAAGCTCCAGATGGTCTTTGATGAAGGACTGTATGACCCGGCAAACGAACCGGACATAGCATACCCGTACCTCTTCAGCTACTTCAAAGGAGAGGAATGGAGAACACAGAAGACCGTCAGGGAACTCATAGAAAAATACTACACTACACGTCCGGACGGAATCCCGGGGAATGACGATACCGGTACGATGTCCGTATGGGCGGTATTCTCGATGATGGGATTCTATCCGGACTGTCCGGGAGCTCCATACTACACCCTGACCACACCTGCATTCGACAGGATCGACATAAGGCTGGCACCGGAATATAATGACGGACGCGAGTGTCTCACTATAGAAAAGCCTGCAGAGGGGAAATATATCAGGGAGATACGCACAGGAGGCAGAATATTCAAAGGATACAGAATCAGCCACAAAGATCTGACCGGAGCCGGAAAGATCACATTCACAGTAAAATAGCTGCATTTGAGACAACGTAAAAACAAAATATAATGGACAAAAAATTATTTCCGCTACTATCCCTGTTCGCATTAGTGTGCTGCACAGTGCAGAATGAGGAGAACTTTACACAATATGTCGACACAGGCATCGGCACCGGAGGACACGGACACGTATTCGTAGGAGCGAATGTTCCTTTCGGAGCTGTACAGCTCGGTCCGACAAGCATTCCGCAGACCTGGGACTGGTGCTCAGGCTACCACATCAGCGATTCGACAGTAATCGGCTTTTCACACACACATCTCAGCGGAACCGGAATCGGAGACCTGTTTGATGTCACTGTAATGCCTGTTACAGGCGATGTAACATACGCCAGAGGCACCGAAGACGACCAGCAGTCAGGAATGTGGTCATACGCCGACAGAAGCAAAGAGATATCAAAGCCAGGATATTACAGCGTTCCTTTGACAAGATATGGAATCACGGCAGAGATGACCGCCACACAGCGCGTGGGAATGCACAGATATACATTCCCTGCATCAGACAGGGCCGCTATCGTGTTTGACCTTGAAAACGGCGGATGCTGGGATGCACCGATAGAGACACATCTTGAGGTCGCTTCATACGACAGTGAGGGACGCGGTACGGCAATCAGGGGCTACCGTTTTTCAAAAGGATGGGCCAACAACCAGAAACTGTTCTTCTTTGCGGAATTCTCAAAACCGTTCAAATCATTCGACAACATCGGTGACAGATTCGCCAGAATGTCATTTGAGACAGAAGAAGAGGAACAGATACTTGTCAAAGTTGCAATCTCTCCTGTAAGCACAGACGGAGCATATTCCAATATGAAAGCTGAACTTTCAGGATGGAACTTTGAATCCGTCGCTGAAGCGGCCGACAAGGCGTGGAACAAGGAGCTCGGAAAAATCCGGATCAGCACAAAGAACGACACTGACAGGAAAATATTCTATACTGCATTGTACCACACGATGATAGCTCCTTCGCTCTTCTGCGATGTGAATGGAGACTACCGCGGAGCTGACGACCAGATCCATTCAGGGGACGGATTCGTAAACTATACTACACTTTCTCTGTGGGACACATACAGGGCTGCCATGCCTCTGTATTCCATCATCCATCCTGAAAAAGAGAATGACCTCATCAACACGATGCTGCATATCTATCTCCAGCAGGGAAAACTTCCCGTATGGCATCTGATGGGATGCGAGACAGACTGTATGGTCGGAAATCCGGGCATACCTCCTGTTGCGGACGCAATCCTCAAGGGATATGACGGATTTGACTATGAAACTGCCTACAAGGCACTCAAAGAATCTGCAATGAGACCTGACAGAGGACAGGATTTCAGAATGCAGTATGGCTATATCCCTTGCGACTTCTTCAATGAGGCTGTAGCGTACGATATGGAGTATGCCATCGCCGACTGGGCTGTCGCCCAGGTAGCAAAACACCTTGCGGACAGCCAGAGCGACAGTGAAAAGGCAAAGCAATACGAGGCGGACTATGAATATTTCCTTGAGAGGAGCCATTCCTACAGGAACTTCTTTGACAAGAGCACAGGTTTTATGAGAGGAAAGGATTCAAAAGGCAATTTCCGCACTCCATTCAGCCCGTTTGCTTCGACTCACAGGGCCGACGACTACTGCGAAGGCAACGCATGGCAGTACACCTGGCTTGCACCGCACGATGTGGACGGCCTGATCGGCTGTTTCGGTTCAAAAGAAGCCTTCACAGCCAAACTCGATGAACTCTTCACCGTACAGTCAGACCTTGAGGGAGAAGCTTCACCTGACATTTCAGGACTTATCGGACAGTATGCGCACGGCAACGAGCCAAGCCACCATACGCTCTACCTGTATTCTATGACAGGACAGCCATGGAAGACTGCGGAAAAGGTAAGGCAGGTGCTCACGACACTGTATCACGCCGAGCCTGACGGTCTTTCCGGCAACGAGGATGTGGGACAGATGTCCGCATGGTACGTATTGTCATCCCTCGGATTCTATCAGGCTGAGCCGGCAGGAGGAAGATACTGGTTCGGCTCCCCTCTTTTCGACAGCGCGACAATCAAAGTCAAAGGAGGCAAATTTGTCATCAACGTAATTGACAATTCTCAGCAGAACAAATATATCCAGAGCATCACACTCAACGGAAAGCCGTACACAAAAGGATATATCGACTTCAAAGAGATTGAAAAAGGCGGAGAACTCACAATCAATATGGGTCCTGAACAGACTCTGTGGTATTAATAGATAAACAAAACATATATGGCTAATTTTCAGACAGATTCCCGTGTTGTCCTGACACTTGACGCAGGAGGTACCAATATGGTATTCGGTGCGATGCAGGGCGGTGAATTTATAGTAGAACCTATCACGATGCCTTCAAACGCCAATGACCTCGACCTTTGTCTCGAGACTATGGTCGTAGGCTTCAAGGCTGTAATCAACAGGCTCAAGGACAAGCCGGTGGCTATCAGCTTCGCTTTCCCCGGACCTGCCGACTACCCCAACGGCATCATCGGAGGATACCTTCCCAATTTCCCTTCATTCAGAGACGGTGTCGCTCTCGGACCGTTCCTGAGCGACAAGTTCGGAATCCCCGTATTCATCAACAATGACGGAGACCTCTTCGCATACGGTGAAGCTCTCGGAGGATGTCTTCCGGAAACCAACGCCAAACTCAAGGAGGCAGGATGCAGCAAACAGTACAAAAACCTCATTGGATACACATTCGGTACAGGATTCGGTATAGGATGCGTCATTAACGGGGAGCTTAACAGAGGCGACAACTCCTGCGTGGAGACATTCTGTCTTCCGCACAAAAAGATAAACGGAGTCATCGTTGAAGAAGGAGTTGCCGTAAGGGCAGTCAAGAGAGTTTATGGTGAACTTTCCGGAAACCCGGGCCACAACTATGAGCCTAAGGACATATTTGAAATAGCAGAAGGCACAAAAGAAGGCAACCGTGAAGCAGCCGTAAAGGCATTTGAGGAAATGGGAGAAATAGCAGGAGACGCTATGGCTACCGCTGTCACCCTGATGGACGGACTGATCGTCATCGGAGGAGGAATAACCGCTGCTAAAAAATACATTATGCCGGCATTGTTCCGCGCTCTCAGAAGCAAGCTCCATACTCTCGGAGGAGAGGAAGTCAACAGGGTCCAGATGAAAGTATATGACCTTGACGACAAAGAGGAATTTGCAGAATTCGCCCATGGGGAGCAGCGTCTGATCAAAGTCTACGGTTCGGACCGCGAAGTGGCATACGACCCTCAGAAACGTATCGGAGTAGCACTTTCCAAGATGGGAGCAAGCAAAGCCATCTCCGTAGGAGCATATACATTTGCCCTCAGCCAGCTTGACAGATAATCATAAAGACTCCCGGAGAAATTCCGGGAGTTTCTTGACTGAAAACGAAATCCAACAAGACAAAACGACTATGTATCCATTGAAATTCAGACCTATCCTCAAGACGGTAGTCTGGGGAGGAGAAAAAATAGCACCTTTCAAAGGTATTGAGACAGACCAGCACAATATAGGTGAAAGCTGGGAGCTTTCAGGCGTCAAAGGCAACGAATCCGTAGTTGCCAACGGAAAATTCGCAGGCAGGACCATAACCTCACTGATAGAGGAATTCAAAGGTGAGCTTATAGGCAAAAAGAATTATGAGAAGACAGGGACGGAATTCCCTCTTCTTATAAAATTCATCGATGCCAGCCAGGATCTTTCAATCCAGGTGCATCCTGACGATGCCCTCGCAGCGGAAAGGCATAACGGAAGCAAAGGAAAGACTGAAATGTGGTATGTCGTCTCCGCAGACGAAAAGGCACACCTTATGTCAGGACTCACAGAAAAGATCACTCCTGAAGAATATGCGGCAAAAGTAGCCGACAACACCATAACTGACGTGCTCCACGACTACAATGTCGCTGCAGGCGACGTCTTCTTCCTTCCTGCCGGACGTATCCACAGCATCGGTACAGGATGCTTCATCGCCGAGATACAGCAGACATCAGACATAACATACCGTATCTACGACTTCGGACGTACCGGTCTTGACGGAAAGCCGCGTGAACTGCATACAGAACTTTCAAAGGCAGCCATCGACTATACAGTGCTTCCTGACTACAAGACTTATTACAATGAGCAGAAGAACGCTGAAACCGAGCTTGTAAGCTGCGACTATTTCACGACAAGCCTATATGATATAGACCAGCCTGTATCAAAGGAGATAAGCTCTCTTGATTCTTTCCTTATCGTAATCTGCACAGAGGGAAGCGGCGTCATCACCGACAGTGAAGGAAACAGCGAGACAATGAAACAGGGTGAAACAATCCTTGTCCCTGCGTCATCAGGAAACATCACATTTACCCCGGATGAGGGAGGACTGAAGTTCCTGACAAGCCATATAGGATAAAACAGCACGATGACATCGATATTGCTATCAATATTCCTGGTATCATGCATACCGGCTCCGACATCGGCCCCAGTTCTTCCGGAACCTGAACACATAAGGTACGGAAGGCTGGAGGTCTGCGGAGAACTCCCGTCCGCTCTGGTCAACATCTGCGGAATGACAGGATTCCGTATTGAGAACTGCGCAACAGACTATTCTATGGTCTATCTTACCGGATGGGAAAGCCCGACGGACACAAGCGCCAAAGATATTTATTCACCTTCAGACATTCTTGTGTACACTACAGCGGTCACAAAGACAGTCTGGAACATATCCGTATATTTTCCGGAGACTGAATCTGCAGAAGAGCTGTCCGGACAATACGAATATGTGCTCCGGCAGGCCGGCCTGATGTACGGCGAACCGGAAGAGGTCAAAGAGACATCAGTATGGTTCAACAGAAAAGAAGGAGCCGTCTCAGTGGAAATCACTAAAGACGGCCTCGTCTGTATGGACATATTCGACACCCGTGGTGTCGATCTGTATTTCGAAGAACAGAAAGCAGCTGCCCTATAATCCTCTGGCACGTATAAGTGCCTCAGGATCGGGCTCTGCACCACGGAATCTACGGTAAAGGACCATAGGCTCCTCGCTTCCTCCCTTTTCAAGAATATTATGTCTGAAAGACATTGATGTGGCCTTGTCGAAGATGCCGTTTTGTTTGAACAGCTCAAAGGCGTCCTTGTCAAGCACTTCAGCCCACAGATAGCTGTAATATCCGGCACTGTATCCGCTGTTGAAAATATGGTTGAAATACGTGCTTCTGTAGCGTGGTATAATCTCGTCTATAAGCCCTGCCTCCTTCATCATATATGACTCGAACTTGACAGGATCTATAAGTTTCATACCCTTCTCAGCGGAATCCTTGTCCGAAGCATACGGACAGTCCGCAGGGACAGACACGGAAGACAACTCGTGCCATTTCATATCAAGTATTGATGCAGCGGCAAGTTCAGTAGTCATAAATCCCTGGTTGAAAGTGCCTGCGGCAACTATCTTTTCCACCATATCGGCAGGTATCGGCTCACCGGTCCTGTAGTGGCGTGCATAATATGCAAGCACCTCGGGCTTGAACGCCCAGTTCTCATTGATCTGTGAAGGAAGCTCCACAAAATCCCTCGCCACGGAAGTACCGCTCACGCCTTTGTATGTGCATCGGCTCAAAAGACCGTGCAGAGCATGCCCGAATTCGTGGAACATAGTCGCCACCTCATCAAGGCTGAGAAGTGAAGGGGTATCCTCAGAAGGTTTGCTGAAATTGCATACGTTGACGATGACAGGACGTATATCCTCACCGGAAGCTGTCTTCTCCTGATTGCGTACATTGTTCATCCACGCCCCGCCGCGCTTCGTCTCACGCGTAAAATAGTCAGACAGGAAAATGCCGACCAGGGAACCGTCCGCATCAGTTATCTTGAACGCCTCCACATCAGGATGATATACAGGGACATCCTCTATCTGCTCTATATTGATTCCGTACAGCCTGTGTGCCGTCTCGAAGACACCCTGACGGACATTCTCCATACTGAAATAAGGTCTTGTCTCATCTTCGTTGAGGGCATATTTGCGCTGGCGGACCTTCTCCGCATAATAAGACCAGTCCCAAGCCCTTATCACGGATGAATCAGCAAGAATACCGGATGCGATGTCCTCGTCCATAATCTCCTGCATATCCTTGATCTCCTCTTTGGCCTTGACTACGGCAGAAGAGAATATCTTGCCGAGGAATACATCCACAGCAGAAGGATTCCCAGCCATCTTGTCCGAAAGGATATAATCAGCCGGAGTGTCATATCCGAGCATCCTGGCCTTTTCGGTACGAAGACGCATGATATCCACAATAACGTCACGATTGTCATTCTTACCTCCGTTGCATCCACGGGAAGAATACGCCTTGAACATCTTTTCCCTGAGGTCACGGCGCGAGCTGTATGTCATAAACGGCACATAGCTCGGATTATGCAGTGTAAACACCCATCCATCCTTTGTAGCGGCGGACGAGAGCACCGATTCAGGAAGTCCGGCAATCTCGGAAGAATCGGTGAGAACCATCCGGAACGCATTTGTCTGTGCAAGCAGATTGTTGCCGAAACGCTGCTCCAGTGAAGCAAGTTCCTTGTTTATTTCCTTCATCCTGTCCTGGGACGCTGCGTCAAGTGCTATACCGTTGTTTACGAAGGTCCTGTACAGCTTCTCCAGAGCCATCTCCTGCTCACGTGAAAGCCCCATACCATCTTTCCTGTCATATACGGACTTAACCTTCGCGAAGAAATACGGATTCATGAAGATATTGTCATTATGCTCCGTAAGCATCGGAAGAACCCTGTCGACAATCCTCTGCAGAGATTCCGTGGCATCGGATTCAGAAAGATTGAAAAGCACTCCTTCCACCTTGTCCAGGATTTCCCCGGAACGGTAATACGCGGCTACGGTATTTTCAAAATCAGGCTCGTCGCTGTTTGCGATGATGGCATCAACCTCACCCTGCTGCTGACGGATACCTATTCTTACGGCAGGCACATAATCCTTGTCGGAAATTTCCTCAAAAGGAGGAATCCCGTATGGAGTTTTCCATTCTCCGAGAAACGGGTTTATCTTATTGCAGGCAATGACAGTCATAACAGCAAAGGCAATCAGAATTGTTTTTTTCATAATCATACTATTCACTGATTTTCACGCCGCTGATGTCAATGAGGGTAAACTGAATGCTTCCCTGATACATAGTTATCACTCCCGTAACATCTATGGTCTTGCTGCCGTCAAGTACGGCAGGATCGATCTCAGTGTCGGCAAACCTGGAATATCCGCTTGTACGGATCTGAATCTCAGTGTTTCCCATCGTGAAATACTGGCTCACGGAATATGCGGACGTATTCTTCAGAAGCTGCTCCTTGTTCTCCGCCACGGTGCCATAGTTCTGGTCATTCGCGTTTCCGAGCTTGACGTCATCCCAGACTCCGGAAGAAAGATATTCCTTGTATTTGGCTTTTGACATCGCCCAAGTCGTAATGCCGTGAGTCTTGTCCGAAAGGAAAACCCTGTTGGAAGACAGTTTCGTGTCCTTGTTGCTGTCCACATACAGAAGCGCGAACACCTGATCTGCATATCTGAGACCTTTCAATGTCACAAGACTTCCGACATACTTGTTGGTCGCCTGTGTATCAGACTTGCCGGGAAGCTGTGATTCGGTTATCACTTCCGGCTCGACCGGAGCTCCGAACTCGCCACGGAATATATGTCTGTCGATGATGGAAGACACATCAAGGTAAGCTGTCTCATAGTTACCGTCAGGGTCCTCATTTCCAAGCTGCACCATACCGTTGCCGCCATAATTTCCGCTCTTGTAGCCATACATTCCGAGTGTCAGGTCCTGACATTTGACATAGACGGTCTGGCCCGGCTTATAGTCATTGTAGAGTCCTGTCTTTCCGATTTTTATCTCTATTCCTCCGGTCTCGTCCTGAATATAGAAGCTTCTGTAGAAATTGCCTGTGCGGTCAGATGTCGATACCTTTCCGGCAATGACGATGTCATCCTTTATCTTCATAGGATTCTCCACCTTATACATAGCCACAAGCTCCGCTATTGTATGCGTAGCGGTCATCTGGACTTTCTCATACTCTCCGGGCTGCGGATATTCTCCAGTAAAGACCGGACCGAACTCATCGCAGGAAACGGCTGAAGCAAATGCCAGCACCGCTGCTGCTATCTTATATAATACTTTCATAACTTCTTAGAATCTGAAATAGAGGTTCAACATATAATTGATTCCGCTCATATAGAAATACCGCGGATCGAACCTGTAGTATCTCTCCCCGCTCTTGCTGTCGATGAGACGGGTCTGCTCATATCCTCCGGTACGGACATTCCTGCTGTTGAGGATATTGTTGACATTCAGAGAAAATCCGAAATTGTATTTCCTCTGGATATACCATGATTTGCCGACGCTGAGGTTGAGAAGGAACACAGGGTCAAATTTCTCCTGTGACGCCATATACTCGACTTCCATAGGAGTGACGATGCCGTCCGGTCCTGCTGCAGACATTTCAGTCCTGTACAGAGGGTTCATATCAAGATATGAATTCGCAAAGCACTGGCCTTCAAGAGTAAAGAACCAGTATGAATTGGTCCTATAGTTGAATGCAAGGCTTGAAGCGATCTGAGGCGTGCTCGGAACATAATGCTTGCGTGTCTTCTCGACGATATAGTTGCCGTCAAGATCAACTTCATACATCTCGACTCCGTCAATTATCGCCTTCTTGTAGACAGGATGCTCTTTCCAGTATGTCACAGGCTGGTTGTCAAACACTACGGCTGCACTGTTGTCGATGGTCTGGGTCATACGCGGAGTGGAGGTATAGATATATTCTCCGAGACTGAGGGCACCCTGGAGAGACAATCCATTGAGGAAAAACGGAATCCTGAATCCCAGCTCTATACCCATGTGCCTCTGGTCGATGCCAGTCATGGCAAAGTTGGTAAATGAGTTCTGTGAGTCATCATAGAAGCTCATCAGGTCAGTCTGGTTCATAATCTTGGTCCAGAAGCCTGTAACACGGAGATCATAGCCTCCGTTGCTGTAGCTGTAATTGACGTCAGCCGACACTGTCCTTGAAGTCTCAAGATTCGGGATAAGGGTATTCCTTGTCCTCGGAGAGATGAAAGACTGCGAGAATGTAGGCGCATCGGTATAATATCCGGCATTGGCATACACCCTGTGTCCTCCCTGGAATACATAGCTTGCTCCGATTTTGGCCGAATATGTAAAGAAGTCTGCAGACTCTGACTTTCCTTTTGACGAAATCACTTTTCCGTCAGCATCGTATGATGTCAGAAGCTGGCCGTTGTAGAAAATTTCATTGCCATTGTCATCAAGACCGGCAAAAAGACCTTTTCTGAGGAGTCCTTCCCTCCAGAATCCTGTATAACCTGCCTCCAGGGCGATATTGGCCGTAAGTCCACCATAGTTAAAAGTACCGTTGGCCCAGATGCCGGCATTGCGGATATGAGCATAATAATCAAAGCCGTATTTGCCTCCGCGTGCAATCTGTTGAGCCTCTCCGTTGGCAAGGAAATAATCCAGGTCATTCTGTATCATAGTAGGAGACGATGCGAAATCACGCTCCGCGAACTGGTCTATATTGAGATAGTAGTCTCCTCCGAGAAGATCATCCAGCTTCTTGTAATATTCAGTACGGTTCCATTTGAAATTGGCTCCTCCTGTCAATGTGAACAGATTATTGGCAGTCCATTTGACATTAGCCGCAACATTCACATCATTCTGGTCGACACGACGCTCCTCAACCGCATATTTGGACCTGCGGAGAATACTTCCGTCAGCCTGCTCCACGCCGTTGTTGTAGTTGACATTATAGAGTCTGTCCCAATTCAGGTGACAGGTGCTGTTCATATTCGAGATCCATGCCTCCTTTGCCCATGCCGCCTTCAGTTCATTGTTCCTGTCGTAATCGGAATTCGGATTGTAGAAATATGAAGGCAGATTGCGGTAATAGTCAGGACGCGGATCCGGAGCGTCATACCAGTCGAGAGCGGTATATCCGTTCTTTCCTGTACGGTACAACACAGTTGCGGAAGCCTCAAGATTCTCAAGCGGATTGGCTGTATATTTCAGGACAAAGACAGGTTCATGGGTCTTGCGTACACGCGCATTGCGCACCTTGCCGTTCTGATAGCCCCAGTTTGAATTGTACATATTGTCTCCCATAAGGTCATAGACCTCCTGGGTAGAGGCATTCTGCGCACCTCTCTGTCCGGGAGCGGCAAAAGCCATAAAGCTCAGCTTGTGCTCATCGCCGAATTTCTTCTCGACACCGGCATAATATGCAAAAGAGCGGTAATATACTCCTTTCACCCAATCGTTTCCACCGACACGGGCAGACACGTTGAACGCGTATGACCATCCGTTGTCAAGCTCGCCAGACGCGTATGTCGCCATAAGTCGGAGACGGTACATAGCACTGTTGGTCAGCATACTGAATCTCCATCCAGGACGCACGGAAGACGGAGTCGCAAGAATATTTGTAACTCCATTGTATCCTCCGGCACCGTATTCCGAAACCTCATTGCCGACAGTGCTTTCCTTGCTCCTTGTAGCCTCGTTGAGTCCGCTCCAAAGAGAATATGGAGAATATCCGGTAATGGCATCATTCATCTTTATTCCGCTCAGATAGACATCCTGGGTCTCATTGTTATATCCCCTGTTCTTGAAGCGTATGGCACTGAAACCGAAACCTACGATATCAGTATACACATCATTTGAGAACAGGATTGAAGGGGCATCGGAATATCCGGAATCTTCCATATCAAACTCCGCAAAGCTTGAATCGTCCGCCTCCGCCACATTGCGTGAAGCCACAAGCGAAACGAAGATGAGATCCTTGATGAAACCATCCTCAATAGTCACATTCACATTTGCAGGAATAAAACCGGCAGCTTTGACTGACATCTGATATATTCCGTCGGCAATACCTTCAAAAAGAAACTTTCCGTCAGCTGCGGATTTTCCTGAAGCCACATTTTCACCATCCGATGAAAGCGTGATATCCGCTCCTCCTACAGGAATCCTTCCGGAGCGGTTTACGACTGTTCCCTTAACTCCTCCGCTCTGGGCCATAAGAGACACAGAAAAGACAAGTGCGGCGAACGCTAAAAAATATTTTTTATACATAATGGTAAGTTTATATGCTATTTGCCTACTACGATAAATGTAGGATAATGGTCACTGTATCCTCCTATGAAGGCACCTCCGGAGAATGTCCTGAAAGGATAGCCTTTATACTGGCCCTTCTGGGTAACCATGAACGGACGCTTGAACACGACGCCATAGAAACCTTTTTTGCCAACAGGCTGTATCCTGAGACCTTCAGAAGCATTTGCAAGGTTGTCATTGACAAGGATAAGGTCATATATGCTCCACTCGCCGCGGTATGCAAGGCTGCCGAATCCGGCCTTGTACATAGAAAGGAACGGAGAGAAGAAATCAGATGATGACATATCTTCCCTTTTCTCCTTGCCGCGCATCCATACGGCCATACTGTCATCGGTAGGGTTGTCGTTCATATCACCCATCACGACGATTTTGATACCTGGATACTTCCGGGTCATGGCCATAGAATGGTTGTAGATAATCTCCGCCCCACGGCTTCTGAGATCCTGGCCCTTGCCGCCTATACGCGACGGAAGATGCGCTACATAGAACGCGAAATGTTCCCCGTCTATGGTCCCGTGCACCATCAGGATGTCCCTTGTACGGAAATCGTCCTGCTGCTCCTTGTCGAGGGTTATCTCCACTTCGGTGTTTTCAAAAGTGAAAGGAATGGACTCGCTGTCAAGATATGTGAACTGCTCAGGCTTATAGAGAAGAGCCACGTCCACACCTCGTCTGTCCGGTCCGTCATAGTGTACTATCTGATAGTTTGCATCGGCAATCTCAGGCTGGCTGACCAGATCTTCAAGCACAAGACGGTTCTCTATCTCCGACACACCGAGAATAGT
>Ga0073906_1000913_pt1 | contig 50454 bp, 44 predicted proteins | sample Inofromicrocosms_FD_65485 | JGI IMG/M metagenome (GOLD analysis project Ga0073906, IMG submission 65485) | Mouse cecum microbial communities from Vienna, Austria - Inoculum for glucosamine and mucus D2O microcosms | ecosystem: Host-associated > Mammals > Digestive system > Large intestine >...
ATTGTGTAGGGGATTGCTACCCTACTGGTTATTACTTTCTTAAAATTTCGTCTAATAGTTCTTTGTCTAATTTCCAAAGGTTGTACCCTTTGGCTATTTTTCTTCTGAGATACTCTCTTTCTCCAATCATAGCTATTGCTTTTTCTCTTAAATCTGATGCACTCCACTTTTCGGCTTGTTCTATAAGAAAGTTTGCAAGACATTTGCGTTCTTCGTAAAGTTCACGAACTAACACCGTTTTTTGCTCTATTTCTTTCAGAGCTGCCGGGTTTTTCATCCACAACTTGCAAAACGCATCTTTATCAAGGTCTGTATTCATGTAGCAAGTTTCAACCTCTATATAGTTGTCCGCTGTTAGCTTCAACCCGGTTCTTTCTTCAAATTCTTTCTGTGTCATGGCAATATGTATTATAGTATTGATATTTCTTTTTGAGCTAATTTGCTGTTTGTGAGGCACAGCACTTCATATTTCATTTTTTTGTAGTTGTAAACTACCTCTAATGTGTTTTGCCCTCTGCCGTCTGCCCTTTCGTCATAAATGGTTTTGATATGCTGGTACATGATATTACCCATCATAAAGTTTACACATCCCGAATCATAGAAGTAAAATGCTACCGCATATTCCAATGTTTTCTTTTTATCAATACTCTTAGTTGCCATAATCTGAAAATTTAGTGTTGCATTATTATTTTTGTACTTTGTATATTTCAACATCAGGTACTACTTTCTCTACTCTGTTGCGTATGAAATCGGTAATAATATCTTCGTGGCTCCACTCTTTAGAATAAGACATTGTATCATGGTAGCCATCACAGATTACGCTTCCATTGCTGGTTACGGACAAGCTAAAATAGATAGCCATTTCTGCTAAACTGTGGCACTTAAAATGCTTGTTTCCTTTTATTAGAATATAATTCACATCCATATCACATATATTTTAAACGTTATCAATCTTATTACGATGCAAATATAGGCTATATATTTAATATAACAAAGTATTCGGATATATTTTTGGATATATTTTCAAAATACCTATGTGATAGTTGGTTTTGATAGTCTTTTAGTGGTAATTTCCTTTATTTAAGATGGGTGGAAATGCTCGAATGGATATATTTACTGCAAAACAGGATATATTTTGTGCTTTTTTGAGGATATATTTTTGTTGAGTGAAAAATATTATTCCTATTGTGTTAATCAAACACATATTTGTTATATTGAATATAGTAAATGAAAAATCGCTTTTACGTCTTGTTTTTAAGCGTAAGATGCTAATAGGCAAGTAATTTACCGAGTAAAATATGTGTGTTTATAGAACGCATATATGATTTTATTTCATATCTTTGCTCTGTAGAAGTTCAACTTACTAAATAACAAAAGCAACAATGAATAAGAAACTCTTTGAGAAAGTCAAAGGCTTGTGTAAAGACACTGGTCTTTCGGAGAAGTACCTTAAAGCGATAACCGAAAAAATGGGTGGCAGCATTGAGGATGATTCTACCGATGATGAGGCAATAGAAAGTACGGCAAATCTGATTGCGGAAGTGGCTAAGGAAAGTCAAGGTGAAGCAACCCGATGGGCAAACAAAAAGAAACCAACCCAAACCGAGGATGAGGAAGAGGAAGAAAGAAAGCGTAAGGAAGAAGAATCTAAACGTAAGGGCAAGGTGGCTTTGGACGAAGCGACTGAAAAGAGGTTAAAGGAAATGGAGGAAAAGATTGCTAACTACGAAGCCAAAGAAAGCAAAGAAGCCCGTGCGAAGGAAGTAGTTAAGGCTATGGAAAAGCACAAAATCCCGGCTTATCTCCGTGACCGTTTGGCAAAATCAATCTCCGATGATGAAGATATTGAGGATGCCGTTTCCGCTTACAAACAGGAGCTTATTACAAATGGGCTTGATGATGAACACTCAGGGGGTTCTAAGGCGGCAAGTGAAAAGCAAATTGATGAAGCTGCTGATAGCTTGCTGGAATCAATAACCGTAAAATAAAAGATGAAATGAAAAGAAAGACTGCTTCATTTACCGGGATGCGACCCATTTTCACGGGTTCGCCCTCTATCGTGCAAGGCGGCTTCAATCTGGACGTGGAAAACCAACATTTCGCTGTTGGCGATACCGTGCCTGCCGGAACGCTTGCTATCAAGGATGAGGTGAAAAGGACGGTGCAAGTCATCAAGACTGCAAAAGTGGTGGAAGTGGATGCGGAAAACACCAAGAAAGTAAGCCTGTACGTGGATGAGTTCTACGAGCCTTGCTTTGCCGTTGGTGATTTGGTGCTGAAAGACGGCACAGCCGCTACAGCCATTGCCGATGTTCCCACAATCGAAAAGATTGAGCGAAACGGAAACAATTACATTGTCACTCTCTCCAAAGCCATTGCCGGGCTTGTAAAGGATGATGTATTGGTAGAGGTTGTTTCGGACGGACAAACTGCCGCAAAATCAAAGGAGCGTGGCACTTCCAACTCCGTACTGATTGCCGATGTGGAAGTAGGCGAGTTTGAAACCTCTGTAGATGTTTCTGCCGACACCATGCAATACGCAATGTACGAAAGACGTGTGCCGCCTATCCCTGCCGGGCAAAAGGACACTACGGGCGATTACTTGAAAGGGAATCCCCACGTGAAATTAACGAAATCACACTAACTAAAATTAGCGTAACGACATGAAATCTATTTTTTCAACATTCAAAGGGCTTCACAAGGACGGCAAACCGCTTGACTTTTTAGCAACGTGGAAAAAGACTTTTGATAAGGCTTCCGAACGTGAAACAACCCTTTTTCAGAAGATGTACTGTGATAGCTGGTTTACTACCAACACGCCCCAAATGTCATTGACTGCCGAGGCACTTGTAGGTAAGTACAACTTGCGTTTCATGGCTACATTGATTGGTGATGAATCACCTACACCTATGAGGCGTTCTGACGGCTTCGATGTGTGGACTAAGGAAATCCCCCGTGTGGGTCACAAGTTCCCCATGTACGCACGTGATTACCGTAAACTGATGGAGGTTTACGAAAATCCCCGTTTGAGTGAATCAGCTAAGGTGAAGCAAATTGAAAAGCTCCTTACCCACGACATGAAAGATGCTTATTTGGGCTGTAAGGACGTGATGGACTTTATCGCTCTGATGGCATTCTCTAATTGGGGTGTGGCTCAGTTCGTGCCGGAAATCAACAATCCGGGTGGACGTAAGTACGAGGTGGATTATCAAATGCCGGAAACAAACAAGCTGGTATCAGCTTTCTTGTGGAACTCTGCCAATACCAAAGCTGGCAAGTTGTCCCCCGTTTTGATGTTGTCGGCTATCTGTAGTGACCTGCGTAACCGTGGCATTGAGCCGGGCGAAATCCTTATGAGCCAAGACCTCTATTTTTGGTTGCGTATGGACGAAACGACCCGTTTGTTGGTACATGGTAACGATAAAAAGGCTCAGACCGTAACAACGGCTCAGATGGCAGATTTGCTTGCTGGTAATGAAATCCCCCCTGTAACGGTGATTACCCGTAAAATGGGTATGGATATGGACGGTAAGCGTAAATCGCTTGAACCGTGGAATCACAACTTTATCTGTATCAAGCCTGCCGGGGTTATCGGTGAAATTCAGCCCGCCATTGAAGATAGCGAGTTGATAGAGGAAGAAAACGTGGACTACATGAACGCTGGCGGTGGTATTCGTATCGCCAAGTGGCGTACTGGGGAATCCACAGGTCAAGTTGCAGCCGAATATACACAAGGCTCTGGACGCTTGCTGCCTCTTATCACTGAGATTGGTGCTATTATCTGTTTGCAAGTCCGTGGTTTTGAAGAAAAGGAAGTTCCTGCCGATGCAAACGGTGTGGCACGTACCTATTGGACTAAATCCGAATTTGAGAGCGCAACATCTCTTGAAGTAGGCTAAACCTTTTGCTTATGGAACTGACAGTAAAGAAAGCGTTTATAGACAAAAACGACAAAGGCAAAATCTACAAGGTAGGTGAAACCTTGCATACCGATGAGCTTAACCGAGTTAATGATTTGGTTGCAAGGGGCATTTGTGTGATTAAGTCTTTGGAAAGCAAACAGGCTGAAAAGGTCACTTTCCAAGACAATGAATATGATTTGAATGTGGTAAAGGATGCTTTGGAATCCATCAATGCCCCCGTTGCCAAAAATGCCGGGGTTAAAGGTGTAACCAAAGCGATTGAAGCCCTTTCAGATGAGAGTGTAACGGCTTTGAAAGAAGCCCTTGAAAAATAGTAGTGATGGGAACTTTGACAAAATACAATGCGTTGGTGGGTGAGCTTGAACCCTATACCCCAAGCCGCCTTGCTTTGCAAAAGGCACTTGCTGATGTGAAGATAAGCGACTGGGATAGTGAGTACAATGCCGACACAGACCAACGCACGATAGCCATAGCCGCTATAAAGGTGCTAAAGCGGATGATTGTGCTTACCAATGACACGTTAGGTAAGTCCTCACAAGGCTACAGCGTGGAGAAGTTGGAGAAGCGCATTAAAGACCTTTGCAACGAGAACGGTTTGGACGTTTCGGATTTTGTCGAAGTTTCTTCCATTACGGACGGCTCTAATTTGTGGTGATATGGCACGGAATAACGGAACTTTCAGATACACCGCTTTGCCCCTTGAAGCAACGAGGGATGAAGCAACGGGATTTTACACGGACGATGATGCGCCCGTGTGGGTGAAAGGCTGTGAGTGTCAAGTGGAGAAATTCATACCTGCCAAGCAACGATTGGGAACGGACGGGCAAATGTATTCATACACCTTTGATGTGTTTTTACCATCCTACTTTGAGGGTGATTTGAGTATAGGCGCACGTGTGGAAGTGACTTTGGAGCGTGGAGGTGTGGATGAGTTCACCATTTCGGGAATAGATGATACAAACCCTAAATACATAGAGATATGGGGATAATGCCGATGTTTGACAAAGGGGCTATCTTAAACCCCGTGGCTGCTTTCCAAAAGCAACTTGAATTGGCTTTCGTAACCTTGTTAAAATACATGGGCGAAAAGCTGGCTAAGTATGCTAAGGATAGCCACAACTACCAAGACCAAACGGGCAATTTAACCAACTCTATAGGCTATGCCGTGGTACAGAATAAGGAAATCGTTTACTATGGTGGGTCAGACCAGCCCGGAGAGGGTGCGAAAGCCATGTTGGAGGCTGCAATGAAGTATGCCGCCACGCTGCCAAACACTTTTTCCCTCATTATAGTAGCCGGAATGAATTATGCCGCCTACGTGGAAGCCAAAGGGTACAACGTGATTCTACCTGCCGAACTGAAAGCCAAAAGCGAACTACCTGCCGAGATTAACAAGTTGGTGATGAAAGCTAATAAGAAAGCAATCGAATTATTCGGGAACGCAGCATGATAACGACTGAGGAAATAGCAACAAGGATTTACGCCATGCTTCAAGCAAGCGAGGTGAAAAACTTCATTTCGGGTGTGATTGATTACGAGCGTAACGACTACACCAAAGAGGATGTGATAATTGTCCCTCATACGATAGACGGTGAAGCATCCGTGCGCTACGGTCAGATAAACGTGAATATTCATGTGCCGGATAAGGTGATAGCCAAAGGCAAGGGGAAAGCCGTTTACAGGACACATTTTAAGAGGCTCATAGAGATAAGGGCAAAGGTGGTTGAGGTGTTGAAAAACCATTATGAAAGTGGGAAAGGCTATAACTGGAACATAGGGCGGTTTAACCCACCGATTAAGGAGAAAGACCAAAACGAACATTTTGTTTCCCTTGCTTTGGAGCTTACAGTAAGAGAAAAGAGTATCAACCAATAAAAATTAAGATTATGCCGATTTTAGCAACAATGGGGTTGAAAAAGATTTATATCGCCCCTGCCAAAAGTGACGGAAATATGCCCGCAAAAGGCAATGAATGGCTTGATTTGGGCGATGTCTATCAAGACACTTGTAGTCTGAAAGACGATTCCCCGGAAATCACGGAACACAAGTCGGAAACTTCAAGCAAGGTTATCACGCTTGTTGGTGAAACACCTACGGCTATTGAACTTTCCTTGATGGACCCGGATTTGACACAGCTTGCACGTTACTTCGGTGGAACACCTACCGGGGAAGATGGTAAGCGTGTTTGGATTCGTCCCAAGAAGTTGGAATACAAGGAATGGGCTATGTGGATTGAGCCGGAAGAGGGCTTGTTTGTCGGATGTGCCAATGTGCGTATCATCCCGACATTCGAAATTACCTATTCTTCAAAGGGTATCTGCCTTGTGCCTATGACTATCAAGTTCCAATCAAACTTGCAAGCAAGCGAGGAAATGAGCGACCCAACAGTAGCATGACACTGAAAAAGTCTGAGAACCGATAGCCTCCTATCCCCGGATGGGGGGCTTTTTAACTTTTAAGACAAATGGAACAACTGAATAATGAACGTGAATTGACCCGTGAAGAACGCTTGGAAATCGAAGAAAAGGCGATACAGGCACTTGTGAACATGGGAGTGAAATTCAATGTACCGCTTAAAATTAACCCGGTAAAACCGCCACGCTTCATCCGTTGGTGGAATAAGCATTTTCCGAACCATGTAAGGATGTGGCGTGACAAACGTATTCCCAAAGGCTGGGATGTGTCCGAAACAGAAGTACCCAATGCCGCTTTGCAAACTATGGAGCGTGTATATATGCGCCACTTCCATTTGAAGCCTCTTTATTTGGGTACGATGGATTGTTTGAGGCGGTTGTATCTGAATATAGAATACGATGAGGAAAAGATACAAGCCGAACCCATACAGGAAAGCAAACGCCTTTTCAAGTATATTCCTCTGATGGCTGAGATTGCAGCCGTAGCCGTGCTTAACAATCCCGTGGTAGCTGACCCCTCTAAAGACAAAGAGGTGAAAGCCTTGAAAGCGTTTTTCATGGAACACCTTACATCTACCCGGCTTGAAAAGCTGGCAGACGTGATAAGCCAAATGATGAATCCCGGGGGTTTTACGTCCTCTATTCGGTCAATACGGGAGATAGGAACGACCAATCCGAAGAAACTCAAAGCAAACCGAGTAGAGTAATCGGGCTAAATAGCCCGTGGGGTAATCGTGGGGAAATTATCAAGTCCTTTGGCTGGACTTACGATTATCTGCTTTGGGGTATCAGTTGGCTAAACGTACAAATCATGCTGGCAGATGCGGCACGTGTGGAACAAGAGCCGGAGCAAACGGACGGAAACAAAGATGGTGGGAAGCCGCCTGTACAGCTAAAGACAAAGGATGATATTAAGAATTATCTGAAAGGAATAATGTAATGGATAATATAAACGGAGCGTTGGCGTTCAAAGCCACCCTTGATATAAATGATTTCAACGTGTCGGCACAAGCGATGGAAAGGAGTATCAAACAGGTTTCATCCACAGCCGTATCGGAATCGTCTGTGATGGATAACTCCATTCAGAGCTTTGCGCAAAATGGGGCGAAATACATTGTTTCCTACCTCGTTGGGCAGGGTATGGGGACTTTGCTTCAAAGTATCGTGCAAACACGTGGGCAGTTTCAACAGTTGGAAATTGCCTTTACAACCATGCTCAAAAGTGGTACGCAAGCAAAGGGCTTGATGGATAGGCTTATTGATACAGCCGCCAAAACTCCGTTTGACCTTTCGGGCATTGCGAGTAGTGCCAAACAGATGCTTGCTTACGGCTCAACCGTGGATAATGTGGTGGATGAGCTGGTAATGCTTGGTAACGTGGCTTCGGGCGTGGGTGCGCCACTACAGGATATTGCCTACCTCTATGGAACGCTACGGACACAAGGCAGGGCATTTACCGTGGATATTAGGCAGTTTGCCGGGCGTGGTATTCCCATCTATGAGGAACTGGCTAAAGTGCTTGGCGTAACCAAAGATGAAGTTTCCAACCTTGTAACGGAGGGTAAGGTTGGCTTTGCGGAAGTAGAAAAGGCTTTCCAAAACATGACGGGTAAAGCCGGGACTTACTACAACCTCATGCAAGAACAAAGCAAGTCCCTAACGGGTATGATTTCCAACATGGGTGATGCGTGGGAACAATCGTTAAACAAGTTGGGTGCGGATAACCAAGATGTTTTTGCCGGAGCTATTGAAAGTGCTACCTATATGGCAGAGCATTTGGATGATATTTTGCGTATTTTGAAAGCCGTTGCTATAGGCTATGGAAGCGTGAAAGCCGCTATTGTACTGAATACATTAGCCACAAAGGGATATACGGGCGTTGCTCTTTTGGATAACACGGCAAGGCAGGCTAAGATTTCCTTAATGAAGTTGGAAGCCGTTGCTACTGGGCAGATGGTAGCTCAGACAAAAGCGATGGTTGCAGCCCAAAACAGCCATGTCGCAGCATTGCAAGCGCAACTGACGGTAGAGGAACACGCCAACATGGTAAAGCAGTTACGCATTGCCACCATTCAACAAATGCTTACCATCCAACAAGCAGAATACCTTTCCAATTTGAATCTAACGGCTTCTTCTGCCAATTATGAGGCGGTGGCTCTGAGTGTTCTTACCGTTGAACAAAAGCAAGCTCTAAGCAAGTTAGACTTGTCGGCTAAAAGTGCCGTGTATCGTGCCGCTTTGGAAAATGAGGTTGCCGTTAAGACACAAAACAGTGCGGCTACCTTAAATGCCATGCGTACCGATGTCAAGGCAGCAGCCGTAAAGATGGAATCGGCACGGGCTGATGCACTGGCGGCAAAGGCGGCTGTAGAACGTGCCTATTTGGAAGTGTACAGGGCACAACAGACTGGGAACGCTGAAAAGATAGCCATTGCCACTAAGAAGATGGAGGCAGCGGAGGATAACGCAGCTATCGCACGAAAGACGGCTTTAGCCACCCAATCCGATTTTTACGCAAAGAAAAAACTACTTGAAGCTACAGCCACCAAGCAATCCACAGCCGCTTCCGTGGCAGATACTACGGCAAAGACAACACAAGGGGCTGTAACTTCCGTACTGACTGCAATCACGACAAAAGCAACGGTAGCGGTGAAAGCTCTTTGGGCTTCCATGATGAGCAATCCTATCGGCTGGGTAATGGGATTGATAGGTGCATTAGTCAGTGTAATTACTCTTTTTACGGGCAAACAAAAAGAAGCGACCACGGCAACGGGTGAATTTCAAGATACCACGAAAAAAGAGATTGACGATTTGAATTTACTTTTTGCCGTATTGCAAAATACGGAGAAAGGAACTCAAACACATAAAAATACGATTGAAAAAATCAATGCCGTATGTAAACAATATAATAAGACATTGCTTGATGAAAACGCTACACTTGATTTACAGCGTCTTAAATATGAGGAATTGACTACAGCCATTCAGCAAACTACAGCCGAAAAAATCAAGGCTAAATATACCGAACAAGCTATGCAAGAACTGGTACAAAGCCAAACGGATGCACTTGATAAGCTGAAAGAGAATGCCGAAGATGCAACCTACAAAGAAATTCAAGAAGTTATGGAAACCACCCCGGAGGGTGTAACCGTTATGATGAATAAGGTTGTTGATGTGGCTTCAAGTTCTATTCGTGGAGCTTCGGGGGCTGTATGGGATGCGGTAGAATCTATGGCGGTAGAATCCGCAAACCAATTGAAAGGGCTAACAGGTCAAGCCTATACCGATGCGTTCAATAACTCATTAAACAGCATTGTTTCACAAGTCAAGCAAAGTACAAGTGCGACTGATAAAGAAATGGATGCTTTCAAAAGTAACATAAAAACATATCTTGAAAGTATTGTACAATCAGCAAAAAAGGCGGATGAAACCATAGGCAAGGTGAATAAGGAATTAGAAGCGTTCATTGCTCCGAAAGATACGACTTCTGTAACAGAAAGTACCGACTATGTGGCTATGTCGTTTAACGAGCTGGATAAGAAAATAGGTGAAACTCAGAAAAGTATTGATACCCTCAATGCCAAAAAGGTAAAGGTGGAAGCCGATAATACCCAACTGAAAGAGTTGAAAGACTTGTTGGATAAATTGAATGGTGCTGTAAACACCAAGACTACAAACCTTAACACGGAAAAGGGAATATCAGACCGTATCAAGCAGCTTAAAGATTTGCGTGAAGCTGCCATTATCGGTAGTTCTGACTATAAGAGCTATGATACGCAAATAAAGAAGTTGGAAGCCCGTTTACCCAAGCATACCACGGGGGATAAAGCGGATAGTGCCGCCAAGCAACTACGTGAAAGGCAACTTGAAGCTGACCGCAAATTGGAGGCTGACCGTATTGCAGTCTTGGAAGAGGGCTACGAAAAACGCAAGCGCACCCTTTCGCTCCAACACAAGGAGGCATTGGATAATATAGACAAAGAGGAAAAGGCTTTGGCTAAAGCTCGTAAGGATGCCGGAAAAGGTGGCTTATCTAAGTCTGAAAAGGACGGCTTCGATGAAAGGCGAACACTTGAAAACAAGAAATATGACAAAGCCCAAAACAAACTCTTTGACGGTGAAATAGAGTACAAGAAACAGCAATATGCCTTGTATTTCCGTTGGGTGCGTAACATGGGCGAAGATGTAGCCAATACCCAATTTGCCACGCTTTTAAAAGGCGGTAAATCGTACAAGGAGTATGTGGAAAATGAAATCAAGGCTCTAAAGGATAAACAACAAGCCGGAACACTCACAGAGGGAGAAAGTAACCAACTTATTTCCCTTAATATGCAATACAATGAAATCACGGGGGCAAAGTCCGCTATGGATTCTTTCAAGGAATCTGTATCTAAGACCATTCAGCAAGCCCAAACACTTGCCGAGAAGTTGGAAGCCATAGCCGATGCAAAAGAGAAGCTGGCTAATGGAAGTTCCGGGCTTGTGGGTGCTGACGAAAAAGCGGAAGCCACTTTATTTGTTTCAGAAGAAGATGAAAAGTTACAGGAAGAAGTACAGCAAAAGATACTTTCCTCTTACAGAACCTTTGAGGAACAAAGAAATGACATCCAAAAGGAATACGCCTTGCTGCGTGCTGCCGCTCAAAAGACGGGCGACCAAGAACGGATTAACCAAGTAAACAAGTCGGAGGCAGAAGCGTTAAGCACCCTTACCGCCAATATGTTAAAGCAATCGGATAGTTGGAAGAAGTTATTTGGCGATTTGGATAGCCTTTCTGTAGCTGAAATAGATAAGTTGGTGGCTGATATTGAAACAAAGCTAAAAGATGCGGATTTGAAACTGAATCCCGTAGATTACCGTGCTTTGATTGATAGTTTGAATCAAGCAAAGGAAACGCTTATTTCAAAGAATCCTTTTAAGGCTTTAGGCACGTTCTATGATGATTACATTGAAGCCAAAAAGAAGCTGGCAGAAGCCAAAGCGAATGTTGCTGCCGGAAAGGGTACGGATGAGGATGTGAAAAAGGCAGAGGCTGACATGAAGAAAGCCGCCAAAGGCGTAACCAAGTCCATTGAAACGATTACCGATACGGCTACCACGTGCGGCAATGCCATTGCATCCATGTTTTCTGATTTGGGACAGGATGATTTGGCAAACGGCTTAGGCACTGCAATGGAGTTGTTCGGGCAGTTGGGCAATGCCGCCGCCTCTGTAGGTAAAATGATGAGCGGTGACATATTGGGAGGCGTTACGGGTATGGTAAGTGCCGTTACTTCTGTAGTGGGCATATTTGCCAAATTGCATGATTCCAAGTATGAGAAGAAAATTCAAAATCTGCAAAAGGAAATAGATGCGCTGGAACAATCCTACAACCGTTTGGAACGAGCCTACAATAATACTTATTGGGTGTTCAATGATAGCCAACGTGAAGCCTACGAAAAGAATATCCAACTGATTAACGACCAAATACGGGCTTTGGAACAAGAAGCCAATATAGCAAAGAAGAATTGGGATTTTGCCCGTTACGCTCAACTCAACAAGGAGATTAAGGAACTCAACAAACAGTTGAAGAATGCGGAAGAAAACGGAGATATGTTTTCTATCTATGAGGCTCAGAAAAAGAACCTCAAACAGCAACAAGAGGATTTAAGAAAGCAAATTCAAGCTGAAAATGATAAGAAGAAAACCGATAACGGAAAAATCCAACAGTGGAACGAGCAAATAGAATCCATTACCCAACAGATAGAGGATTTGGATAGGTCAATGATGGAAACGCTTGCCGGAACGGATGTAAAAACCGCCATTGATGAATTTGCCGATGCGTTGGTAGATGCTTATTGCAAAGGTGAGGATGCAGCGGAAGCATTGGGCGAAAAGACAAAAGAAGTCCTTAAAAAAGCGGTTGTGGAAGCGTTGAAACGTGAGTTTTTGGCAAAGGGAATCAATGATGCCGTTCTCTATTTGGGAGAATCCATGAAAGACGGGAAACTGACCGATGTAGAGAAGCGAGAATTTGAAAGGATGGTGAACGCTGCCGGGGATTTGTTCAATTCCGCATTGGAGGGTATTGGTGATTGGATTAAGGATGTGGAGGAAGAAACCGTACAGCAAGACCCCCTTACGGGTGCGGTTACTTCCATGAGTGAGGAAACGGGCGGTGTGATAGCCGGGCGGTTGAATGCCTTTGTCATAAACCAAAGCGACCAAACCTCTATTATGAGGCAGGCACTTGTTTACCAAGCAGAAATAGCCGCCAACACGAAGTTGAGTGCATCAGAGCTGACGGAGATTAAAACTACTTTGAAGCGCATTGAAAATAAAGATAGTTCACTTTTATCACAAGGAATAGCATAGTTATGGAACTGGTACAACAACTTAAAGAGGATGGCAAGGCAAAGGGGCTTTGCCGGATGTGGCAAATGAAGCTAAGAACGGGGCTTGACTATGAGCAACTGATACAGCTTTACATTAAGGGCATAGATTTCTGTATATCGGAGAATTACCCCACGCTTGACTTTATACGGGAACACTTCAAAGGCAAATGCGAGGTTTACGGGGTGTTTGTGGATGATGAGGTTACGGATAAGGTGAATTTACCCGATGTGGTGCTGAATGGTGACTGCAAAGCTATGTTGGAGTATGACGGCTATTCTGTTTCACGGGTATATGCACGGCATGATTCCCATAGTGCCGTAAACGTGTCGGACAATGCGATTGTTACCATAGACGCTTTCGATAACTCGTATCTGTATGTGGCGGTAGCCGGAACGGATGCAAAGGTGCTTGTGAATCTGTATGGCAATGCCAAAGCGGATATAGAGGGAGTGGGGATAGAAGTTAGACAAATGAATAAAAATACTTACTGATATGGATAAGAACATGATTTTACACCTGCCTTTCGATGACCCGGACGGTAGTATAGCTTACGACTTTTCACAGTACCGCAACGATGCCACCTTATCGGATGGTGCGGATTTTTCTAAGAAATCTAAAGTGGGTAAATCACTTGCTTTGAATGGTACGGGCGAATGCGAAACAGCTCGTTCCATACCCTTTAGCGGTAATTTTACACTTTGTTTTTGGGTGCTGCCTGTTTCTCAAAAGTTAGGCTGGGTGCTGAATATGCCCGGTATAGACAATTATAAAGAGCAATGGCTTGATGTAATGCCCGATGGCTGGATTTTCTTTGCTTTCGTTAAGTCCGGCAATATGTTTACCGTCTATGAGAACACGACCCGGATATTCAGTGAAATATTACCAAAGACACCAACGGGGCTTTCCATCAACGACCAATCACTTTTTGGGACGAAAGCCTTGCTGGACGAAGTGAAACTGTTTGACGTGGCGAAAGAACCCCGTGAAATATTCGAGTTGCAGAAAGATACGGATGTGGAATATTTCATAGACGGAAAGAACTTCAAGGAGTTTGGGGTATTCGTTTCCAAAAGTGCCGGATTGGTTGGACGGTTGGAGCGCAAAGAAGCCTTGCAAGTGAACTGGGACAATTACCACGGTATTGTAAGGGATAAGAAGCGACCACGCTACAAGGAACGCAACATTACACTGGATTGCTTTATTGAGGCTTCGGGACGTGCCGCCTATGTGGAATGGGTAAACCTTTTCTTTTCCCAATTCGATGCGGAGGGGAACCACCGTTTGCGTGTGGACTATGACGGAAAGGCAAAGCCTTTGGTATATGAAGTGGAATTGCTGGATGAGGCAGACCCGGAAAAGAGCTGGGGACAATATAGCAACGATTTGATGGTGGGTACATTCCGTTTAAAGCTGGTGGAAGATGAACCTGTGAAAAAAGTGCTTAGATATATAGGTGGAACTGCAAACGGCAAGGCTACGATTACCGTCACTTCGTCCAAGCTGCTTAATATCTATTGGGGTGACGGCACGCACACTTACGATGTGTCCGGCAGCGAACAAACGATAGAACACACTTACGTTACACCCGGTGAATACGAGATAATCGTTTCGGGCGTGATTGAAGACATTGAAAAATTTGAAACCAATGCTATTGTGATATGGGAACTCTTGAAATAATCAGGCGCAACGGTGAAAAGGTACGCTTGTTTTCCAAAGAGCCGTTTTGTACGCTGAAATCAGCCGCTCAAAACAGTTCCTTAATGGGGGATGATAACGTACAGCTTTCCATTGTTTCCTCTGAGTTGCTTAATTTAGGCAAGGGAGATAAAATCATAGTGGAGGGTGAAGAATACACCATCCGTACTAAGGTGAACCGTGAAATGCTTTCGGACAACCATTATGTGCATGATGCCACTTTCTACGGAGTGATGTACGAGCTGATGAAAAGCCTGTACCGAAACACCGATGCAAACGGGAAATCCAGCAAAAGCACGTTTGACCTCACTTATAATATCCGGGACTTTGTAAAGGTGCTTATCTACAACGTGAGCCGTGACTATCCGGGCTTATGGGCTTTCGATGAAGCTAATTGCCCGGACACAGAACCCCGTACCATTTCCTTTGCCCGTAACAATTGCCTACAGGTTTTGCAAATGCTTTGCAGTGACCGTGAATTTGATTTGGAGTTTCTCATTACCCAAAAGGACGGGGTGCGTACCATCCACATAGGAAAGTTCGGTGCAAAAGTTGTGCCCCCGGGTGGCAACGCTTTCTTTGAGTGGGGCAAAGGCAACGGCTTGTACAAGCTCAAAGAGCAAAAGGTAGATGATAAGACCATTATCACAAGACTTTGGGTGGAGGGTGGCACGACCAACATTCGGAGTGATTACAGGGACTATTCAGAACGCCTACAGCTTCCGTTTCCAGTGCGTTTGAACAAAAAGGAACACAAACTATGGGACGGTACAATAGTACCGCCTCAGAGCGAATATATAGGCATATCCGATGATAACAAGCGTTATTTGGAGGATGGCGATTTGAGGGATGCACTGGGTAGTGATGAGGATGCTGTGACGTATGATAATATTTTCCCGAAACGGACGGGTACGGTTACTGCTTTGGTGGCTGATGATATAAACAGCTTCATTGATGATACAATGGACTTTGACCTGAACGAGAAAGACGATAAAGGTACAAAGTATCTGATTAACGAGGTATCGGCAAAGATTACTTTCATTTCGGGTAAATTAGCCGGACAACAATTTGAATTGGCGCAAAAGGGAGGATACGACCATGCAACAAAAAGGTTTACGCTCATTCCATTTACGGACAACAGGGGGCTAACTATTCCTACCACTGAAAGCGAGGCTTACCGAATAACGGAGGGTGACACGTATAAGATTACGGATATTCACCTGCCTAAATCTTATGAAGATGATGCAGAGGAAGATTTATGGTATGCCGGATATAACGAGTTCAAGCCACGCACACAGGCACGGGCGCAATATCAGCTTACCTTTGAACGCTCCTACTTTCTGAACGCTTTGCCAAGCGATAGCGAAACAACCGTCTTTCATGTGGGTAACTATGTACCCGTGAAAGATGAGCGTTTCGGTATTGAGAAGAATATCCGCATCCAAAAGGTGACAAAGAACCTGCTTGTGGAGCATGACTATACACTGACCCTTTCGGACATTACAGCCATTTCCCCAATCACTCAAACGGTTGTGGATGTGGGACGGCACGAAACAATCATAGAAAACAATCGGCTTCGGGACTTGACTAAGGCACGGAGGGGATGGCGTACAACAGAGGAACTGCGTACAATGGTGTATGATACGGACGGTTATTTTGACCCCGAAAACATCAAGCCCAATTCCATTGACACCAATATGCTTACGGTGGGGTCTAAGAGCCAACAATTTGTTTTGATAGATGTGATACTGCAAGCCAACGTAAACGGAATATCCAATCGTTTTGATGCTTCTGCCGGGGTATTGGCTCACTTGACTATTGATGATGAGATAATCAAGCATTGGAACATGGCGGCTGGCTCATTCACTCTATCAAGCCCAAAGGGGTACTATGTGTTTGCCAAGTGCTCCAAGAAAAGCACGGATGGCATTTGGTATGTGACACAGGAACAACTAAAGGTTGAACCAACCGAAGACCCGAACAACTATTATTTCCAAGTGGGTATATTGGGGTCGGTGCATTCGGATGATGATTTCAGGGACTTTACCACTACCTACGGATTTACCCGTATCAACGGAAACACTATCACTACGGGTAAGATTATAACAAGCGATAAGGAGTGCTATTTGGATTTGGACGGCAACAAGTTCCGTATCGGTGATTCTTCAAGTTCTATTGATTGGAACGTAACGGCAAAACGCCAATTAACATTGCACAACGTCCGTTTGCTTTCTGATAGTGGGGACACCTCACATATCGGGGTGTTCCGTGGCACATATAATCCGAAGTACGTGTACTATGCCGGGGATGAGGTGACTTATACGGTGAATGGTGAAACGTGTACTTACCGATACACCAACCCCACGCCAAGCATGGGCAACCTGCCTACCAATTCCGTATATTGGTCGGTTGTGGCGAAAGGTTCTACTGGGGATAAGGGAGAAAGCGGTTTATCCGTATTCTATACCTATAATGACAGTGAAACCAAGCCTGCCACCCCTACGGGGGATGGCTCTACGGGAGGTTGGCACAGAACTTCGTCCGAAAACGTGGTTTGGATGAGTATAAAGAACGCCAAGACCGATACGGAGGGTGCGTGGGGTATTCCTTTTCGTGTGCGTGGTGCTGATGGTACTTCAATCAATATCAAAGGTTCTAAGGACAATGTTTCACAACTGCCTACCGTTGGAAATTCAGAGGGCGATGCTTATCTAATCGGGGGCAACCTCTATATTTGGGATGGCACGAACTGGAAAGATGTTGGAGCTATTAAGGGGGAAGATGGAAAGAGTAGCTATCTTCATAAGAAGTATTCCGATGATGGCGGCAAAACGTTCACAGCCGGAAACGGTGAAACACCCGGAAGATGGTTGGGTTTGTATGTGGATATGATACCCACCGATAGCGACAAACCAAGTGCCTACAAGTGGAGCGACACGAAAGGACAAGACGGAACGCCCGGTTTACCCGGTGAAGATGGGCGTACTCCATACTTCCATATCAAGTATTCGGACAACGGGGGAATGTCGTTCACTGCAAACAATGGTGAAGAGCCGGGCGATTACATAGGGCAATACACCGACTATGTGCAGAAAGACAGCGACAACCCGATGGATTACACGTGGGCTTTAATTAAAGGAGAATCGGGTACGGGTGGAACGGATGCCGGAGCTGGCGAATACTACGAATACCGTTACGCTAAAAATGGCTCGACTTCAACGCCCCCCACTTTGGATATTAATTCTTCCAATCCTGCCGGATGGACTACGGAAATGCCAACACTTGATGAGTTTGAATACTTGTGGTGCATCATGGCTAAGAAGTCCGGGCTTGCAGACCGTACCAAGTTCTATTTGCCCATTGAGGAAAACAATTTTTCTGATGTTTCGGGTAATGGCTACAATGGCGTATTGGGTAGTGGAACGGTGGTAAAGGACGGAACGAGATATGCCCTCAATCTGAGTGGTGGAATGGAGAGCCGTATTCCTTATGATTTACCCTTTGGGGAAAGTTTTACACTCTGTTTTTGGATGAAGTCAGAACAAAGGCAAATAAAGTGGATGTTGAACGGGTATAACGGTAGGCACTATGTGGAAAAGAGTATTGCAATCACGCCTAACACGTGGTTTCACCTTGCATTCCGCTTCAATGACCGCACCGTTACGGTATTCAAAAACGGGGAGCAATTACATAGTGGCAGTGTTAATATCATGGCTGTAGGCTTTGCTATTTACGATGATGATGTATTCGGCTCTGCCGTATATTTCGATGATGTGCGTTTGCTGATGGGAGCTTTGCCTGTGAATGATATTGCTTCCGTGATGAATGGCAAGGCAGACACGATGGTACAGAAATGGAGTACCCCTGTACGTATAAACTCCTATAATGGTGATAAAGGCGAACCGGGTACGAGTGTAACGTTGGCAGATGTGGAGTATGCGCAAAGCACGTCTAATACCGTTGCGCCTACTACGGGGTGGCAGACAACCGCTCCTACATGGATTGACGGGCGGTATATATGGAGTAGAACGAAAGTGTCTTATTCCGATAATACGACCACATACACTAAGGCGGTTTGTATTACAGGCGGCAAGGGTACTACTGGTGTTGGGGTATCGTCCATTGTGGAGCAATACTACCTATCCAGTTCGGCAACCTCATTGCTTGGTGGCTCATGGGGTACAACACGCCCAACTTGGAAAGATAAATGGTATATATGGACACGCTCGGTTATCACTTATACGAATGGAACGAGCGACACCACGGCTGCAATATGTGTCACGGGGTCGAAAGGTGATAAAGGCGAACCGGGTGATAAGGGCGAAAAAGGAGATAGCCCGGCTGCTGTATATCAAGGATTGTACAGTAGTAGCAAAACTTATTACGGCAACAAATACAGGTTAGATGTGGTAAAGTACAATAATGTGTTTTATGTTGCCCGTATTGATGCAGGAACGTTCTCGGGTGTCGTGCCGACCAACACAAGCAAATGGAATACTTTTGGGGCGCAATTCGAGAGTGTGGCAACCAACCTATTGTTGGCTGAAAACGCCAATATAGCCGGGTGGGTATTCCGTAACGGACGTTTGGAAAGTCAGAATGGAAATGTATATATGGACGGGAATAAAGGCGAAGTACGTCTAAAAGGCACATTGCAACTATCAACAGGATTTAGCGGCAATTTCTCCGATGTAAACCTATTCTATCTTCCGGAAACGACAAGCGAACGCAATATTACTATGGGCTATGAAAAAGAGGATATAGGTAAAGTATGTCGGCTTTATAATAGTGGGGCTTTTGGTAAAGCCAATTATCTTGTTGAGATGAATACGTTTTCAATAACTGATAATGTTACTTCGTCAAGTTCATCTTTATATGCTTTAATAAGACCGCAAGAAATTGTCGAAATGACTTGTTTTGAGCGTAATGGAAGTACGCCAAGTAAAATTCTTGGAGAGTGGACGATAACAAGCCGTTTTTCAAGAGATGATTTTATAACAAATGGAGCTACTGGGCGTTTTGCCCGTATTATGGCGATGGGTACGTTCTATGGTAGTAGTGGCGCAAGTGTAAGCGGCAAGTTTTTCGATGGCAGAAACCTAAGAGAGGTATTTACCGCATCAAGACAAGATACCGGGCGTTACAGACTTTCGTTTGCGAATGGTACACTGCCAAGCGGCTACATGGTAATGGTTTGCGGAAATGGTACTATAAGCGGAGGCTCTAACCCGTTAAAGGCGAATGTGTATGTACAATATTCTACCTATTTTGAGGTAATGACTTCCGATGATAGTTCAAGGAATGACGGCAATTTCAATTTTGTAGTGTTTGCCCCGGATTGGGATTATAAATATTGATATATTGAAAGGAGGTGTTTATAATGGCAAAGAAAGGCGGTAAGAAAACAAGTAAAAAAGGCAAGGGTGGATGTAAATAGCCCTCATGTGTTTAGTTTTGTCTGAAAATGTGTTTAGCGAACACATTTATGATTATATTTGCAGTTAGATAAACTTGATTTACTTAGTGAATTATGGAAACAACAATGTATAGCCTGCGGATTCTTTCCAAAGGCAAGGTTACAGACCTTTCCAATGGTTTTGCTTTGGGTGGTGTTCCGTTTACCATCTTTGTACGACCTAAAGAGGTTACGATGGAAACAAGTACGCTGCTTAAATGCAAGCTCATTTGTGATAAGGAATTTAGTATGTTCCCCGTACCTATCGGGGATTGGACGCCCGGAGCGATAACCGTAATATCCCCAAACGGTATCGACCTTTCGGTATATGATGTGTATTGGGGTGCTGGTGAAACATTAAATAACTTATAGCTATGGGATTATTATTGGGAAGCGGAAACACGAAACCGCAATATCCTTACGACCAATGGTATGGGGTGCAAGGTGATTTCAACTCACAGGACTACAAACTAAAGCGTGTGGGTAATTTGGATTTGCACCGTACATTACCCATTCAAGCGAAGCTGAAACGCTTTGTGGAAAACCCTGACGGCTCGGTTAAGTATTACCTTAACCAAAATGACAGCCGTAAAAAGGATTCGGGTGCAACGGCTGTGATTGACAGCACGGACGGTAATGTAATGCTTGAAAAGCCGGAATATTACTTCAAGTTGGAGATAGAGGGGACGAAATGGATTCGTGCCTATTCCGAATATCCGTTGCCCGGCTTTATCAAGATGGAACGAAAGACGGTAAGCCCGTGGTATGCAACGGTGGATATTACCAACTCTGTAGCCGTTTCGGGATGTTGGCTCACTTGGAATGGCGATGAAATTGCAAGGGATTCAGACGGATTTGTTATACTCAAAGCGAATGCCGCACAATTCAGAGGTGGTTCGGGTGCTGGTGATGCCGCTAAGGATGGTACTTACAACTCCATGTTGGGTATGCCTCGTACTTCCATTTCAAAGGCTGGTGTTCGTCCTCTTTGCAAGAACGGAACACACCACGGGGCGTACAGGGTGTACAATGAAATTGCTTGGTTGCAACGTGTGGAATATGCCTCATTGCACTGCCAAGATGCTTACACCGAAACGCTGACTGCTGACGGATTCCATCAAGGAGGCTTAGGGAGTGGTCCGGTTGTTAATGGTACGGAGTGGAATACATGGGGAGGTTACAGACCCTTTGTGCCTTGCGGTGTTACTGCAACGCTGGGAAACAACACGGGTAAGGTGTCCTACACCATCAAGGGATGGACTGGTGGCGATAAGGTGGTACAAGTAACCTCTTACCGTGGCTTGGAAACTCCTTATGAATACTTGTGGATGCTTGCTGATGATGTACTAATTTGGCATAAAGCGGATGTGTCTATTGCCTATGTATGCGAAGACCCGACAAAATTCACCTCTCATTCAGATAGTGCTACTACCGTACCTATCGGATATGAAGCCATTACGGAGCTTCCACGAACTGAGGGCTATGTGCTTTCTATGGCTCATTCCACTAAAGGTTATTCCTTTGCCGAAAAAGTAGGAGGTTCAAGTAATAAAGGGTATTGCGATTACTATTGGACTCCCACAGGTGGTAGTACGTGGTCTGCTGTAGGCTGGTATGGTGCCCTTTTGTCTGCTCATGCGTATGGTGGTGCGACTGCGGGTTTCGGTTTTCTGGGTGCGGGTGATCGTTCCTCGTATGCGCGTGCGTACATTGGGTTCCGCTTGTGCCGTTTTTGACGGACTGCAAAACTCGGTGAACGGAGCAACGAAAATGGCGTTGGATTGAAAAAAATAAAAACATAACAGGGTTGTGGCGGCTGGTGCCCTTTTGTCTGCTAATGCGAATAATGGTGCGAATGCGGGTTTCGGTTATCTGAATGCGAATAATCGTTCCTCGAATGCGAATGCGAACATTGGGTTCCGCTTTTACCGTGGTTTCAACTTATAACTGTTGCTGCCACGCCCTTACCTCACAGGGACTATCGGCACGTCTGATAGTTGGTAAAATAATATGGATTAGGACGGTGCAAGTAAGTAATTGAAAGCTCTGTTTTAGAACAACGGCACAAATGGGTGTAGTAAAGACTGAATACGGGTTATGTTATACGGCTGATACCTGCTTTAATCAATACTCGGATTTTGAGGATTGCGGTTTATATGTCGGTGATACAGGAAAGATATTCATTTCCCAAGCTAAGAAAATTAAGAATGTTTATCACCTGATATATGAATGCTCCAACCTCATACGGGCGCAATATAAGGCACAGCAAGGCAAAGGAGAGCGTACCGAAATATCCAAGTTCAATGAGAACATTTTGGAGAATTTGGATAGCTTGTACTGGGACTTGCGCAATGAAACTTATACCCCCGGTGAATATCGGATTAAGGTTATATATGAGCCGAAAGAAAGGGTGATTATGATTGCCCCGTTCTTCCCGGACAGGATAGTACACCATTGCATTATCAATGTGTTGGGGCGTTACTGGACTAACTTCTTCATTGCGAATACATACGCTTGTATCAAAGGGCGTGGTATTCATAAATGTATGGAGGATGTGCATACGGCTTTAATCATAGACAGAAAAGGTACAAGGTTCTGTTTGAAGATTGACATCAAGAAGTTCTATGATAACATAGACCACGCAGCATTGAAAAGGATAATCCGCTACACTATAGCGGATGAACAACTGTTAAGGCTGTTGGATAAGATAATAGATAGTAACGGTAAAGACAAGGGGCTGCCAATAGGCAATTTCACAAGTCAATATTTGGCTAATCTCTATTTAGCATATTTCGACCATTGGGTTAAAGAAGAACTGGCTAAGATAGTGATGAAGCGTTTTGGGGTGAAAATCTACTACTATCGCTATATGGATGATATGGTGATACTATGCGCTGACAAAGAGGCACTGCATTTCGTACTCGACATGATGGGGCTTTACTTGGGTGGCGAATTGAAAGTAGAGATTAAAAGCAACTGGCAGATATTCCCGGTTGATGCTCGTAGCATTGATTATGTGGGATTCAAACAAAACCATTACGGCATATTGCTAAGAAGCGGTATTCTGAAAAGGTTTTATAAGAAATTCCACCGCACCATCAATAAATACGAAATCAAAGATGAAACGGATATTAAACACTTCTTCCCATCTGAATATGGCTGGATAATCAGATGCTCGGAGGAACACAGTAAATTCATTTTTAATAATTGTTTGAACGATGGAAGCAAATGTTTTGACTACAGGGCTGCTGGCTAAGACTAAGCCGGAGGTGATAGATTCTCTTAATAACGGGCAGGGAACGTTCCTTTATAACCATAACATCAAAGAGGTTAAGGTTATTGCAGACAAAGAGGGTGGCATTGAGATTACGACTGATGCGGAACGTGCCACAGGCACGATGTTCCAATATGACAGCGTGAGGGTGGAATATCCAAAAACGGCTGATAATATTTTCAGCACGTTGCTTACTGCAAGATACCCGGCTAAGACAGAAAGTAAGCTGGTAAACGAATATCAGTCTGCCATGCTGGGATTGCTTGCCGAAAGTGCGAAATCCCCCTATGAGAACTTTTTGAAAGACCGTTTGGCTATCCGTGAAATGGTGGATGCCGATTGTGAAACCTATAATATACCGATGGACTTATGAACGAGGTAATGGACTTTGAGGAAACAGAATCCTTGAATGAAGATATTTTCGATTGTGAATACACCTCAGTAGATGCCGTGATTAATGAGGTCACGGTGTTTACGGGATGTAAGGAAAGACAGACAGAGAACGGAACGAGAACACTAATCGCCTATGGCGAGGGTATCGGTGCATCCGCTTTCTATACTGATAGTAAGAAGTTGAAAGATGTTGTTTTAGACCCGAAGCGCAAATATCCATTTCGTGCCGTAATCAAAGTGGTACGCTATGGAACGATGTACGGGTTTAAGTTCTTTCCACCGAATACTCCAATCACGCAGGAGGATAGGGATAACTTTGAGTATTACAAGCGAAACAAGTATAAGAAAAACCGATGATGGAAGAAAGTTTGAAAGTAGCACAAGGCATAAGCGATTTTGGCTTTATGGTGATAGTGTGCGCTGTGTTTCTCTGTTTGGCGGCTGCACTTATGGTAGCTTGTTTCAAGTGGTTCAAGTCTATCATTAACGACATGATTAAAAGCAATCAGTCTATGGTAGCCGAACTTCTGACGGAAACCAAAACCCAAAATGATATGCTCACTGACATTGCAGAGGGGTTAAGACCCGAAACGCAGTTGCGGATAAAAAACATATCAAGCATTTACTTTGACCTTGCCGTTGAGAGGGTTTGCCGTATAATAAAGAAAGTGCGTGAAGAAAACCACATCGCAGACCGTGAAGCCACGAAAGCGAAAGTACACACCTTGATTATGAATATGCACGAGGACAGAAACAGCCGATTTGATGCACATTCGTATCGAGGGAAACGATTGTCAAGCTACACTTCGCCCGAATGGATTGAATGGGTAGAGCAATGTGTGTTGTCAGAGGTTTATGCGGAAACGGTGAACAATGGCAGAGCTTATACCAATGTACAAATGGTATATGACAGAATTAAAATAGATTTTTACCATAAATTGAATCAAGAATGAAGATACTTATAGACAATGGGCATGGAGAAAATACACCGGGTAAACGCAGCCCGGATGGAACTTTCAGGGAGTATGCCTATACAAGAGAAATTGCGGATGAAGTCGTGCGTGAACTGGCTAAACGTGGCTATGTAGCGGAACGCATTGTTAAGGAGAACTTGGACGTGCCTTTGGCTGAACGTGCAAGGCGTGTGAACGAGATTTGCGCCCGATATGGAGCTAATAACGTGTTGCTTGTTTCCATCCACTGCAATGCTGCCGGGAATGGCGAATGGATGAATGCCCGTGGATGGTCTGCCTATACCACTAAGGGCAAAACGAAAGCTGACGAACTGGCAAACCGAATGTATGATGCTGCCGCTTGCTTTATTACCGGGCAAAAGATTAGGCGTGACTATTCGGATGGCGACCCGGATTGGGAGGAAAATTTTTACATCCTTTCCAAGACGAAATGCCCGGCTGTATTGACGGAAAATTTCTTCATGGATAACAAGGAAGATATTGCTTACCTTACATCTATGGAGGGGAAACAAAACATTGTGAACACCCACGTAGAGGGTATAATCCAATACATCAAGGAATATGAGAAATAAAGCGTTTTTGATATTAATCGCCCTCTGTGGGCTTTTGATGGCGGCTACCTTTGGGCTATGGGCTTATTGTTCCAAGTTGAAATCAGAAAAGGAAAGATTGGATGGCAACCAAACCGCCTTGTTGGAGAAAATTGAATTTTACCAAACAGAATCCGGAAAATCCGCTGCTTCTGTACAGGCATTGACTTTATCCAAGTCTGAGGTGGAAAAGCATTGTGCCGACTTGACGAATACCGTTAAGGAACTTGACTTGAAAGTAAAGAGGTTACAAGCGGCTTCCACGAATGCAACAAAAACGGAGGTGGAGGTACAAACCATAGTTAAGGATAGCATTATATACCGTGATACATCCTATCTTAAAGTCCAAGCGATACGATGGAAAGACCCGTGGATAAATGTTGATGGCTTAATCATGCCCGATAAGAAACTGGATTTACGCATACAATCTGTAGATACCCTATTTCAAGTAGTGCATAGAGTGCCTAAGCAATGGTTGTTTTTCCGATGGGGAACAAAGGCTATTAGGCAAGAAGTTGTAAGTAGCAATCCCCATACCAAAATAGTGTATTCGGAATATATAGAATTGAAGAAACGGAAAAAGAAATGATTAGGTGTTAGTAATAGAGTAGAACTTTTGTTCTGAGCCGGGTTCGCTGTGAAGTGCGCCCGGTTTTTCTTTGTCCTTTGAAATAAAAGTCATATCTTTGCAGTACCGATTCTGAAAATCGGTGTTGCATTGTACCCCTGTATTCTTCTTTTGGAGAGGCAGGGGTATTCAACAAAAATGCAAAAGTTCTACTATAGTTCTACGAAAAATTGAAATAGTCTCGCAAGTGACTGATACTCAAAGTTGGGTTAGAAGTTTCCTAAACTTTAGATAGGGGTTCGATTCCCCTCGGGGCTACTATAAAGAAGAATCTATGGGAAGTTGTGTTGTAGGCTTTCATACTGTATTAAGTTTTACAATGGCTTCTTTTAAGATTAACGTCTTATAGCTTCTATTTGTTTTAATAATCAATAGAAAAGCCTCTTCCGAATATCCGGAAGAGGCTTTTCTATTTGGGGAGTTTGTTATTCTTCCGTAGCCGGTACTACGACTTTCTTGTTCTTCATCATGTTGTATGCAATCGGAGATGCAATGAACAGTGAAGACAATGTACCGATAACTACACCGAGAATCATTGCGAATGCGAAGCTGCGGATTGAATCACCACCGAGGATGAAGATACACAGCAATACGATTAATGTACTCAATGATGTATTAATGGTACGGGCCAGTGTAGTGTTCAGAGAGTCGTTGAACAACATGCGCTTGTCACGTTTCGGGTACAAGCCGAAGAACTCGCGCACACGGTCGAAGATTACCACCTTGTCATTAATAGAGTAACCGATAGCCGTCAGGATAGCACCGATGAATGTCTGGTCGATTTCCAGTGAGAACGGCAGGATACCCCAGAACAGTGAGTAGGCACCGATAATCATAATGGTGTCACTTGTCAAGGCTACGATAGAACCGATACTGTAAGCAATGTTGCGGAAGCGGATTAAGATGTATAAGCCGATTGCAATCAATGCCAATACTACAGAGTAGATAGCGCCTGTCTTGATGTCGTCCGCGATACTCGGACCTACCTTCTGTGAACTTACGATGCTACCACCTGTGTGGTTGTCGCGGTCAATGAAAGTTTCCAATGTAATGTTCTGAGTCAGTACCGGTTTCAATGTCTCGTACAGATATGCTTCGATTTCCGAGTCCACATTGTTACCTGCATCTTCGATGCGGTAGTTTGTGCTGATACGTACTGTTTTCTTGTCTGTACCGATAGCGATTACACTGACGTTAGCATCACCGAACTTGCTGGAAATCAGTTCGCGTACTTGTTCCGGTTCAACCGGGTTTTCGAACTGTACCTTGAAGTTACGTCCACCGGTGAAGTCGATGCTCTGACTCAAGCCGCGGATAGCAAACGAACCGATGCAAACAATGATAATTGCGCTGACGATAATCATGGATCTCTTGTTGGTTCCCATGAAGTCGAAATGCGTATTGGCCATCAGATTCTTTGAAATCTTGGTCGTAAATGTCAGGTTCAACCACTTGTCTTTGTTCATGAAGTGTTCATAAACAATACGAGTAATGAACACTGCGGTAAAGAAGGATATCAAGATACCGATAATCAATGTCGTAGCAAAACCACGAATCGGACCAGTACCGAAGTTGAATAGGATGATACCTGTGATGATGGATGTCAAGTTAGAGTCGAAGATGGCCGAGAATGCGTTGGAATAACCGTCAGCAAGTGCTTTCTTCACTGCCTTGCCTGCACGAAGCTCTTCTTTTGTACGTTCATAGATAAGTACGTTCGCATCCACTGCCATACCCAGTGACAATACCATACCGGCTATACCGGACATTGTCAACGCAGCCTGGAAGGATGAAAGGACACCCAGTGTGAAGAAGAAGTTGAGGACTAATGCGCAGTTGGCAACCATACCCGGGATGAAGCCGTACATGGAGCACATGTAAATCATCAACAGAATCAGCGCTACAACGAATGAGAAAATACCTGCGTTGATAGATTCCTGACCCAGTGACGGACCAACGATATCTTCCTGTACGATGTGAGCCGGAGCCGGCATCTTACCTGATTTCAATACGTTTGCCAAGTCTTTGGTCTGTTCCGGAGTGAAGTTTCCGGAGATTTCAGAATGTCCGCCGGTAATTTCTGTATTTACATTCGGTGCGGAATATACATAATTATCCAATACGATAGCAATAGCGCGGCCGATGTTCTGTTTGGTCAACTGTGCCCAACGACGTGCACCGTCATTGTTCATAGCCATAGTAACTATCGGTTTGCTGTATTGGTTGAATTCGTCTTTTGCATCTGTGATAACATCACCTTCCAACGGAGCCTTGCCGTTGCGTTCTGTCACTTTGATGGCATACAGTTCGAATGTCTGTTTTTTCTTGTCAAAGTCAGCGGCAGATACACCCCATTTCAGACTAAGGTCTTTAGGCAGTTCGGCTTTCACTTCCGGCATCGCCAGGTATTTGTTGATGTCGGCAGTGTCTTTGTAGTTGGCATAACCGATAACAGGACCCTGTCCGCTGGAATTCAACTGAAGCATTGACAACAGAGGATATTGCTTTTTGATTTCTTCCATGTTGACGGCTGCTTTGTCTTCAGCGGCTGCATCACCTTTCAAGGCGGCTGCAAGGCTGTCGGCAGCGCTTACAGCTTTTTCCTCAACCGGAGTAGCTTCGGTAAGGGCTGCTTCAATAGTATCTGTATCAGCTGTTGTTCCTTCTGTTAAAATACCACGCAATTTAGCGTCTGCAGATTGCATGGCAGGAAGAATTTCTTTAGCTGTATATGTTTCCCAAAATTCCAGATTAGCCGAACCTTGGAGAAGTTTTCTCACGCGTTCTGGTTCTTTAATACCCGGCAATTCTACCATGATGCGACCCATTTTGTCTTCCAGGCTTTGGATGTTCGGCTGAACGACACCAAAACGGTCGATACGGGTACGAAGAACGTTGAATGAGTTTTCAACTGCGGCTTTTACTTCTGCTCTTAGTACTTTTTCAACTTCAGCATCTGTTGATTTCTGGTTAACTTTATCTTTCAACTGTTGTGTTGCGAAGAGTTCGGAAAGTTTTGCGTCCGGAGCAATTTTGTGGTATTCTCTGATGAATAGGGTGATAACATCATCCTGACTGTTGACAGCCTGTTTTGCAGCTGTCGCCAATGCGTTGTTGAAAGCTTCATCCGGCTTGTTGTCTGCCAATGCTTTGATAACATCAGGTATGGAAACTTCAAGGATAACGTTCATACCACCTTTCAGGTCCAAACCTAAACTAATCTCCATCTCACGACAATCTTTCAGCGTCCAGTTACCCAGCCATACTTTCTCGTTGGAGAGAGAGTCGAGGTAGTCCTGTTCCACTTTCGGGTCGCCGTTCGCAATTTCTTTCGCCTTGTTGGTATAATGGCGTGTTACGAAGGAGAAGGAGAGGTAGAACACGCATACCAGCGTGAGTAATACCGCAAAAACCTTTACAAATCCTTTGTTTTGCATTTTACTTTTAATTTATGATGATTACTTTTTTAATTTAATTTTCAGTTAAATTCTGTCGTACACAAGTGCTTTTTGCCGCATACAAGGCTGCAAATATAGTTTTTTTTTCACATTTATATGTAAGAAGCCCTCAAATATTTGATGTTTAAGGGCTTTTTTGCAGAATTATTTCATTCCTCTGTTTTTCAGTAGCGGTTCCAGGCTCGGCTCTGCTCCGCGGAAATTCTTGTAAAGTACCATCGGGTCTTCGCTGTCGCCCTTTTCCAATACGTTGTGGCGGAACAAGTCGGCAGTGTTCTTATCAAAAATTCCGTGTTCTTTAAAGGCTTCGAAAGCGTCGTTGTCCAATACATTCGCCCACAGGTAGCTATAGTATCCGGCAGCGTATCCGCCGATGATGTGGTTAAAGTAAGTGACACGGTAGCGGGGGGCTATTTCGGGGATAAGGCCGAGCTTGTCCATGGCTTCTTTTTCGAAAGAAAGCATGTCTATATTCTTTACATCTGTTACGGTGTGCAAGTTCATGTCGAGGATGGCGGCAGCCAGCAATTCGGTGGTCATGAAGCCCTGATTGAAAGTCTTCTGTTGCAGTATCTTTTCGATGATTTCGTTGGGTATCACTTCTCCTGTCTGATAATGTTTGGCATACATTTTCAGTACTTCCGGTTCGGTAGCCCAGTGCTCGTTGATTTGTGAAGGAAGTTCTACAAAGTCGCGCACTACGTTTGTGCCGGACGTTCCTTTGTATTCGCATTTGGTCAGCAGTCCGTGCAGGCCATGTCCGAATTCGTGGAACAATGTCTCTACTTCATCCATTGTCAGCAGGGAAGGAGTGTCGCCTACCGGTTTGGTGAAGCTGCAGACGTTGCATACTAGCGGACGGGTTGCCCCCTGTTGTTCGCGGTAGTTGCTCATCCATGCACCGCCGCTTTTGCCGGCACGCGGGAAGTAGTCAACATAGAAGATACCGAGTTGTGAACCGTCTGCATCTTTTACTTCAAAGACTTCTACGTCAGGATGATAGGTTGGGATGCCTTCGAGCTTGCTCAGGGTGATGCCGTATAGCTTGTTGGCTACCGCAAATGCGCCTTCGCGTACGTTCTCCAGTTTGAAGTAGGGTTTTGTATCTTCTTCAGACAGGTTGTATTTCTCTTTCCGCAGTTTCTCGGTATAATACCACCAGTCCCATGCTTCCAGTTTTTCGCCTTTGCCTTCTTTGTCCATCAATTTTTGAAGTTCCTCCGCTTCCGCTTTCGCTTTCGGCAATGCATAGCTCCAGAGGTTGTTCAAAAGTTCCATTACGTTGGTGGCGTTCTTTGCCATTGTTTCGTCCAGGACGAAGTTGGCGTAGCAGTCGAAACCTAATAAATTGGCTTTTTCCAGACGGAGAGAAACGATTTTGCGGATATTCTCTTTATTGTCGTTTTCATTGTTGTTGTTTCCCCGGTTGATGTAGGCTTTGTACATTTGTTCGCGGAGCGGACGGCTTTCGGAATATTGTAGGAAAGGCAGACGACTGGCATTGTGCAGGGTAAACAGCCATTTGCCTGGTTGTCCGGCTGCTTTTGCTTCTTCGGCTGCGCTTTGGCGGAACCATTCGGGCAGGCCGACCAAATCTTCCTCTTTATCAACGAAGAGTTGGAAAGCATTATTCTCGTTCAATACATTGTTGCTGAAAGTGATGCCGAGTGTGGAAAGTTCCTTGTTGATTTCACGGAGACGGACTTGTTTCTCTGCGCTGAGGTTGGCTCCCGAACGGACAAATCTCTTGTAGGTTTTATCCAGCAAACGTGCCTGTTCTGTTGTCAGGTTCAATGAGTCTTTCTGCAAGTACACGTTGTTCACACGCTTGAACAGTTTCTCATTCAGTGAGATATTATCCTCATGTTCCGAAAGGACCGGAGCCATTTTCATGGAAAGTTCGGTGAGGGCGTCGGTGGTCTCCGCATCTGTCATATTGAAGAAGATAGCACTTACGCGGTCAAGGATAGGCGCGCTGTTATCCAGGGCTGCAATTGTATTCTCGAAAGTCGGGATTTCCGGGCTTTCGATGATAGCTTCTATATTTTGGTTCTGCTCCTCGATACCTTTCAGGAAGGCAGGCTCGTAGTGTTCCAGCTTAATCTTGTCGAAAGAAGGAACACCATACTGGGTTTGAAACTCTGTAAAGAAAGGATTGCTTTCTGTTTTCGTAGCACAGGAGTACATCATACAACTTACTGCTAAAATGGTTAGTGTTTTTTTTATCATCATATGTGTTTTATATTAGAGTTCACAGTTCTTATCGCTTGCTGATATAGCACCAGATAGGGTAGTGGTCGGAAGCTTTGATTGACTGGTCTACGGTGCAATTATAAGCTTTCAGGTTGGGGCTTATCAGGATATTGTCGATTCGGAAATAGAACTTGTTCTGATTATAGGAAATCCCCAGCCCCTTGCCGGAGTGGGTAAATGCGTCGTCCAGCTTTTGGGTCAGGATACGGTGTGTGTACGAGATGGAACCCTCGTTGAAGTCACCGCACGCAATAATGGTCGGATATTTGCTTTCCGCTACATATTTGGCTACGGAGTCTGCTTGTGACGCACGGATGGCCGATGCTTCCGCGAGCTTCCTGACTAGTTGCCGAAGTCCGGTTTTCACCTTTTGCGCATTCGGGTCTTTTATCATGTCTTCGTAGATTCCTCTGTCTTCCTTGGTGAGCTTGTTTGATTCCAAGTGGTTGTTTATCAACATAATCGTGTCGTTGTTTACATTCAGTACGTATTTCATGGAACCGTTATAACTGCTTTCGTACCTGATGGGACGTGCGGATAGTATGGGGAATTTGGAGAAACAGGCTAGCTGTACCTCTCCTCTTCCTTGCTGGCGGATAGACTGGTAAGGATAGGCTTTCAGCGCTTTCTTCACGTCCTGCTCCGTTAGAAATTTCTTGTTGGTGGCTGTATTATATTCCTGCAGGCAGATAATGTCGGCTTTGCTATTTGCCAGATACGACAGGATAGGGTTTTCCCCGTCTTTCTTTTCCATATGATTAAAACTCATTACGTTGTAGGATAGAAGTTTGATGCTTCCTTCAGGGATTGTTTTGGTGGTGGAATTGAAAGGGATATACGTCCGAATTTGCGGAATACAAACCAGAAAACCGATGATTGGCAATAACGCGTAGCGGTAATTGATAAATGCCCAAAAAATAAGGAACAGGAAGTTGACAGCCAGAAATATCGGGAACGCAAGTCCGAGACTGGAAGCAAGCAGGTTTGCTTTGGGACTGAGATAAGGGCTATACGCACTTAATATCAACGTTCCCACAAAGAAAGCGTTGATGGCCAGTATCAGAAATGCGACAATTTTGCCTATATGTTCCATTCTTTTATCTTTTGCTTGCGTCGAACAAGCTTTTCTTTTCTTCTGTAGTCAGACTGTCGTAACCGGACTTTTTCAGTTTTTCCAGAATGCGGTCTACTTCGTCGGACTGTGCTTTCTTGCGGGCATTGTAATCGTAATCCTTCTCACGACCGGTAGCACTGTTGCCGTAGTGTACTTTCATTTTGGGCTTTCGTTTCCATGTTTTCTTTTGGAACAGAAAAATGAAACCATCCAGAATCCGGTTAATCCAAGAAGTTAAATCAACGCCTTTACTCAGACTTGCGGCAAACCAAAGTCCGGCGAGCGCACCGCCTAAATGGGCGATATGTCCGCCTGCGTTGCTGGAGGTGATGGATAATACATCAATGCCGATAACGATTAACGCCAGGTATTTGAGTCGGATAGCGCCGAACAGGAAGAGTTGTACCCGGTAGTTTGGTTCACGGTATGCCGTTGCTGCTACGATAGCCAGTACGGATGCCGATGCACCGACTAGTGTGGAGCCCGCCACCTGCGAACTGAATAAAGGAAATGCATTGTAGGCGACCATATATAATAAACCGCCGCAGATACCGCCCAATACATACAAACCTCTCAGATGCTTTGCCGAGAAGAAGTAGAGAAACAGACTTCCGAACCAGTACAGCCATAGCATATTGAACAGGATATGTAGGATGCCCGCATGCATGAACATATAGGTGAACAGTGACCACGGCTGATGGATAAAGCCGATAAACGATGCCGGCAGGGCAAAAATATTGAATATATCAAGGATATTGAAATTGAATAGTTGCAGGAAAACATTAACCAGTGCGCCGATAATAAAAATACCGACGTTAATATAGATCAGTTGGATAAAAATGTTTCTTCTTCTGAATGTTTCTTTTAAATCAGCTATAATATGTCCCATTGTTATTGCTTTTTTTTCTCCAATATAAAATCAGCATCAGTCCGAACAACATTCCCCCCAGGTGGGCGAAGTGAGCGATATTATCTCCGGCACTATCGGCTAGTCCCGCCCATAATTCGATTGCGGCATATCCGATAACAAAGAATTTCGCTTTGATAGGGAAGGGTAGCGGGAAGACGAACAGGCGGTTGTCGGGAAACAACATACCGAATGCCAGCAAAATGGCGTAGACCGCTCCTGAAGCACCTACGGTAGTCATCATATTCAGAAATTCTTCCATGGGGATGATTCCCGTACCTATGTTTACTTGTGCGTAATGGCTCAGTTCCGTCACATACTGGATATACTGCACTCCTTCCTGAATAAGCCCTGCACCGATGCCGCAAAGGATATAGTAAAACAGAAAACGTTTCGGTCCCCAAGTTTGTTCGAGAATCGAACCGAACATGAAAACGGCGAACATATTGAAGAAAATGTGGCTGAATCCGCCGTGCATGAACATATAAGTGATAAGTTGTGCCGGATTGAAATCGCTTGCAAGGAAAAAATGCAATCCCAGATAATTCGTTAAGTCTATACCGTATCGTTGGGCAACGAATGTACCGAAAAATACCAGTACATTGATAATTATCAAGTTTTTAGTTACAGTTGGCATCATTTTAATTTCTGAATATTTAGATAATAAACGCAAAAGTACGAATAAATTCTGTTTTAAAGCATGAAAAAGACTTCCTATTAGCTCTTTTTCAATAATTTGCTGCGTTTTTTTTATGTTTTTATTTGATATGTTGTTTTGTTCGGTTATATTTGTGAAATCAATTCCTTGAAAGATAATCTTTTGTGTAACATATATATTAATTAATCATTCACGTATTATGAATAAGTCTGAACTTATCAGCGCAATGGCTGCTGAATCTCAAATGAGCAAAGCCGATGCAAAAAAAGCACTTGATGCTTTCATCACTTCAGTTACTAATGCTATGAAAGCTGGCGAAAAAGTATCCCTCGTTGGTTTTGGTACTTTCTCTGTAAGCGAAAGGGCTGAAAGAACTGGTATTAACCCTTCTACAAAGGCAACTATTACTATTCCTGCAAAGAAAGTAGCTAAGTTTAAAGCTGGTGCTGAATTGTCTGCAGCTGTTGAATAAGACATATAGTTGAAAGAAATTGGAAAGAGGAGACGTGATGCGTCTCCTTTTTTTGTATCTTTGCGCGCAAGAAACAACTTGATTATGAAGATAGAAGATAAAATTGTAGCGTCCGTCATTAGCGGACTGAAGGCACTCTACGGTCAGGAAGTCCCTGAAAAGATGGTGCAAATCCAAAAGACCAAAAAAGAATTTGAAGGACATCTGACGCTGGTTGTGTTCCCTTTTCTGAAAATGTCGAGAAAAGGCCCGGAACAGACGGCGCAGGAAATTGGCGAATATCTGAAGGCTAACGAACCAGCAGTGGCTGCCTTTAACGTGATAAAAGGGTTTCTGAACCTGACTATCGCATCAGCTACGTGGATTCAGTTGCTGAATGAGATTCAGGCTGACGAACAATATGGTCTGGTAAAAGCTACCGAAACTTCGCCGTTGGTGATGATTGAATATTCTTCTCCGAATACGAACAAGCCGCTTCACTTGGGACACGTGCGTAACAACCTTTTGGGTAACGCATTGGCTAACATTGTGGCTGCAAACGGCAACAAGGTGGTAAAGACCAATATCGTTAACGACCGTGGCATCCATATCTGTAAATCCATGTTGGCATGGAAGAAATACGGCAACGGTGAAACTCCCGAGACTTCCGGCAAGAAAGGCGACCATCTGGTAGGTGATTATTATGTATCTTTCGATAAGCATTATAAGGCGGAAGTTAAGGAACTGATGGCTGGATATACAGCACAGGGAATGAATGATGAAGAGGCGAAGGCGAAAGCGGAAGCTGCTTCCCCATTGATGCAGGAAGCCCGTGAAATGCTTGTGAAGTGGGAAGCAGGTGACCCGGAAGTACGCGGATTGTGGGAGATGATGAACAACTGGGTATATGCCGGTTTCGATGAAACCTACAAGAAGATGGGTGTCAGCTTCGACAAGATATATTATGAATCCAACACCTATCTTGAAGGAAAAGAGAAAGTGATGGAAGGACTGGAGAAAGGTTTCTTCTTCAAGAAGGAAGACGGCTCTGTGTGGGCTGACCTGACTGCTGAAGGGCTGGACCATAAGTTGCTTCTCCGTGGTGACGGCACATCTGTTTACATGACGCAGGACATCGGCACAGCTAAACTCCGTTTTGCCGATTATCCCATTGACAAGATGATTTATGTAGTGGGTAACGAACAGAACTATCATTTCCAGGTGCTTTCTATCCTGCTTGACAAACTCGGCTTCGAGTGGGGCAAGAGTCTGGTTCACTTCTCTTACGGAATGGTGGAACTGCCGGAAGGTAAGATGAAATCCCGTGAAGGTACGGTGGTGGATGCTGACGACCTGATGGAAGAGATGATTACCACTGCCAAAGAAACTTCGCAGGAACTGGGCAAACTGGACGGCTTGACACAGGAAGAAGCGGATGATATTGCCCGTATCGTCGGTTTGGGTGCTTTGAAGTATTTCATCCTGAAAGTGGACGCCCGTAAGAACATGACGTTCAACCCGAAAGAATCTATTGACTTCAACGGCAACACAGGACCGTTCATCCAATATACCTATGCCCGTATCCAGTCCGTACTTCGTAAGGCTGCCGAATCGGGAATCGTGATACCCGAGCAGATTCCTGCCGGTATTGAATTGAGTGAAAAAGAAGAAGGACTGATTCAAATGGTTGCCGATTTTGCCGCTGTTGTCAAACAGGCAGGCGAGGACTACAGCCCGTCTATCATCGCCAATTACACCTACGACCTGGTGAAAGAATACAATCAGTTCTACCACGACTTCAGTATTTTGCGCGAAGAGAATGAAGCGGTGAAAGTGTTCCGTATCGCTCTGTCGGCAAATGTAGCTAAAGTGGTTCGTTTGGGTATGGGCCTGTTGGGCATCGAAGTTCCTTCACGAATGTAAGAACAATCGGATATTTATCTGAAAAAAACAGGGTGCCGGTCTCACGTTGACCGACACCCTGATTTTTTTTATTTCTTCTTCGCAGTCCGTTTTCCTCGTTTGAAGGAAGACGTTTCCCCTTTTTCGTCCTGTATCTTGATTAGTTCCAAACAACTTTGCAGGCTCAAATCCTGTGGAACGATATCTTTAGGAATCTTATAGTTATTGCCCTTATAAGTAATATAAGGTCCGTAACGACCATTCAGAATTTCCAGCTCCGGTTCTTCTTCAAACTTCTTGATGTGGCGTTCGGCTTCCTTCTGGCGTTTTTCGAGAATCAGTTGTTCTGCCTCTTCCAAAGTGATTACCATCGGGTCCATTGTTTTCGGTAGTGATACATATACCTTATTATGCAAAACATAGGGACCGAAACGGCCGATACCTACACTGACTGTCTTTCCTTCATACTCGCCCAGTGTACGGGGAAGTTTGAATAATTCGAGAACTTCTTCCAAAGTGATGGTTTCTATGGACTGTCCTTTCTTCAATTGGGCAAACCGTGGCTTTTCTTCATCTTCTACCGTACCGATTTGTGCCATAGGACCGAAACGCCCAATCTTCACCGAAACAGGCTTGCCGCTTTCCGGGTCTTCTCCCAAGATGCGTTCGCCTACCTTGTGTTCTGTCTTGATAGCCAATGTGTTTTCTACCGACGGATGGAATTTATCATAGAAAGTCTTCATGATGGAAGTCCATTGCACGCCGCCTTCCGCAATCTCGTCGAAATCTTTTTCCACACTTGCCGTAAAGTTGTAGTCCAGAATGTCCGGGAAGTATTCGGTCAGGAAGTCGTTTACCACTATACCCGTATCCGTAGGGAACAGCTTGGACTTTTCGGCACCGGTGATTTCGGAATGGTTCTCGTCCTTAATCTGATTGTCTTTCAGGATCATCACATTAAAGTTGCGTTCTTCTCCGTCCTTGTTTCCCTTTTCTACATATTCGCGCTGTTGGATGGTCGAGATGGTAGGTGCATACGTAGACGGACGTCCGATGCCCAACTCCTCCAACTTGCGTACCAGGCTGGCTTCCGTATAGCGTGGTGGGCGCTGGCTGAAACGTTCGGTGGCGATGATAGGGCCGTGTTCCAGTTTCTGTCCCTTTTTCAAAGGGGGCAACAAGCGGCTTTCATCTTCCTGCTCACTGTCATCGTCATAAGATTCACGGTAGACGCGTAAGAAGCCGTCGAACTTGATTACTTCGCCGACAGCAGTAAACACATCGCTGCTGCCACTTATCGTGATGGTTGCGGTTGTCTTTTCCAGTTCCGCGTCCGCCATCTGTGAGGCGATGGTACGTTTCCATATCAGTTCGTACAGTTTCTTTTCCTGTGGTGAGCCTTCTATGGTCTGGTTTTCCATATACGTTGGACGGATAGCCTCATGCGCTTCCTGTGCGCCTTTGGTCTTTGTCTCAAAATGGCGCGGATGCACATAGCGGTCGCCCATCATTTTGACGATGGCGTCTTTGCTGCCTATCGTTGCAAATTCCGACAGGTTGACGGAGTCCGTACGCATATAAGTGATGAATCCCGACTCGTACAGACGTTGTGCAAGCATCATGGTCTGTGCTACGGTATATCCCAGTTTACGGGCGGCTTCCTGTTGCAATGTAGACGTAGTGAACGGTGCGGGTGGCGTTTTCTTTACCGGACGGGTGGTAATATCTTCGATAGCAAAATTAGCTCCCTGGCAAGTTTCGAGGAAAGCCTTTGCCTCTTTTTTGGTTTTGATACGGCGCACTAGTTCGGCTTTCATTTCCACCGGTTTTCCGTCAGTGTCGGGCACCAGGAAAACGGCGACCACCCGATAGGCTGCTTCCGATTTGAAAGCGTGGATTTCGCGCTCGCGCTCTACAATCAGGCGGACGGTAACCGACTGTACGCGTCCTGCCGAAAGTGCCGGTTTCACTTTTCTCCAGAGTACGGGAGACAGCTCGAAACCTACGATGCGGTCCAGGATACGTCGTGCCTGCTGTGCATTCACGAGGTTGATGTTGATATCGCGTGGTTGTTCAATAGCTTTTAGAATAGCGTTTTTCGTAATTTCATGGAATACGATCCGTTTTGTGTTTTCCGGTTTCAGTTTTAAGACCTCATACAGATGCCAGGCAATAGCCTCTCCCTCGCGGTCCTCATCGGATGCGAGCCATACGGTTTCCGCCTCTTTTGCTTCTGCTTTCAGTGTGCTGACCAAAGCCTTTTTGTCTGCCGGAATTTCGTAGTTGGGCTTAAAATTCTTCTCTACGTCGATGCTGAAGTCTTTCTTCTTCAGGTCGCGTATGTGTCCGTAACTTGAAAGGACTTTAAAATCTTTCCCAAGAAACTTTTCAATCGTTTTTGCTTTTGCCGGAGACTCGACAATGACAAGGTTTTTCTGCATAATTCTTTCTTTTATAATGGCTTGTACCACAATATTCGGGGACAAAAGTAGAAAAAAAGATTCTCCCTACCTTATAATATAAGGAGAATCTAATGTTTTTTAGTAAAATCTTGAAAAATGATTCAGAAAGAATTCGTGTGGCAGCTTGTTGGATTATCCCTTTATTTTTTTAGAACCGGAAGCTCAATCCTCCCAAGAAATTGAATCCTTCCGCAGGATAACCTATATAATATTGATATTTCTTGTTCAGCAGATTGTGTACCTGTGCATAAACAGAAACTCCTTTGAATACATTGTAGCTGGCTCCGACATATAAGTCGTTCACGTCCGACATAGGGAAAGACACCGGTTCTTGCTTGCGTCCGATATAATCGTAGCCGATGTTGACCCGGAGAGCGGAAACAGGCTGAAGACCCAGAGATACGGAAACTTCATTCTCGGGCTTTATGTTGAGCAGATATTCATTTCGGTTACTGTTCCAGTTGCGATAAGTATAGCGGGCTGCAACAGAAAGAATGTCTTTATAGTCGTAGGTAAATTCACCACCTGCATATACATTGCTGGTGTTTTCCTGTTGGAAAGTAAGTGTGTTGCCTATTGGACCCGTGCTGGAGGTGCATAGGGCTTGGCTGCTATACATTAAATCATTCTTCAGATTCTGATATCCTCCGAACAGGTGAAACCAAACCCCGGTATAGGGACTTGCCTTGAATCCGATGCTGGCGTTGACTTGTTCGTAAGTGTCGAAGGTATGACTGAGGATGGTACTCGCTTCTGATAATGCCGGTATATAAGAGTCTGCATAAGGACAGATATTCTCCAGTCTGCGGAAATCATTCAGTTGCTTGCCGCCCGTCGCTTTTGCGTAAACCACATAGCTGTCGGAAAAGATATATTGTGCAGTAATATCCGGCGAGACACGGAAGGACTTGTCGAACCCAAAAGACAGGTCTACGTTGGCGCCGACGTGCAGTTTCCAGTCGTCGTTGTCCAACTCATAATATGGATTCAGGAGAAGCGTCGTATAGTTCTTGAAATACTCGTCTCCGGTAGAGACATCCTTTGGATATCCGCTATACAAGAGATTATTCATTTCCAGAGCGATAGTCACCGATTGTTGGTCACCGATAGCTCCCGTGACATCGCCTTTGGTGCGTATGATTGTTTCTTTAATAGCTGTATTGGCATCATTCCCATTGAGCATATTATGCTGACGTTCGTACATCAGCAGATTTGTTTCGGCATTGAAACGAAGCGGTGCAGTTTCGTCGATAAAATGAATACCGGCATGAAAGTCACCGGAAGTGAATTTCTGCTTACTGTTTACACTTCCCGGTTTGAAGTTGAAGTTGCTCAAGCCGAAGTTTCCGGCAATATTCAAATCCAATTTGTTGAATTGGTGTGTGTAATCCACATTAGCACGTGTGCGATAATAGAAAGCATTCCATTTCTCACCATCTGTAAAAGGAAGAGTCAATTTTCCGTCCATTCCGTCCATCTGGAAACGTACATTCAGTTTGTCTTTATCCGAGAGGCGGAATAAATAATTGGCAAGAACATCCAGATTGCCTAAATTGCCATATCCGGCACGTACATATCCGGGAGTGCTGCCGGGCTGGACTTCTTTTCCGGTATAAGGATTCATCAGACCCGCCGGGACAGAAGTTGCCGGAAAGAAAGTCGTAGCATACTCTACCTCTTTCTTGCTTACCGTCGGTTCTTCCACTTTGGGCAGGACGTTTACTTTCGAAGCATCCATAATATCCGGGTTATATTCTTGTTCCACAACAACGGTACGATTCATGGTCGTATCCTTGGGCTGGGTAGTTTGGGCTTGAAGGTCGGACGGCATGGAAATCGCCAATGCAAGTCCGCCTATTATATAAAGAGAGTGTTTCATACTTTTCTATTTTTTAATTCTCAATTTTCACCTTTCAACTTAGCAAGTCTGCTTTCAATCATACTTTCTATATCATCGTTGCCCTGGTAATTCTGTTGCAGACTCAATAGATACTGGCGTGCGTCAAGGTCCTTACCCGTAGCAGCATATACATCGGACAAAAGGACGAAACTACGTGCCAGCCAATAGGCGTGCGGTGTGCTTTGTTCTATGTAGTTGAGCAGTTCCTTTTCCGCGGCAGCATATTCTTTCGCGTCATACAGCGACTGTGCAACCAGATATTTTGCTTCCGCTCCGTATGGATTACGGGTGTCTTTTGCCAGTTCGCGGAAGTCGTCCATTGCTTTCTTGTCCGCCTTTTGTTTGACATAAGCCTTGGCGCGATAATAAAGGGCTTCATTTCTCAGTTCAGGGCTGAGTTTAGGTTCAGCCAATAAGTCGGTAGCAGCATGGATGGTTTCAATATCATCCCTCAACAGGAAGGCGCAGCGGAGTATCCCTGTTTCAGCAAGCTGGCGACGTTCTACGTTAGTTGCTTTCTCTTTCAGCATCTTATAACTAGCCAGTGCTTCTGCTGTCTGTTGTTGGTTGAACTGCACTTCGGCACGCAGGATAAGGGCTTCTTCGGCAAACGGATTGTTCGGATATTCCAGTAATTTGCCGGAGTGGAGAAGAATCATATCATAGTTTTTCTGCTCGTTCCCAATCAGGCAAAGATAATAATGTGCATTCAAGCTGAAAGCCCCTTCCGGGAAAGTCTGCAAGTATTTGTTGAGACTTGTCTTGGCTTCTTCCATCCGTCCTCGCATATAAATCTTTTCAGCGGCGGCATAGGTCAGTGAATCCTGTTCGTTGGCGTCAAAGCGGATATGTCCCGGCATGGCATTTGCCAAAGCCGCAAATTCGTCTATACGGTTCAAGTCCACATAAATCGACTTTAAATCACGCATAGCCAGACGGGCTTCTTCACTACCCGGATATTTCTCAATGACCTGCTTGTAGGCTCCGATAGCTTGGTCGTAATCCTCTTTCTGATAATAGAGCAGTCCGATTTCCGTCGCAGCTTTCCGGCTGACCGGGCTTTCGGGGTATTTGTTCAGCAGTTCCTTGAAGGAAGTGATTGCCTGATTGTTATTGTCCATCAATACATAAGACCTCCCTTTTTCGTAAATCGCATTCACGGCATAAGGAGAAGCGGGATATTTTCCCACCAGGCGGTTCAGCAAAGTTATCTTGCCGGTATAGTCTCTCTGCAGGCCGGATACAAGAGCCAGTTGATAGAAAGAATAATCTCCGGAAGGAGTATTCATCTGTTCGGCTTGCGAATAATAATGTTTGGCTTCCTCGAAGTTGCGCACATGCAAGCGGCAGTCGCCGATACGGTTGTATGCATCGGCTAAAGCCGTTGTGTTTTCACCTTTTTCCTGTTGGACGTATTTTTGGAAGTAGTTGTTTGCTTGCGTATAGTCTTTCCGGTGGAAAGCGATATATCCCAGGTTATAATTGGCAAGCGCATACATTTCGTTATTGGGCTGGGTGGTCAGTTGCAGATAGGCGTTGAAGTCACGCGCTGCTTCCGTCATCCGGTTGAGGCGATAATAAGATTCTCCACACCAGTAGTAAGCATCTGCCTTGGTCTGACGGTTGTATTGCCCGATGGCAATGGATTGGTTCAGATATTTCAGAGCCTGTTCGAAGTCGGCGTTCGCAAAGGACTGTGTACCTAATTGGAACAGTATCTTCTGCTTGGCTTCCAGTATCTGTGCGCTTGGTTTGGCAATCCGGTCTATTGATTTCAAAGCCGCATCGTAGCTGCGGGTATTCATGTAAACTTCCACCAGATAGCTGCTGACTTTCTCTGCATAAGGAGAAGTCGGAAATTCGTTCAGGAACTTCTCGAAGGCGGTAACGGATTCACCGAAGGCGGAAAAAGAAGTCTCATGCAGGCAGAGAGCGTAGTTGTAGGCTGCCTGCTCCTTGATTTGCATATTGGCGTTGGACGCTGCCGCCTGTTCGAAAGCCATGCGGGCTTTGTTCTTTTCTGCCAGTTGCAGATAAGAGAGCCCCATATGCAGGTAGGCATTCTGTGTAAGCGCGTCATTGGTAGTTGTCACTTTACCGAGTGTCTCGGCTGCTTTTGAATAGACTTTCGTCTGATAGTAAGAAAGTCCCAGCATATAGAGGGCATCCCGGCGGGGAGCCGAATGGTCTTTATTCAAATATGCATTGAATGATTCTGCCGCTTTGTGATATTGGCCGAAGTGGTAATAAGCATCTCCGAGGATACGGTACATTTCCGCTGCATGTTCATTGTCCGGATAAGCCGACAGATAATTCTGTGCCACAATCTGTGCCTTATCATAGTTTTTGAGCTGTGCATAGATTTCAGCGATATAATAAGGTACGAGTGCTTTGTATTTCGAATCGTTTTGTAGCGGCAGGAAACCTTTCAGCGCTTCGTTATAGCGTTTCTGTGTGTAGCGGATATAAGAAACGTAGTAATCGCAATCTTTTGCATATTTGGGGCTGTTGGCGCGGAGAGTCTCAAACCAGATGGCTGCTTCTCTCAGGTTGTTCGTTTTCAGATAGCAGGTAGCCAATTGATAGGTGCGGTCGTCACGTTCTTCGCTGCTGAGCAAGTCGAGGTCGGTAGAATTGAAGAGCGCCATCGCTTCATTGTACTTTCCTTCGTAGAAATAGCAGGAAGCCAACAGTGAATAAATTCGATTGGCGTAAGGCGTATCGGGATAGCGGTCGAGATATTTGCGGAGCAATTCGATACGGTTCTTGTCATTTAACTCGTATGCCGAACTGACCAGCATATACTCCGCATCCTGAAGCAGGCTGGCTGTTGGCTTTTGTTTTATAAATGCCTTTAGTGCCGGCAGGGCGGCAGCGTAATTCTTTTCCAGGAAAAGTTCTTTTCCCTCTTTATAAAGGTTGTCAGTCGAGGTGAACTTATCACCTGTCTGGGCAAGTCCTATAATGGGTGCGCTGCAAATAGCCGCGCAAATGAGTCTGATAATTTCTTTTTTCATAATCGGGTATTTATGCAAAAGTACTACATATCTTCCAAAGACAATCCTTTGAAAGTTATTTTATAATCATTTAATTCTTTATGTAAAGTTTCGCTCTTCTTTTCCAACACGTTTCCCAACACGGAGATGCTTGTTCTTATGGGGTTTCTTTTTACCTCTCCGATTAGGGCGGTTTTGTTGAATTGGTTGAGGGCTGTCAGGGCTATCGCTATCTCTGTCTTTCGGTCATAAAATTGCATACTACAGGCTTTATTCTTAATGGCGGTTAATTTGATGGCCATTAAACTAATGACGATTACAAAGATAATGAAAGTCTTGCTATTCTTCTCATTTTGAGTGGTGTAATATAATTATTTAAGATTATGGACTGATTGTGTGCTTTGGTCTTAAATGGTCTTTTTAATAGGTTTTGGGCTAAACCCAACTTTTCATCAACTTCTCTGCTTTCAGCTTTCAGTTTCTTCTGTAATTATAGATTAGAGGCTTTGATGTGCGGGAACAAAGGTGTCAATCCATGAGAACAGAATCTCTGAACCGTGGGGAGAATTCGATATGCCGGGTGCTCGAAGAGGTATGGGCTGGGGGATAGAATATATGCATGCACGGCGCAGACATCAAGCTGTTTAGTGGGTATATATATCCATTGTGGTGGCAATATATATACAGCACGGTGAATCTATATGTCCAATATGTGGGTTATGTAGACATATATCAGGATAGATGTATGTGTTTAATTTATTTATTGATTTTGCAGCTTTTTGAGAAGCTGAAGGCTGAAAGGGTACTTCACTTTCCCGGCTCTTGTATTATTCTACAATCCACCTCTCAATATTCCTTGTCCGACTGCCGAAGTTAATCCCTATCTTGAATAGCCTACGAGGGTCGGCTGCAAAAGGCTGCGCATAATTCTTTTCGTTTATTTGTCTGAGAGCTTCCTCGGCACTGCCTTCCAGTTTAAATTCCATTACATATATGAATTTATCTGTTTGCAACACGAGGTCAATACGACCTTGCGATGTGTGGTACTCTGCCTTTACATAGAAGCCGATAAGCTTGAAAACGATGAACAGTCATTCTGATAATGTAGTTCCAGGTCGCGTATTAACTCATAGGGTGTATCGGCAAAGAAACTTTGCAAGCGGTGGAAGAAAGATTCATAATCGCCACTGCGTACTTCACGAACGAATTTCTGAATCTGAAAAGGTGATTCAACCTTATCTGTATTTGCATAGAAAGGCAACAGAAATTTCATAAACCCTTCTTCTACCTCGCGATTGGGAAAGCCTAACTGATAAGTAGCAAATTCCTGGTCAAATTTCTTTATAGTGAGATATCCACTTTGATAAATCACAGGAATAGGATTGGTCGAAGCCGAATCGACACTGTTCAGTATGTCCGCATCGGTTTCTACATGCGCCATACAGTGCAGGTCATAGTGATGGGCTTTTAATAATTCCACCAGATAAGTAGGTGTTCCGGTTTCAAACCAGTAACTACCGAACTTCATTTTGAAGAATGTATTAAGCACGCTGAACGGATTATATATACCGACAGAATTTTCTACGAAATGATACCCATCGTAACACGTCCTTAATTCACGGCATACTTCTGTCCCTCAAAGAGTTCGCGCTTACCTTCAAAGTAGGCTTCGAGCGTAGACACCAACAAACTTTTCCCAAAGCGGCGCGGGCGGTTTAGGAAGAAGTAGCTGCCTGTCTTTACCATTTGATAGACTAAGGCAGTTTTGTCGATGTAGAAATATCCGTCTCTGCGAATCTTATCAAAGTTCTGTATTCCGATGGGGTAAATCTTGCTCATGACCAGGATAGATTTAGAATTCTAATGCTACAAAGATACACCCTTTTCCGCTTAGAACGCAATTTGCATGCCGAAAGTTTAATGAAGTCTCCGGTTAGTTATGCTGGCTCAGAAACCGTATAAGTCCCCGCCGGACGGAGTCCAACCCGAAATCTTCCGGACGTATCTCCGATAAAGGCAGGAAGAAGGAATCCGCCACATCATCCATTGCCGAGAAATGGCTCATATCTTCTACGGTGCAAAGAAAGAACATATCAAGCGTGTGTACGGGAAACCCGGAGTAGATGTAAATATTGGGAAGTGAGAATTGGTAAATGGCTTGCTTCACTTTCAATCCGGTTTCTTCCAATACTTCGCGGGCTACGCCTTCTTCTCCTGTTTCGTCCATGTCGATAAAGCCGCCGGGAAGGTCGAGCGTACCTTTGGCGGGCTCTTTGGCGCGTCGGCAGACTAGCAACTCGTTCTTTTCATTCAGAATCAGCGCCACGGTAGCGGCGGACGGGTTGAAATAATAGACAAAGCCGCAATCGGCACATTTCTTGGATTTTTCATTGTTGACCTCGAAATGTGAGGAACCACATTCGGGGCAATATTGGAATTGGTCGAGAGGATGTTTCATAATTCTTTTGCAGATACTGCATTTTGTTCTTTTCGATTACAAAAGTACCTAAAAAAGCAAAAACGACAAACTTTATGAGTGTATCGTTTTTGCCTGTTTTTCCTTTTTCCCTTAAAGAAGACGTTTCTTTGAATTATTTTACTTGGAACTTTTCTAAACTTTCTCCAACGAAAGGTGCTTTATTTGAATTAGTAACCAACATCGTACTGTGTATTTTATTATATCCGTATTGTTTGTTCCATACATCTTTGTTTGATCTTTGCAGCTTTTTGTTTTTTCACTACCTTTGAGCCGCTTAACATGAACCCCAAAAAATGAGAAACATGAAAAAGAATCTTTTATTAATTATTGCTATTCTATTTGTTTTTTCAGCACAGGCTCAGAACACGTTAAAATTGATGACCTACAATATCAAGAATGCAAACGGCATGGATGATGTCTGTAATTTCCAGCGTATAGCGAATGTGATAAACAACGCTTCTCCCGATGTGGTGGCTATACAGGAAGTGGACAGCATGACGAAGCGGAGCGGACAGAAGTATGTGTTGGGAGAAATTGCCGGGCGCACACAAATGCATGCCTACTTTGCACCTGCCATTGATTTTGATGGTGGAAAATACGGAATCGGATTACTGACCAGACAAGTTCCGGTACGCCTGCAAACTATCCCTTTACCGGGAAGAGAAGAAGAGCGTGCCCTGGTTCTCGCAGAATTTGAAGATTACATTTACTGTTGCACTCATATGTCGCTGACAGAAGAAGATCGAATGGAATCATTGAAGATTGTGAAATCGTTTACTACTCCTTATAAAAAGCCTCTTTTTCTGGCAGGAGACATGAATGCCGAACCGGAATCCGACTTTATTAAAGAACTGCAAAAGGATTTTCAGTTACTTTCCAATCCCAAACAGCATACTTATCCTGCTCCAGAGCCGAAGGAAACGATAGATTATATTGCGGCATTAAAATCCAATGCAAACGGTTTCGCTCTTATATCCGCACAGGTATTGAATGAGCCTATGGCTTCCGACCATCGCCCTATATTAGTAGAACTCCGAACTGCCGAAGAAGCAAACAAAATATTCCGCACGAAACCTTATTTGCAGAATCCGGTAGGCAATGGCATTACAGTGATGTGGGAAACTACCGTCCCTGCATATTGCTGGGTAGAATATGGAACGGACACTACTCAACTGAAACGTGCGCGTACAATCGTAGACGGACAGGTGGTTTGCAATAACTACTTGCACAAAATACGTATAGACGGTTTGCAACCCGGTCAGAAGTATTATTATCGTGTATGCTCACAGGAAATGCTGCTTTACCAGGCATATAAAAAGGTGTTCGGCAATACGGCACAGTCGTCTTTCAGTGAGTTCACGCTTCCGACAACGGATACGGATTCTTTTACTGCCGTTGTCTTTAATGACTTGCATCAGCATACGCAAACTTTCCGTGCCCTGTGCAAACAAATACAGAATGTGGATTATGACTTCGTTGTTTTCAACGGTGACTGTGTAGACGATCCTGTCGATCATAATCAAGCAACTACTTTTATCAGCGAACTGACAGAAGGTGTTCATGGCGACCGCATACCGACTTTCTTTATGCGCGGTAATCACGAAATCCGCAATGCATATTCTATTGGTTTGCGCGATCATTACGACTATGTAGGAGACAAGACTTACGGTTCTTTCAACTGGGGGGATACCCGTATTGTCATGTTGGACTGCGGAGAAGACAAACTGGACTCTCATTGGGTGTATTATGGTCTGAATGATTTTACTCAATTGCGTAATGAACAGGTCGATTTCCTGAAAAAAGAACTTTCTGCCAAAGAATTCAAGAAAGCGAAGAAACGTGTTCTTATTCACCATATTCCACTTTATGGCAATTCTGAAAAAAATCTTTGTGCCGACTTATGGACTAATTTATTAGAGAAGGCACCTTTCAATGTTAGCTTGAATGCACATACTCATAAATATGCTTTTCATCCGAAAGGTGAGTTAGGCAATAATTATCCGGTTGTTATCGGTGGAGGATATAAGATGGATAGTGCTACGGTGATGATTCTGGAGAAGAAGAAAGATAAGTTGCGGATTAAGGTACTGAATGTAGAAGGAAAAGTTTTATTGGATATTACAGTCTGAGCATTCATCCTATAAAACAGAAAAGCACAAGAGATACCGGTGGAGGTTAATCTTGTGCTTTTCTGTATGTAAGATACTGTTGATTGATATCGGTTTCTCTTTTAGAATTTTTCCCGTCCCATGTAGTATTCTGGTTTCTTTTCTTTTGGAATATGTACACACACACTGTGCTAGAGAAATTGTAGTCTTAATGATAATAGTGAGAGAAAAAGTAATAGACAAGTTTATATATAAATGCATTGTCTTTTTTATTTATTTGTTTGATAAATAGATATATAAGTGTACGTTCATTCGTTTTGTATTTATGGAACTAACTCAATATTTGCCATTTATTTACGGGAAAACCGTCTATTTTTGTATAAAATAGTAAAAAGAAACGTGATATGTATAAACTGCTTATTTCAATGGCTCTCTCGCCGCTTGTTGCGATGGGAGGGGAGAAGGTACATAAGCCTTCTATAAAACGTCCCAATATTATTCTGATTAATATGGATGATATGGGATATGGTGATTTGACTGTTACAGGTGCACAGGGGTATAGCACCCCCAATATTGATCGTCTTTCTTTTGAGGGTGTCCGTTTTACTCAATTTTACAGTCCTTCTTCAGTCAGTTCTGCTTCAAGGGCTGGATTGATGACTGGATGTTATCCGAATCGGATTAGTATTTATGGAGCTATTAAGCCGGAAACTGGTATTGGCGTACATCCTGATGAAATTTTTATATCACAGATTGTCAAGAAAGTAGGTTATACAACTGCAATTGTGGGAAAATGGCATTTAGGTAGTGAGTTTGAGTATTTACCTTTGCAACGAGGGTTTGATGAATATTTCGGATTACCTTATTCGAATGATATGTGGCCTTATGGCTATTTGGTGCGTCCTGGGGAAGTGCCAACCGAGCGGGTGATGAAACGTCCGGAGTTGCCTCTTTATAATGGCAATAAAATCGAAAGGTATATCAAAACCATGGATGATCAAAACTCATTGACGGAACTTTATACTAAATATGCGGTTGATTTTATTCATCGACAGCGGAAAAAGCCTTTTTTTCTTTATTTTGCTCATACAATGGTACATGTTCCGTTGCCTGTTTCAGATAAATTTCGAGGCAAAAGCGAACAAGGGCTTTTTGGTGATGCAATGATGGAAGTGGACTGGAGTGTGGGGGAAGTCTTGAAAGCTGTTCGTGAAGCGGGTTTAGAAGAAAATACATTGGTTATATTTACATCCGATAATGGAGCTTGGATAAATTTTGGAATGAGGGCAGGTTCTACAGGTGGTCTGCGGGATGCAAAACATGTTACATATGAAGGTGGACAACGCGTGCCTTGTATTATGAAATGGCCGGCGCAGATTCCTGCCGGATGGATTTGTAATCAGTTGACTAGTGGCATTGATATTTTACCTACGATAACTGCAATTGTTGACGGACAACTACCAGAACGGAAAATTGACGGTGTGAATATCCTGTCGTTAATGCAAGGGGATAAAAGTTTTAAGCCTCATAACTATTTTTATTATTATGATCAAAAGAATCAATTGGATGCTGTACGAGACGAACGGTTCAAATTGGTCGAACCTCATCTTTATATTACTTATGATGGTACGTTACCTCACGATGACGGTACACCTGGACCGCGAACGAAAGCTTATACAGACTGGGCGCTTTATGATTTACGACGTGATCCTGGAGAACGATACGATGTTAAGAGTCTTTATCCTAAAGAAGTAGAGCGGTTGAAACAAGCTCTTGAGGTTATGCGTAAGCAATGCGGGGATAGTAATATGCATAGGAAGGGAAAGGAAGTTCGCCCCGCTGGAAAGATGCAATGATAAAATAGTTCATTGGTATTCAATGAACTGATGTGTGGTTAAAAATATAAATGAGGGTACCCGCACCGGGTAGTAACCATTCTATTTTCCGCCTTGACACGCATCGCAACCCAGCGTATCTTTGCGCCATAACCAATTACTAACAAAGATTATGGCAAAAGAAAAAGTAAACTACCAGGAGGTGTACGACCT
>Ga0073906_1000921_pt1 | contig 50143 bp, 44 predicted proteins | sample Inofromicrocosms_FD_65485 | JGI IMG/M metagenome (GOLD analysis project Ga0073906, IMG submission 65485) | Mouse cecum microbial communities from Vienna, Austria - Inoculum for glucosamine and mucus D2O microcosms | ecosystem: Host-associated > Mammals > Digestive system > Large intestine >...
CGCTGCTGGCCATCGTGGCGCCTATTCTTACGGGGCTGATTTTCGGAGTTCCGGGCGTTATCGGTCTGCTGGTAGGCGGCCTGTCGGCAGGGTTTGTGCTGGCCATCTTCATGGCCAACTCAGGCGGAGCGTGGGATAACGCCAAGAAATATGTCGAGGAGGGGAACTTCGGCGGCAAAGGGAGTGAAGTGCACCGCGCCGCCGTTGTGGGCGACACCGTGGGCGACCCGTTTAAAGACACCTCCGGCCCCAGCCTCAATATTCTTATCAAGCTCATGTCGATGGTGGCCATCGTCATGGCCGGCCTGACAGTCTCCTGGAGCCTGTTCTGATTCCTCCATCCCACACGCGAAGCCCGCGCCGGTCCCCTCTCCCTACCGGCAAGCTCCGTGTTGATTAATGCAAAAAACAGTGATTTCTTGCCGATATCGGCAAGAAATCACTGTTTTTTTGCATTGTTGCCGCTAAAGCGGTGTGGGATTATTCGGTTTTGAAGGTGATGTCGTCGGTGCGGGGATGGACGAACTCGAATTCGAGTGTGCGGGCCAGGCCGTCGGCCAGGGTGTAGGGGGCACGGAAGCCGCAGGAATGCACTTTGGTGGCGTCGAACTCGGTTGTGGCGCAGAATTTCTTGACGCGCACGGAGCTGACGGCGAGTTTCTTGCCTGTGAGCTTGGCCAGCAGGTCGAAACAGTAGCCTCCGGTCATCCCCAGCCAGTAGGGGAAGTGGGTGGTGGGTATGTGCTTGTTGAGCACTTTGCTGACGTGGCCCACGAGCTGGTTCATGTTGAAATCGGGTTTGTCGATGTAGTTGAACACGTTGTAGCCCTCGGTCACGTTGTCGAGTAGATATTTCACGAATGCCACGATGTTGCCCACATAGGCCATCGACTTGCGGTTTTCACCATTGCCCACCATGAGGAACTTGCCCGATGAGATTTGGCGGAGCAGATTGTAGACGTTGCCACGGTTGCGCTCGCCGAAAATCACCGTGGGACGCACTATGTCGATGTTCCAGTCGGGGTGGGTCTCATACCATTTGCGTAGCACCTCTTCGGCCTGCCATTTCGACTTGCCGTAGTGGTTGAACGGGTCGGCGGGGTGGTTCTCGTCGGGGTTCTTCTTGTTGAGGCCGTAGACGGCGACTGACGAGAAGAAAATTATGCGGCTGATGCCGTTGCGCTCCATTGCGCGCAGCGTCACCTCCATGCCGCCGACGTTTGTGTCGTAGTAGAGCGACGTGGGCGACACGTCGTCGCGGTGTTGCGCCGCGAGCAGCACCACGGCGTCGGCTCCCTTCAGCAAGGAGTCCATCTGCCGCTGGTCGCGCACGTCGCCGATTGTGGTAATGTCGTTGAAAAAATGGCTGGGCAGCAGGTCGATGTTGCTGCACTGATATTTCTGCGGTTCCTCGCCGAGCAGCCCTATGAGCCTCGTGCCCACAAAGCCGCTCCCTCCTATCATTGCAATCTTCATTGTCAGTCAATATTTGATTATCGTAATAATTTCGAGTATATGAGTTTCCTTAGATTGTTGGGGAGTATATAAACAATTCCCCTTATTACACTGCTTTTTATGGCCTGCAATCTCGTTATTAGCCCAAGATGATGTAATTCGTTTTGGAATTTATAGCTGGTGATAGCATATCGAATTCCGCCACGACGCTTCATCATTTCAGGTGAAGTTCTGAAGTGCAGCAATGATTCCGGGATGTTGGCAAACGATGAACCGTTAACCATCATTCTGGCCCACAAATAATAATCTTCAAATAACGGGAAGTGCTTGTATCCACCGGCTTTTAATACTGCACTCTTTCGGAATATCACGGCTGGATGATTCAGCGGATTTCTTGTCTTAATGTATTCAGCTATTTCGGCGTGGGTTTCGGGGAGTTTTTTTATGGAAATCACATTGGCCGTATCACCTTCAAATTCCTCCATCCATGAGCTGCAAATGTCAATTCCCGGATGACTGGTCATAAATGCAACTTGGATTCTAAAGCGGTCGGGAAAGCATATGTCATCCGAATCCATCCTTGCCACCAGGTCATATGAGCAGTGCTTCAACCCTTCATTCAGAGCTTTGCCAAGTCCCCCGTTTTCGTGCAGCCGCACAACCTTTAGTTGTGGACAGGCTGATTTGAATCTCTCGATTTCATTATATAAGCCCGGAGTTAACGGGCCGTCTTCTACCAATACAACCTCTGTTGGCAGCAGGGTCTGGCTAAAAACGCTGTCGAGGCTCTCTCTCAGTTGTTCCGGTCGTTCTTTATAATAGACGGACATTAGCACCGAGAAATCAGTGTTATGCATATCAGTTAGGAAGAAAATTTATGTGCAATGTACCTGAAGATTGCGGAATCGCGAACTTTACGAATGAATAGGATATCAGGGTCTGCTATGCAGCGGTCAATGATGGCCTTGTCGTCGGGCAGCTGTAGAAATTCAGGTGAACTTTTACCCCCCCCCAATTAACAAAAGTTAACAGATTGTTTGCTGTATTCCCGCATAAGTTAAAGGCAAGGGTATTGAATATGATTTCATCTGGATTGGATGTGACTTTCATCTGTTGCCTTATTTCGGGATTTGCATCATAGTATGACAGCACGGTTTCTAACGATGCCCTGTTCATCCGCCACCAGAACTCGCCGCCAAAAGGGCGGAGGTTATTCAATGGTTTTCTCTTGGGTGCGAAAAGGAATATATTCAGGGCATGTAGAAGGGCTGATATATTGCCCCGTGTAGCCGTTTTGCACAACTGGCGGAAATTTCCGAAATCCAAGCGTCGTGGCTCTATGGTGGCAATGTCTCTTTCAGACAATCGTACTGCATAGCATTCAAGCCGACGGCGGCCTCCTTCGAGCCAACCGCATTCGACCGATGGTATCGGCGATGCACTTATGAAATTAGCCATGCCGTGTGATTTCAGGTATTCCTGAATGTAGGCTGCAGGTTTTACAGGCACGCATTGGCCTGATAGAAAAATGAAGTAATCAAAACGGCGTTTGTCTGAAAGTGCTTGGCGAATCAAAGACACTACAGCATCGACCATTGAAACGTCGCCCCACTTGACATCGTAACGGTCATTGGACAGTTCAACTTCAGGAATCGAACACAAAGGGTGGGTGTTTTCGACACATTTTTTATCAATATGAACTATAAAACCAACCCCATCGCCCGAAAGGAGTTTTATAATTTGGGCTACATTATTAAGATTGCTATGAGCAAGCATTATGTAGCAGATGCGGATCATAAATATTTGGCGAGATTGATTCTGAACAATTTGAACAATAGCACATTGACAGCTTTGTTAAAACTCAGCCTACGCAACGATGCAATGCTGAAATGTCGGGAAATGGAATTGTGGAAAATCTTCTCGGGATCAGATATCCCCGACCGTAATGCCCCGGAGATAATCAGCATGAACATGCAGTTGGTGTTCTCTTTCCCGATACGAGCCCCGGCAACCTTTTCCGCGAAATTTGCCGACGATAAAGCGTCCATGCTGATTTCCTGCGCTTTGGCATGGGTGACTGATGTGGCTACCTGCATATAATTATAAAGGCAACAGCCAAGAGCACATACTTTGTCAGCTGCTGCCACTGCCTGTAGGCAAACCGCCATATCTTCTGCACTCCGCAAGCCGGCCGGGGTCACAACATTTGTCAACAGGCCGCGTTTGAAGGCTTTCGCCCATAATTGCCAACGCAGACGCCCGTCGCACAACATAGCTGTCGCCGTATCGCCCGACATACTTTCAGGCTTATATTCTATAGATTTAATCAGCGCCCCCTCTTCCGATATCAGGTTGATACCAGAAACCACAATGTCGGCTCCGGAAGCGTTGAAAGTGTCTGCAAAAATCCGGAGGGCGTTGTCAGCGAGGGTGTCATCAACATCAAGGAATGTTATAATTCCTCCGGTTGATTGTGCTATCCCTCTCTCTCTTGCAACAGCAACACCCTCGTTGTTTTTATGTATTACTTTGACGCGGGAATCAGTAGACCCGATATTGCTTAATAGCTCAGATGTGCGGTCGGTGCTACCGTCATTGATAAATACAGCTTCCCAGTCGGGATATGTCTGTCGGCATAACGATTGGTAACAGCTGCCTATATGCCGTTCTCCGTTGTAGACAGGTATTATAACTGAAATTATCATGTTGTTTTTTCCCGTTTGTTTCTCAGACTGAAAAACGACAATAGAAACAGTATGGAGAATGTCATTTTGTTTAAACCGATTGTCACAGCCTTATACTCCGTTATGAAGATATACAGAAGTATCAGACAGGCTAATACCTTGTAGCTGCGGCCTTTGCGAAACAGAGGATAGATGGTGAATATCTGGTATATAATTATTGCGCCATATCCGAAAACACCCCAATAGAATAGATTCCTGAGAATGCCCACATCGGTGTGCAGGTAGTAACTGCCATCGGCATTAGTGAAATGTCCGGTTCCGAGCAATGCCTCCTGAAATGTGGGCAGCACTTCCCACATTTCACCAAGACGGTCGGTGGAAGCTGAAGAAAAATCGTTCCCGTCGAGCAGATTGAATAACGGCTCTAATGCCCATGGCAGAATTTTAAGAACCAATAACTCAACGTAGCTTGGAAATATGGTGAAGATAATGATGATTAAACCAATAATTGCTGCAATGATGTAACCGAAGAATGAGAGCTTTTTTATAAACCCGATTTGTGAAAATATAAGAAAATAAACGATGCTGATAATAGCTCCCAAAAAGCCGGTTCGACCGGCAAATGAAGTGCCTACTACCAAACAAAACCAGCCGATAACAACTTTTGCATTCATCCGATGCATCATATACTGATGTGCATACAGGATGAACGCAATGCCATAGGTCAATCCAAGACTCCAGGTTGTAGCGCTTGCAAGTGCTACTCCTCTGAGGGCGGAGGATTCTTGCGCCATATCGGCCTTGTTGAACGGAAGCAGCATCGCTGCAATGGTCGGATTGGCAGATGCAATCATTTCAATGCCTGATTGAATTATATATGCATAGATTATGAGCCGTATAATAGTCGAGGTGTCAATGTCATATTTGTATTTCAAATAGGCAACGATGCAAAAACCGCATATGATGTGGATCGCCTGGGCGAATAGGATTTTAATGTATGATAAATCATATGTGCCATGCAGAATCGAGTATGACAGTCCTAATGCGATGAGTAAGATGTTGATTGATAGCAATCCGACCGCATATCTCGTGCTTATGGTCTGAAATAAAACTCTTCTTGCAGATGGCTTGAGAAGAACCGGGAACACAATTACGGCACCGAGTATTGAGCTGGTTATAGGCCCTACAATATAGAACGAGAACACATAGATAAACACAAAAAATGTGCCTACAACATTCGCGTTGTCTAATGTGCTCTTCTTTATTGTCAATATACTGCTGGAATTCATGCAATATGCTTCTTTAGCCATGCCATCACCCGAATAATATCAATCTGCTGTTTTTACGCGAGCTAAAGCCTCATGCCAAAAATGCAAACGAGGTGCCGTGTGACTACATATATCCTGATGCTTAAGGACTTTGATTTTGTTCAAAGAAATTGAGAGTGCACTGTTCAACGAATTATTCAACACTATAAATTGAGATGCTGACAGGAATTTTAATTTCCGGCTTGTTTATTTTTTTCAGCTTTTTCAAATTTCCCACATAACGAAAGGATATGTTGAATCAAGGTTCGTCGTTTAATATTCATCCAAACTTTAAGGTTGAACGGCACATTGGTCTTTGATTCAGTTTGTATCGTCGTTTTGAAAACACCGCTCCAGTCCTGGTCGAAAAGGTGTGGCCGCACTCCGCAGATATTCACACCCCGTTTCACAAAAAGATGCCAGGCATCAGCAGCATACCACGGCTTGGAGTCTATCATAAGTTTGGCTGCTGCGCTATTCAGTGCATAAGCATGGGTCAGATAGCCGTCGAAAACGCGCGATATTTTATGATTGGCATTGAAACCACGGCTTGATGTAAACCAAAACCAGCCCGATAGGAGCAACAACCGGGGTTCATCGCAATCAAGCCATTGTGCTATGGCCGGGAGCATTTCGTCAAACGGTTCGTTAATAACCAGATCGTCTTCAAAGATAATGGCATATCGCTCGCCCGATTCAATGAGTTGCCTGTAACACTTCTGGTGACTGAGAGTGCAACCGATCTCACCGGGGCGCACCCGACGCCGCATTAAGACACTAAACTTATCGAAATCGAACAACTCCCTTTGGCGTTGATCAGATAATTGCTTGCCATTAACGGCATCGATGAACTCGATGCTAAGGCCGGGGTGGTTGCAGAGCAATTGCTCCATATATCGCCGTCGGTCTGACGATGAAGCCATATTGACTACATATGCTTTCATATAAACTTCTTTACTGATTCAAGATTTGTCAGCCATGTGTCGGCGTATGCCGACAGTTTACCGCTGCAATTATCGATATACTCCACCGGCTTATGCAATAATACGCTAAGAATCAGCACATGTAAACGGGTAGTAATGATACGGCTGTATGGTGCAAGAAATCTGCAGCCTTTTTTTACCAATGTTGGCCGCATAATTGTGTCGGCAATTAAATCACCTGTTTTCATTAATGCAGATGATGCCATTGGAATTTTGTTGCTTATATTGCCTAATTTGATTAAACCATTGACAACCCTGACTGATAAATCATACGACTCAACGGTGGGCCAATCACGCACCTCCATTGATTCGGGAATTTCCGTATGAGTATCAAGCAATTCCTTATCAAGTCTGCGCAGGAATAGCTCTTTGCCGTTTTCTTTCCCGCGAAATCGTTGCAAAAATGAATCAAGGATGCAAAACGCCATGTCGGGCATCAGTAGAAGACGACATTTAGGAAAATGCGCTTTCATAAACTCATAGCTTGGTAAATCTCTGAGACATAAGGTTAAATCTTTGTGTCGATACATGATTTCAGCGTCTTTTTCCACTAAAGACATATCATCGTACCAAACTGATTGAGGAAACATTACAATCCGGTTGTCGGAATACCGTTTTATCACTTCCAATCGGAAATCTTGCGCACCCCGATATAAATCTCCGAAATTGCCGCCGCCATGTAACAGAATTACATCGCCATTTTTGATTTCAGGCCATCGCCATGATGCCGAGCTTGAATTACCGAGATTTTTATATGGCACATGTTTCAGGAATTGTTTTTCGCCTTCCCAAATCAGATTGTCTCCGATATTGATATGGTAAGGATTATCAAGATGATAATAATTACCGTTGACAATAGGAATTAACTCCCTGAATATTTTCTCCCGTAAATTAGTTATAACGCTTTGATAATCCATCGAATTTGTAACCTTAACTATGCCCATTGATAATATTTAATATTCTTATGGAAGAAATAGTTGCGAATTTCTTGATACCAAACATGCGTATATAGCCAAGCAACTTGATAAGGGGAGCTTTTTCTCCCCAAAATGGAATTTCTTTTAGGTTTTTAGGCTGATTTTTGATAGAAATATATTCATAGGCGGCAGGGGCTCTATTTTCAAGAGGCGGCAGCTGCATGTAATCGCCATATATTGATTTTAAATAATAATCATAACCCGCAGGGATCCATGTTTTTATGCCACTGAAATCTATTCGTTTGAATCCATGCAAGAAATCATGCTTTATTGCCGGAGATTTATAGAAATTGCTCTGAGCGGTAATAAGCGTATTCTCGTTTAACTCCTCACATCCGTATTCATCATTATAGAATTTGAAGAAGTCTCGCGGGGACATTTTTCGGTATTTTTCCGAAAGTTCACTGAACTCACACTTCGACTCACCGGTCAGGTGCATGTTTGCGATACCTCGCAACTCGGCATTAAGCTGCACTGACGTGGCATCGGACATTATGACATTGACCGGAGCTATGTCAAGTTTAATAGGGAATATCGCAGCAGACTCTTTGCTCCATCGCGTGTACAGATTCTTTGTGCTGCATAAATAATTACAGCAATGTTTATACCGGTTTTCTCCCGAATAAAGCAAGTAACAGTCTTTGCTGGTAGCACAGTATTTTTCCAAAGCATCCACTAACTTCAGATAGTCTTTTTTTAGAATAGCAATGTCGATGTCATCATCCCAGGGTATAAAACCGCCATGCCTTATAGCACCAATCATGCTTCCGCCATCGATCCAGTATTTAAGATTTTCTTTGTTACAGATGTCATCCACTATGCGAAGCAAATTAAGCATCTCTTCGCGAACTTCATCCATGCGGTCGATAAGGTAATACTCAGTGCCATCTCTTTTGACAAGTTTACACTTGTCGGTTATATTGTTGTCACATCCCATAATTTTGATTTGATTATTTTAGATATGAATTGATATTAGTTCTGCATCTGGCCATTATTTCCATCAAGCTCTCATCTTTTCGGTAATAAAGGATACTGAAATAAAAAATTGCGCATGAAAATATTGATAACACGGTATGCAAAACCTGAGATATAGGTAAAAGTTTAAAACCGATTACAATCGGTATAAACAGTAACGACAGGGATAGGTATCGAAGATTGTATTTGGTCAGTAGACCGATATTTATTCTCAACTTGTTTTTTATGTATAGCAGGCAAGATAGCTGGAAGATAATTTCACATATCCAGGTGGTTAATATTGCTATGAACGGATCCAGTACAGACAGGAATATGAAATTCAGTCCAACGTTAAGTAGCCCACACAATAAATTATATTTGAGAATAACTTTTTCCTTCCCGTGGAGGAAAAGAATCTGATTGTAAATGATTGATTCTATTCCAAGGCATATAAGTCGTAAAGAGAATATGCGCATTGAAGCCACCGCGCCGATGTATTGCTCTCCTCCCATAATGAGAATGACTTCCTCCGATAGAAGGAATAATCCGATACCTATTGGCATAAGCAGAGCAATCATAAGCCGTATGATTTTTCTTAGCCCTTGGAGATATAGTTCCCGATCTTCCTTTAGGTATAATGCCAGACGGGGTAGTGTGGCAAAAACAACCGATAACACAAGAGCTTTCACAATTTCTACTACACGTTGACCAATTGAAAATAGGGCTACATTAGCCGTTCCTGTATAATGGCCAAGCATGGTTCGGTCTACTATGGTGTAAAGGATCCCGGTATTTCTAAGCACAAGTATAATAAGAAGCGCGGGTATAAAGTCTTTCCAATGTAGACCTGAAAATAGCTCGTATGCCGGGATATTTAATCGTTTTATTGCATAAACAAAGCTGACCAAGTAGTTGATTAGAGTAATACCGGAAAGTATTGCTACATATATAATTGCATCGCGAGAAGATCTGACAAAAGAAAAAATCGCGATTACACTCAAAAGTCGGATTAAAATGGTTTTAGTAGTTATAAATTGGAACTCTTCAAAAGCCTCGTTGACCCATTCAATGTTTAAAGCCTGTGCAAACAGATTGGCTGAGAAAATATAACCTATGATTTTAACCGCTTCGTCGGTTATGCAATAATGGATAAACAATACATATAACAGAAAGAATGTAAGATTGCTGACTAATCCAATAGTGAAAAGATTCTTGAATGTGTCTCTTACTAAAACTAAATTATTACGGTTGCTGCTGAGGCTTCTTAATCCATAATTATATATGCCCAACATTCCCATTATGCTGAAATAGCTGAGGAGAGTATTGGTGTACTCGATATTACCAATCCAATCTCTCCCAACCACTCTATACACATAGGGGGTGAGAATGAAGGGAAGAAGAGTATTGAAGATTTCAAGACTACCTTTAGCAAGAATATTTTTTGCAACAGATTTGCTCATATTGCGAATATGTGCTTGATTTTATTGATAATACGAGATGGTAAGTTTCGTAAAAAAATTCCGGCACGCATTTTTGTGGATTTGATTTCTCTCTCAAAATCAGTGTGTTTTATCCATTCGAGCTCATCAGGACAAATAGCTTGTGGGCGATTTATAAGTTCAAGTTTTATCTGTTCCCAAAAGCCTATTGATGAGATGCACAGTCCTCGGCTGAATATATTCATTTTCGAGTTGCGTAAATCTTTCGTGGTATAATTAAAACTGTATTTATGAGGATCTTGTCCGGTTGCGAAAATCTCACACATTGTGCGGAGACATTTCTCACAGCGGCAACAATTGTTCCCGCAAGTGGTGACCCAACATACTCGTAGATGCGGCTTTTCATCCAACTTTTCTGAAAATGAGCATATATGATCTACTTTAGCTTGACGGTCATATTCATATTGGTCGTGAATTATATTACAGCCTGCAAATCTGACATTCCCATCAATGTCAGGATGAGATGCGCAGGTCTTATTGTCGTTGACAGTAAATGAAGATGCAATATAAATAGTTGAAAATCCATTTTTCGCTGCTAATGGAGCAGCATGGCCAATTATTCCTATTCCATGCTGGAATCCGTGCCAATAATTGTCTCCCGACATTTTCACCAGACGGTTCAACTCAATATAATTTAGTAATTCCCGAAAATTTGTTTTGACAAAGATTGCCTGTAACCCAAAATTCTCTGCGGTTTTCAATGTATGATTCTTCACAACTTCCCATCCGTCTGTATCTTTTAGGGGTATATCAGATCCCCACAAGGTCATCAGCGTCGGTTTTTCCGCAATATGTGCAATGAGGGTGGCGAATGCGTCTACGCCGCCACCGAAAAATGCCGCTGAGCTTTCTTTTTGTTGGGGGGGGGTAGAGGTTTTGCTTTCAATAATTTTCAAAGGACTTACTTTCCCTTTAAAATCCAGCATCGGATACATCTTAACATATCCTTGTTTGAATTTGTCGATGCTCCTGTAAAAATCATTATCGATTTCAGGAAGCTCAAGGGTTGAATCTGTCAGCCAAACAATGGGCAGAACATTGCATACGAAAGGTATTATTGCAATTCCGACAGGCACTTTTTCAATATCTTCGGAATATTCAACATGGAATTTTAATGGTGAATTGAAATATTTTGAGATATGACCAGTTGTAGAAAACGTTACATCGAGTGTACCCCCTTCAACCACAACAGATTTTACTGAAAAAGTATTATTCATAGACATTATTAATATAAAGAATTAAAGCGTCTTGGCATTATATGATCATAATTTAAGCCGAAACAAGTTGATTTCATTATCATAGCGTTCCATTATGCCGGCAATTGCCAAGGAAGTTGATTCTGAAATTGCTGATATGCCTTTATTTTCTATCCTCCGAAGGAATGATACCAATTGATTTCGGATGCCCTCTCCGTCAAGTTGGTAAAAATAGCGGCGATTATCAGCTGGATTCTCAAATCGTGTTTCAAAGTATTCGGTTTTCCACCACGGAGCAGGCACGTAGATATAGCCTTTGGTCCCTGAAATAATCAGTTCCCCTTCACTTTTAACTCCTTTGCCAACCTTTATCGATGCCACAGCTCCAGGATAGTGAAAAGTTACTTTTGAAAATTCGTCGTATTGATACTCCTCATTAACAATTCGGGAGTATATCTGTGCGTCTTCGTAGTTATCTCCAAGAAGTTGGAAGATTGGTAGCAACGCTGTGGGTGCCCATGCTGTAAGGCTATTCCAAGTATGTGCAATTCGTTCATTATCGGAATAGTCGATTTCTTGAAGACTGGTGCAAATAGCGTCTACTGAAATCACATCGCCTATTTTCCCACCTTTCGCTAATAAGATCATGCGTGAGTATGCGGTTGAATATGCGGTTTTGATACCATCAGACAGAATAAGGTCTTTCATCTTTGCTATAGTGAAAAGTTCGGCACATTCAGCCCTGGTAAGCGCTACAGGCGATTCACAAAGTACATGTTTGCCTTTTTCAAGTGCTGCTTTGACATCATGGAAATGTCGTGATGGGTGTGACAGTACATATATAGCATCCACGTTGTTGAGCAGTTGTTCATAGTCTTGTGTGACAGGGATATTAGGATCGGCCGGTATAATAGGGTTGATAGGATCAGAATTAAAGATTCCTGTAATTTCCAGACCATTGACATACACACTTTCTCGGATGATTTTATTCATAATGTGTGAATTGCCAATAATCCCGATACGTAGATTATTCTTTTGTGATCTTATCTCAGAACTCGAAACACCTTTAGTGCGGTCAAGGTAGACGACTTTGCAATATTCGTTGAGATAATCAAATTTACCTGTCCAGTCGGAGCCGACTGTAAAGATATCTATGCCAAGCCGTTTTATGTCATCGATTTTCTGCCCCTCATATTCCTCAACTATGATTTCATCAGCAATACCGGTCTCTCTGACAGCTTCCACTCGCTCCATAAGAGATTGCTGCACGTTGATTTTGCCACGTGTTCGGTCGAAATCATCGGCTGTAACACCCACAACGAGATAGTCGCCTAATGCTTTAGCCCGCTCTAATAACTTTATATGACCATAGTGCAGCAGGTCATATGTGCCATATGTAATAACTTTCGTCATGGGAGAGTTTGAGTTGTTTGTGATATTTTCAAAAGTATTCTTAAAACCGAATGAAATGTTATGATGCTATGAAAGGTGTCTTGATTATCAATCAATTACTGATTATATTTTGGCACCTATTATTTAGCGCCTGATTCTACATCGTTTTTTGACGTTATATAGGCTTATAACACTGCGGTTATTTCACATCGAGTTCGAGTAGTGCGTTGATGAACTGCTCCATGTACTGTTTTTCCCCGATAGAAACTCTCAGGCAAGTACCGAAATCTCCTACATTTGGATATGATTTGATTAAGATTCGCTTCTCCTCTTTCATCCGTCTCACGATGTTGTCGGCATCGGTCTTGACTTTAATAAATAAGAAATTTCCGGCTTCGCCTTTATGCTGATAACCATGAGCATCAAGGGTATCGATCAGATATTTACGTCCTTCATTGAATTTGTCAATCAAATCATTTAAAATAGAAGGATTGGTAATTATCTTTTCTGCAAATCTGAGGGCAAAGGCGTTGGTGTTATGAGGCGTACACATTTTTTGAACCATTTTGATGCCATCCGGCCATCCGGCAACATAGCCAAGTCTGCATCCTGCCATTGAAAACAGTTTCGAGAATGTCCGGGTGACAAATACATGCTCATCGACTAACGCGTATTTGATAAATGTTTTCGGATAGAAATAATGGTAAGCCTCGTCAATAAGTAATGTTACTTGGTTTTGTTTTGCGGCATCATATATTCGTTGAAATTCCTCTTCTGAGTAGCAATTCCCCATAGGGTTGTTGGGATTCAGTAATATTAAAAGCTGCGTTTCGGGTGTTATTTCTTTTATGATGTTATCAATATTCATTGATAAGTCATCATTATACGGGACTTTGACAAAAGTTCTGTCGTACATCTCCGAATATACCTGAAACATGAAATATGATGGAACTACACCTACGATTCGCCCTTTGGGAGAAGTAAATGCTTGGATAATATATCGAATTCCTTCTGCCGAGCCGTTGACTAAGCAGAGATGATTAATGTCGGTGTGTAAAAAATCTGCTAATACTTCAGTGAAGTGGAGCGTTTCCGGATATTGGGCTACTAATTGGGGTGTGACATCATTCAATACTTCATTAATGACTGCCTGTGGTAGACCTCCGGGATTCTCATTAAGATCAAGTCTAAGGTAATCTTTCCGTTCATTTTGATCGAAAATCCTATGTAGATTTTCAATTGATGGTGCTAAGTAATACATCGTATGATTAGATAGTTAGCTTACAAAATCGTTGTTGACAAAATAGGCGTGGAGGGAGGGGCGGGAGGCGAGGTGGGTGTGGGCGGCGGCGGTGGCACGGGAGAGGAGAGGGGCGGGGAGGAGGCGGAATGGGGGGAGGAGGGTGAGGGTGGTGTGCCAGCGCCGGAGGTCGGTGTCGGAGAGGGCGGAGAGTGGGGAGGGGCTTCCGGCGTTTTCGGGGGTAGTGCTTGGGGTGTCGCCCGGGGCGGTGTCGCCGGGAGTGAGGAGGGTGGCGAGGGTGGAGGCGAGGTCGGCCCAGCTGGGGGCGGTGGAGGAGGGGAAGCTGAAGGTGCCTGCAGTGGTGATGCGGGCGTAGAGAAGGCCGATTCTACGGGAGAGCGGCATTGTGGTGAGGTCGCTGTCGGCGAGGGTGTCGAGCAGCCGGTTGCAGCGGCTGTCGGCGTCGTCGTATTGCTCCTGAGGCGCTCCGATGACTGAATAGGCGAGCATGGCCACGTAGTCGGCCGGAGCTTCTTCCGGTTCGCACGCTTCAAGATAGCGGTTAGCCAACGAGGTGAGGGTATCGACCCATTGGCGCGGGGCGTCATCGCCGAGCGCGTTGTCGTAAATCAGGCGGTAGAGCGCCTTAACGAGCTGTGCGGAATCGGCAATATCGCGGCTTTCGATTGCCACGATGAGTTGGGGGTAGAGGGCGGTGCGTAGGCTTTGCAATGGTGCGGTGCTGATGCTTTCCTCTTCATAGATGTCGCACAGGCGGTTGAGGGCGTCGATGCGGGTGATGAGCAGGTCATCAGCCGACTGCCCCGCGAGGCCGTTCTGCGCCATTTCCGTAAGCTCCGCTATGATGGTTTGTCGTTTTTTATGCATGGGGTTGATTGTATGCTTGCCGTGTGGCGGCGTGTGGCGTGGCGTCGGCTTTTCGGATTAACCGTGAGTCAACGTTCACGCGCCATTCAATGCCTTGGCTGTCGGGAAATACCACACGATAGATTATGCTGTCGGCGTTGCCGGGCATTATCTTTTCGATTTCTCCCTGCTGCCCGGTGAACAGTCCGCCGATTATCACCACCGATTCACCCTCGGCGGGTGTGAGTGTTCCGGCGGGGTATATTTCATATTCGGGAGTGAACTGGCCTATGGCTTGCTGGAAGCGTTGCATTTCGCTGTCGGGGATGGCTGCGTATGTGCCTGATCTGCCGGTGGTGTAGCACCATGCGAGGTCGCCGATTTCCCGGAACAGCGGGCGCACGTGGCTGCGCCTGCTCCGGAAAAAGACGATGTCGGGTATTACGGGGCGGTCGCGCCACACGAGCCTGCGGCCTATGCGCGTCGCTATCTCCTCGCAGGGGTAGAATAGTGTTGGGGCGTGGTTGCCGGAGGGGATTGAGGCGAGCCTCTGCAGCAGGCTGCTGAAGCCTGAGGCGGGGCGCAGCCTCATCACGAACCACTGCAGGGGGTCGTCTGTTATGACCCTCGCCACTGTGGCGCGCATTTCCATTGCGTCGCTGTCGGGGATGGGCTGCATGGGGCACAGGGCGAATACCGGGTTGGCGGTGGGCCGGAATCCGAGGCATCCGGTTATCGCCTGGGGGGTGTAGCCGCATTTCAGGGCTGCGTGGGCCCACAGGTCTGCCGGAGCCTGTGTGGGGGTGCCGGATATTCCGTGGAGGCGCATCACTGCCGCCGTGTTTCTGTCGACCGTCCGGTCGAGCTGCCGTCCGGTCATTTCCGGCTGCCGGAGGTCGAACACGTAGCTGCGCCTGTTGCCGGTGTGGCGGCTGAGAATCGCCTGCATTTCCGGTGGGAATGGGCCGGTGTCGGCTTTCTTCAGCCTTGCCACCTCTGACGGCGTCATGTTGCCTGAGAGCACCGACGCCAGGAAGATGTCGGCGTAGACCGGAAGGTGGCCGCCGGGGGATGTTGCGCCGCCGCGTGCCATTGCCACGAGCCGTTTGTGGTCTGCTTCGCGTCGTGAGATGTCGTAGTCGAGACCGCTGATGGCTTCGAGGCGCCTTGCGGCTGTGCGGAATGCTTCGGTGGGTGGCGCTATGCCCCTGGTGACAGCGCGGTTGTATAGGGCTGAGATTATCCTGAGATAATATGTGGCCACTTTGTGGGAGTTGCCGTTGATGAATAGTGCCGTGAGCCAGCCGTCGAGCAGCGGCTCGTCGAAATCGCCGAACCGCAGGGGGCGCCCTTCTGCGAACCTCCTCAGCGATGCGGCGGCCTTTCGATAGGCGGCGGCAGTTGCGGTGTTGGTGGCGTTGCCGGCTTCCGTCAGGAAAAAGCCGATGGCGTCGGAGATGTCAGTGGGGTGGTTGTCAGGCGTTTCCGTCATTCGGGTGGAGTTAACCCCGGCTGGAATCGAAGCAGTTCGTCCCGACCCCCTGCCGCTCCATAGAATCAAGACAGGAACAGGGGTACGGACTATGTATGTGGCGCAGCTCCAGCACTTCGTTGGTGACAGAACTCGATGCGCCGTATCACAATCTCTTCGTTAGAGATAGTGACCTTCAGTAACCCCCTGGTATATGCCTTTTTATGCTGCTAATCCGTGCCGGTTTCCCATTTAACCGGCCCTGTCAGCCTTTCATCCGCGCAAAATTATTTCGCCGTAACTGCCCCTATATCGGATATTTTGGCTAATTTTGCATAGCAATTTCGTGCGCCTTACTATCTCTAACGAAGAGATTGTGATAATTCGTTTGTAGAATGTTAATTTTGGAGATTGCGGGACTGCCGGGTATGTTGGGCTGTGAGAATGTGTTGTGTCTTGTCGGCCTTACTGGATTTAGGATATTATATGATAGAAAAACGGCGCTGTGTCGGATGACACAGCGCCGTTGATTGATGTCTTGATCAGTGGTTAGGCGAGGAAGCCGAGGAGTACACCTGCGGCTACAGCCGAACCGATTACGCCGGCTACGTTGGGACCCATGGCGTGCATGAGCAGGTAGTTCGACGGGTCGTATTCCAGACCGAGGTTGTTGGAGATACGGGAAGACATGGGCACTGCCGATACTCCGGCATTGCCGATGAGCGGGTTGAGTTTCTTATTGGCCGGAAGGATGAGGTTGAACAGCTTCACGAAAAGCACACCCGATGCAGAGGCGATGATGAATGCCATGAATCCGAGGGCGAAGATGAAGATGGTCTCTTTTGTCAGGAATGTCGATGCCTGTGTTGATGCGCCGACTGTCATTCCGAGAAGGATTGTCACTATGTCGGTCAATGCGTTTGATGCGGTTTTGGCCAAACGGTTGGTTACACCGCATTCACGCAGAAGGTTTCCGAAGAAGAGCATTCCGAGCAGTGGAAGGCCAGAGGGCACCACGAAGCATGTCAGAAGCATCCCTATGATGGGGAAGAGAATCTTTTCGCTCTGAGCCACGGCACGCGCCGGCTTCATCTTGATGAGGCGCTCGTTTTTGGTTGTGAGCAGACGCATTATTGGCGGCTGTATCACCGGCACGAGGGCCATGTAGGAGTAGGCTGACACGGCTATGGCTCCCATCAGGTTGGGGGCGAGCTTCGACGAAAGGAAGATGGCGGTGGGGCCGTCGGCACCTCCGATAATGGATATTGAACCGGCCTGGTCGGGCATGAAGCCGAGGGCGAGTGCCACCATGTAGGCACCGAAGATGCCGAACTGCGCGGCTGCGCCCACGAGCATCAGTTTCGGGTTGGCAATCAGGGCTGTAAAGTCTGTCATGGCTCCAATGCCGAGGAAAATCAGCGGAGGATACCATCCGGCGCTTACGCCGTTATAGAGGATGTTCAGCACCGAGCCTTCTTCGTAAATGCCTACTTCGAGGCCGGCGGCGGTGTTGAAAGGCACGTTACCGATCAGGATACCGAATCCGATCGGCACAAGCAGCATCGGCTCGAAATCTTTTTTGATAGCGAGCCAGATGAAGAAGAGACCTACGGCGAGCATCACAAGATGCTGCCAGGTGGCGTTGTAGAAACCTGTCAGTTGCCAGAACTGAGTGAGGTTTTCAAGCAGGAATGTTCCGAATTCTCCCATGGTTCAGGGCTTCTTTAAGCGATTGTGACTAACACTGCGCCTTCAAGAACAGAGTCGCCCTTTGCCACGCTGATTGCTGAAACTTTTCCGTCGACACCTGCTTTAATGGCGTTTTCCATTTTCATGGCTTCGAGGGTCACTACGGTGTCGGCTGCTTTTACTTCCTGGCCTACGGTTACGTTGATGTCGAGCACAACGCCGGGGAGGGGGGCCTTCACGGGGGTGCCGCCTGCGGCTGCCTTGGCTGCGGGTTTGGCGATGACTTTCTCGCCGGTTGCCGTGCGGGGTGCTGCTGCGGGTTTGGGGGTTGCCACTTTGATTGCCGGGGTGTCTTTTTTCTCAAGCTCTACCTTATAGGGGGTGCCGTTGACCTGTACCTCGGCAATGCCGTTTTCGATGTCGCCGATGCCTACTTTGTAGAGGTTACCGTTGATTTTATATTTATATTCTTTCATTGTTTGGATTTTTCAAATTGTTGAATGTATCAAACTTGCCTTTCAACTGTTATTTGCGGGGCATCTGACGCAGTGTGTAGATGTGTGAGCTCCAGGGAGAGTAGGGCTTGCGCATCTTCTGGAAGGTCAGGATGGTGCTTTCGAGGTCGTGGGCGTTGAGATGCTCGTTGAGGGCTGCTGCTATTGCGGCTATGACTTCGCCGGAGTCGCCTTCAGGCTTGTCGGCACGGCGCACTTCGGCGGGGTTGATGCCGTGGGCAGCGAGTTTCTTGTTTTGCGAGCGTTTGGCTCCGATGCGGCTGATGATGTAGAAACATGTGCTCAGCAGCAGCAGTGCCAGGAATACGATGCCCATGGCCGAAACTGTCATTCCGAAGCCGTTGGCATCGACACGGGCGAATGTGTCGACTTTTTTGTTGGTGTCGCGGATTACGTTGTTGCTTGAGGGGGTTATTATGCTCCCTTCGTTGCCCGAGCGCACTTCCCAGTCGAGTGCCGATGTGCCTTCTCCGTCGACTTTGCGGGCGAAGGTGCTGTTGTAGGGCATGGGTGGCACGGTGATTGAGTCAATCAGGGTGCGCCCGTCGGCATCATAAACGCCTATCCAGTTGGGTTCTTCTGGGTTTAGCACGAAGTTCATGTGGAATGTGCCACGGGAGGGTTTCCCGTCGGCCCAGAACACGATGTGTTGCCGTTTGGGTATGCGTGTGTTGACATCGCCCAGGGGCACGGGGTATTTCGTGGGGTTGGCGGGGTCGTTTGTGATGAATACGCTTGAGATTTCAAGCGGCGCGAAGTTTGAGTTGAACAGTTCGATCCATGCTGAACGCTGGCCGTAATCGTCAACGAAATTATCTTCGTTAACCACCATCACTTCGTTGAGGCGCAGCCCTTTGCGCGCTTGCGCAAAGGATGCCACGCTGCAACATGCGATGAGGGCAACGAGAAGAATGTGCTTCTTTCTCATATCTGTGGTTAGTTCATTCCTTGAGGGTTATACAATCTCATAGAGTATGTTAAATTCAAGCACACTCTTACAGGGGAATGTTGCCGTGTTTTTTGGCAGGATTGGTCACTCGTTTGGTGGCCAGCTGCTTGAGGGCACGGATGATGCGGAAGCGGGTGTTGCGTGGTTCGATTACGTCGTCGATGTAGCCGAATTTAGCCGCGTTGTAGGGGTTGCAGAAGAGTTTGTTGTATTCCGCTTCCTTCTCGGCGAGCACCTTTTTGGGATCTTCCGATGCTTTCGCTTCTTTGGCATATAGCACTTCAACTGCACCTGCGCCACCCATTACAGCGATTTCAGCTGTGGGCCATGCGTAGTTCATGTCGCCGCGCAACTGTTTGCAGCTCATCACGATGTGGCTGCCGCCGTAGCTTTTGCGGAGTGTCACTGTCACTTTGGGCACTGTTGCCTCGCCGTAGGCGTAGAGCAGCTTGGCACCGTGGAGGATTACGCCGTTGTATTCCTGCCCAGTGCCGGGGAGGAAGCCCGGAACATCGACGAGCGACACCAGAGGGATGTTGAAGGCATCGCAGAAACGCACGAACCGTGCAGCTTTGCGCGAAGCATTGCTGTCGAGCACACCGGCAAGGAATTTGGGCTGGTTGGCCACAACGCCTACAGACTGGCCGTTGAAACGTGCGAAGCCGATGATGATGTTTTTGGCATAATCGCGCTGGATTTCGAGGAATTCACCGTTGTCGACGATGGCTCCGATTACCTCATACATGTCGTAGGGGCGGTTGGGGCTGTCGGGGATTATGTCGTTTAGTGAATCTTCCACGCGGTCGATGGGGTCGTCGCACTCTACCATGGGAGCATCCTCCAGATTGTTCTGTGGAATGTAGCTCATGAGTTTGCGCACAATCTTGATTGCGTCTTCGCCGTCTTCGGCTGCGAAGTGGCATACACCGCTCTTCTGCGAGTGAACCATGGCGCCACCGAGGTCTTCCTGGCTTACATCTTCGCCGGTTACGGTCTTTACCACTTTCGGCCCAGTGAGGAACATGTAGCTGATTCCTTTGGCCATGATGGTGAAGTCGGTGAGTGCGGGAGAATATACAGCACCTCCGGCGCAGGGGCCGAGGATTGCAGAAATCTGGGGTATTACGCCTGATGCGAGGATGTTGCGCTGGAAGATTTCAGCATAACCGGCCAAAGCGTTGATTCCTTCCTGGATTCGTGCGCCTCCCGAGTCGTTGAGTCCGATTACGGGTGCGCCCATCTTCATGGCCATATCCATTATCTTGCATATTTTCAATGCCATGGTTTCCGACAGGGATCCGCCGAAGACTGTGAAGTCCTGCGCGAATACATAGACCAGGCGCCCTTCGATTGTGCCGTAACCGGTGACTACGCCGTCGCCGAGATATGATTTTTTCTCCTGTCCGAAGTTATGGCAACGATGGGTTACGAACATGTCGAGTTCTTCGAATGAACCTTCGTCTAACAGCTGGTCGATGCGCTCGCGGGCGGTGTATTTCCCGCGCTCATGCTGTTTTTCGATGGCTTTCTCGCCGCCGCCAATGCGTGCCTGCTGTCGTTTATCAATCAGCTCCTGTATTTTTTCAAGTTGGCTGCTCATTGTCTGTTATTTTGTGGTTTGTTGTTGCTTGATTATTTGTTGGGGTCTTCGCAAAGCTCAACGAGAGTGCCTACGGTTGATTTTGGGTGTAGGAAGGCGATGTTGAGCCCTTCGGCGCCTTTGCGGGGAGCTTTGTCGATTAGGCGGCAGCCTTTTCCTTCGGCTTCAGCCAAAGCGTTGGCAACACCGTCGGCAATGGCGAAAGCAACATGCTGGATGCCACCGCGGCCACCGTTGTTGGCGATGAATTTCGAGATGGCACTATCTTCAGAAGTGCCTTCGAGAAGCTCGATTTTGGTCTGCCCGACTTTAAAGAACGCGGTTTTAACTTTTTGGTCTGCCACTTCTTCAACAGCGAAACATTTCAGGCCGAGAATGTTTTCATAAAACGGGATTGCTTCTTCGAGCGAGGGCACTGCTATGCCAATGTGTTCGATATGGGAAATTTCCATAACAGTTGTTGGTTTTTTATTAAGGTTACTATTACTTTTCTGAACAATTATCACTCGCAGTTTGAACTTTACACATGCCGGGATTGACACGGAAGAGCCTACCTGCAGGTTTACGCAACAAATTTAGCAAAATAAAATCAATTGGCTCAAAATTTCGGGCTTTAACTTTTGCAGTGGTTTGAAAAAGGGGGATGAGAAGTGGGCGGGGCGGGGAGGAGTGTTCCAATATTGTCACTTGAAGATTTGTGCAACTGACAAAAATGGCAGTTGATGGCGAGGCGCCGCACCGTTTTGGCTTATATGTGGCAGGCAGCAACCTTTTTGGCACAACATTTGTTTTCTTTATGATTGCGGAAGGCCGACGGATGGCTTGCCTTGATGGCTTGATTGTTATTCCTGCCTTTCAGATTTAACAGAAAAAGAAACTAATAAATAAAAACTTACTACTATTATGGGAAAGATTATCGGTATCGACCTGGGAACCACTAATTCCTGCGTCGCTGTTCTTGAAGGTAAAGACCCTGTTGTGATTCCTAACAGCGAAGGTCGTAACACCACCCCGTCGGTGGTTGCATTCGTTGACGGCGGCGAGCGTAAGGTGGGGGATCCTGCAAAACGCCAGGCTATAACCAACCCGGGCCGCACGATATATTCAATAAAGCGTTTCATGGGTGAGACCTACGACCAGGTGAAAAAAGAGATTGATCGTGTGCCTTATAAGGTTGTGCGTGCCGACAACAACACTCCGCGTGTCGACATCGACGGCCGTCTCTATACGCCTCAGGAAATCTCAGCCATGATTCTTCAGAAAATGAAAAAAACGGCAGAGGATTACCTCGGCCAGGAGGTGAAAGAGGCTGTTATCACCGTGCCTGCATATTTCAATGACTCGCAGCGCCAGGCCACCAAAGAAGCCGGTGAGATAGCCGGTCTGACAGTGCGCCGAATCGTGAACGAGCCAACTGCAGCAGCGCTGGCATATGGCCTCGACAAGAGCAATAAAGACCAGAAAATTGCCGTGTTCGACCTTGGTGGCGGCACATTCGATATTTCTATCCTTGAGCTTGGCGACGGTGTGTTTGAAGTAAAATCGACCAACGGTGACACTCACCTGGGTGGTGATGATTTCGACCATGTGATTATCGACTGGCTGGCCGACGAGTTCCTCAAAGACGAAGGTGTTGACCTGCGTCAGGATCCGATGGCTCTTCAGCGTTTGAAAGAGGCTGCAGAAAAGGCCAAGATTGAATTGTCGTCGACAACTTCGACAGAAATAAATCTGCCGTATATCATGCCGGTCAACGGTGTGCCCAAGCACTTGGTAAAGACTCTGACCCGTGCCAAATTCGAGCAGCTTGCCGACAAGCTCATCAATGCTACAATAGCGCCTTGCGAACAGGCTCTGAAAGATGCCGGACTTACGGCAAAGGATATCGATGAGGTTATTCTCGTTGGTGGTTCTACCCGTATCCCGGCAATCCAGCAGATTGTTGAGAAGTTCTTCGGCAAAGCCCCCTCGAAGGGTGTTAACCCCGATGAGGTTGTAGCCGTTGGCGCTGCCATCCAGGGTGGTGTGCTTGCAGGTGATGTGAAAGATGTGCTTCTGCTCGACGTTGTGCCTCTGTCGGTAGGTATCGAGACCCTCGGCGGTGTTATGACCAAGCTGATTGAAGCCAACACCACTATCCCGACCCGTAAGAGCGAGACTTTCTCTACGGCAGCCGATAACCAGCCTTCGGTTGAAATCCATGTGCTTCAGGGCGAGCGCCCCATGGCCAAGGATGACAAGACCCTCGGCAAGTTCCACCTCGACGGTATTGCACCCGCTCCGCGTGGCATTCCCCAGATTGAGGTTACATTCGAGATTGACGCCAACGGTATCCTGAATGTATCGGCCAAGGATAAAGCTACCGGTAAGGAACAGAGCATCCGCATCGAGGCCTCTTCGGGTCTGACCGATGCTGAAATCCAGCGTATGAAAGATGAGGCCACAGCCAATGCGGCCGCCGATGCCAAGGAGAAGGAGCGTATCGACAAACTCAACCAGGCCGATGCCATCATCTTCCAGACCGAGAAACAGCTTTCAGAACTCGGCGATAAGATTCCGGCCGACAAGAAGACCGCGATTGAAACTGCCGTTGCCAAGCTGAAAGAGGCTCACAAGAGCGCCGACCTCGCTGCCATCGATGCTGCCATCAAGGAAATCAACGACACCTTCGGTGCAGCCCAGCAGGATATCCTCAACGCCCAGGCTCAGGCCAATGCCGGTGCACAGGGCGCCCAAGGCAATCCGTTCCAGGGCGGCCAGCCCGGAGCCAATACCGGTAGCCAGGGTGGCGACGACCATGTGACCGATGTGGATTTTGAGGAAGTGAAGTAATCTGAGATACGGATATGGACGAAAAAAATATTGTGATAGAAGCTATCCGGAAGGCCGGAGAACCGGTTAATGCCTCGAAAGTGGCAGAAACCACCGGTCTTGACAAAAAGGTTGTCGACAAGGTTTTTGCGCAGCTGAAAAAGGATGGCACGATAGTCTCGCCTGTGCGTTGCAAATACACACTTGCCTGATTAGTTTGGACTGAAGAAATAAATTCGTAACTAAAAAAGTGCGGGATTGCGTCTGATGTGACGCGGTTCCGCACTTTTTTGTAACTTTGGCATCAGAACATATATTCTAAAAGAATGGAAATAGTCAGAGAATTGAAAAATAGAGTGTTGGAGGGGGGAGATATAACGGCCGGGGAGGCCTATGAGCTTGCCGGACGACTTGATGACGCCAGGGGGGCTCTTTGGGAGGCTTCCGGTGAGATTACACGGAGGTTCTGCCGGCCGGTGTTTGATTCATGCTCGATAGTCAATGCGAGGTCAGGGAAATGTCCGGAGAATTGCAAATGGTGTGCCCAGTCTGCCCATCACAACACGGCTGTGGAAGTCTATCCGCTTATAAGCCGGGACGAATGTATGCGTGTGGCCGCTATCCATCGTGGGCAGGGGGTGCGCCGTTTCTCGCTTGTAACCAGCGGACGTGCGATGCGCGGTGCGGATCTTGACAGGGCTTGCGCATATTATGCTGAGTTGAATCGAGAAGGAGGTTTTTCACTGTGTGCTTCGATGGGGTTGCTTTCCCGCGATGATCTTCAGAAACTATATGACGCAGGGGTGCGCCGTTATCATTGCAATCTTGAGACCGCCCCGTCGTATTTCGTTGAAATGTGCACAACGCATACGGTAGAGGATAAGATAAAGACGCTGCTTGACGCTAAGGAAATCGGTTTTGAGGTTTGCAGCGGAGGTATTATCGGTATGGGGGAGACTATGGCACAGCGTGTGGAACTGGCATTGACACTGCGTCGTGTAGAGCCTGATTCTATTCCCATAAACATTCTTTGCCCGATTAAAGGGACTCCGTTGGAGAATGCGCGCGGGCTGACGGATAGCGAGGTGCTTGATACGTTGGCATTATTCCGGTTTATACACCCGCACACGACTTTGCGTTTTGCCGGGGGGCGTGCGTCGTTGAGCCGCGACACTCAGTTGCAGGCTATGAGAATCGGGATGAACGGCGGGATAGTGGGGGACCTTCTGACCACATTGGGCTCGACTGTGGATGATGATAAACAGCTTATCATGGAGGCGGGTTATGAGTTCTGACAAGAAACAGGGGCTTGGCTTGTATGACAATGAACGATACCGTGGGCATCTGTCACTTTGTGAAATCGACCTGCCGGGGCAGCGGGCTATTGCTGAGGCGTCGGTGGGTGTGGTCGGTGCAGGAGGGCTTGGTTCGCCTGTGGTGCTTTACCTGGCGGCGGCTGGGGTGGGGCGCATCACTGTTGTTGACGACGATTGTGTGGAGCTGAGTAATCTGCAGCGTCAGATTATGCATGGAACACCAGATATCGGTCTGAAAAAGGTGGAATCGGCCCGCAAGGCCGTCATGCGTATCAATCCTGAAGTTGAGATAGTGGCGGTGGATTCCAGGCTCAGCTATGACAATGGAGAGGTTTTGCTGGGTGGATGTGACGTGGTGGCAGATTGTACCGACAGTTTTACCTCCAGGTTGATGGTGAGCCGGATATGTGCCCGATTGGGGAAGCCGATGTGTTTCGGCTCTGTGGGGAGGTTTTCGGGCCAGCTTTTCACGCAGATGCCCGGCTCTGCATGTTTTGCCGACATTTTCGGTGAAACGCCCTATGAGGAGACGGATTGCTCATGCTCGGCGACAGGTGTGCTCAACACGATGGTGGGAGTAGTAGGGAGTTTACAGGCTACAGAGGTGTTGAAAATCATTGCCGGAACAGGCGATTTGCTGACAAACAGGCTTCTGATGATTGATGCACTTACGATGACTTTCCAGACGGTTGCTGTCGGATGTGATTAATGGATGATTGGATGAACAGGATAATAACCGACAGATATGATTCTCCTTGCGGAGAGCTATTGCTCGGTTCATATGGCGACAGGCTATGCCTGTGTGATTGGCAGATCGAGCGGCATCGTGGCCATGTTGACGACAGGCTCAGGCGCATCTTGAAAGCCGGATTTGGACAGGGTGTGTCACCTGTAATCGAGATGGCGAAGGCGCAGCTTGACGGTTATTTTTCCGGTGAGAGGCGCTCGTTTGACGTGCCGTTGCTGTTTGTCGGTACCGAGTTCCAAAAACGGGTATGGAATGAACTGCTGACGATTCCCTATGGCACGACCATATCCTACGGGGATATGGCCGGGAATATCGGTATGTCGGCGGCTGTGCGTGCCGTTGCCAACGCCAACGGGGCAAATTCCCTGTCGGTTTTCGCCCCATGCCACAGGGTTATAGGAAGCAACGGTTCGTTGACAGGCTACGGGGGTGGATTGGCAGCCAAAAAATTCCTTCTGGAGCTTGAACAGAGTGTGGTGAATAAAGGAATATGAGAAATATTGCCGGGGAGCATTCCACATCGGCCAATGGCACGGGGTGTTCCTCCTTGGTTGATTTCATTGCTGTCTGAAATAGAGCCGGAATGAAGGAGTCACGATGCAAGGATATAATAGATGCGGTTGTGGCCGGTTGTGGCGACCTTCTTTGATATCGGATAGAATAGGTCTTGTAATGGGATTTAGGAGAATTGTGTGTCGGGTATAGAAAAACGTCGCCGGGAGTCAGTGGGGCTTCCGGCGACGTTGGTATAGGAAGGTGTTATTGTCAGTTGTGGTTATTTGGTGTGGGATTCGACCCAGCGGCGGGCGTTGATGAAGGCGTCAATCCAGGGGGTTACTTCGTCGCGGAGGCGGTTGGCGGGGTAGAATCCGCACTGCCAGGGGAAGATGGCACGCTCCAGATGGGGCATCATGGCCAAATGGCGGCCGTCGGCTGAGGTGAGGGCGGCTACTGCTCCGCGCGAACCGTTGGGGTTGGCGGGATAGGCTGCGTAGTTGTAGCGGGCCGCGATGTTGTAGTCTTTGAGGCTGCCGGTGAGCATGAAGCGGCCTTCGCCGTGGGCTACCCAAATGCCGAGTTTCATTCCGGCCATGGAGCCGAGCATCACGCTGTTGTTGGCGGGGATGGTGAGCCCTACGAACTGCGACTCGAATTTGTGGGAGATGTTATGCTCCATCTTCGGGCGGCGGTTGGCGGGAAGTTGCGTGTCGATGCCGCCGGAGTTGAGGAGCCCCAGTTCTATCATCAGCTGGCAACCGTTGCAGATGCCGAGGCTGAGGGTGTCGGGGCGGTTGTAGAAACGTCGGAGGGTTTCTTTGGCGGTCTCGTTCCAACGGAATCCGCTGGCCCATCCTTTGGCAGAACCGAGAACGTCGGAGTTTGAGAATCCTCCGCAGAACACTATCATGCTGATGTCATCGAGTTTCTCGCGGCCGCTCATCAGGTCGGTCATGTGCACGTCTTTTACGTCGAAACCTGCCAGATAAAGAGAGTAGGCCATTTCGCGGTCGCCGTTAACCCCTTTTTCGCGGATGATGGCCGCACGGGGATGTTGTTTCCCACCGTCGTGGCGGTATGCGATGCCGCGCGATGCCAGAGTGCCGTTGAAAGATGCGGGGATGGCGTAGCGCAGAGGTTGTTTCTTGTAGTTCTCGAAGCGCATGGCGGCGCATTCGGCTCCGCTCTGTATGCGGTCGAGCAGGTAGGAGGGTTCAAACCATGCGTCGCGCAGGTGGTCTATGCCCATCAGGCGCTCGTTGCCCATATGTTCGAGCATCAGCACGCGCTCCTGTGAGGGACGGCCGAGTATGAAGAACTTAACTCCGGCATCGGCGAGGGTTTTCTCTACAACGGGGCGTTTTGCATCGTCGACCTGGATTACCATTGCCGGATTTTCGGCGAAGAGGATTTTCACCAGATCGGTCTCTCCAGCCTGAACGAAGCCTTCGGTGGTTATGTCGAGGCCTCCGTCGGCGTTGGCAAACACCATTTCCAGAAGGGTGGTTACGAGACCTCCGGCCGACACGTCATGCATGGCCAGCAGGTGGCGGTTTTTCACGAGGCTCTGCACTGCAGCGAATGCACGTTTGAAGTAACCGGCATCTTTCACAGTGGGGGCATCGGAACCGATGGTGTTGAGGGTCTGGGCGAAAGCCGAACCTCCGAGCCGCAGGGTGTCGGCAGAGAAATCGATATAATAGAGTTCGGAGTTTTTGCGTTTCTGCAGCACAGGGCTAACGGTGTGGCGCACGTCGGCGGTCTCTCCGGCGGCGGAAATAATCACAGTGCCGGGAGCATAAACCTTTTCGTTGCCATATTTCTGTGTCATCGACAGAGAGTCTTTGCCGGTGGGGATATTGATGCCAAGTGCACAGGCAAAGTCGCTGCATGCCTCCACGGCTTTGTAAAGGGCTGCGTCTTCACCTGCATTCTTGCATGGCCACATCCAGTTGGCGCTGAGGCTTACGCTCTTCAAACCATCTTTCAGATGTGCGCCGGCGATGTTTGTAAGGGCTTCCGCCACTGCAATCACCGAACCTTTGGCGGAATCGGCAAGGGCTACCTGCGGAGCATGGCCTATGGAAGTGGCGATACCAGAGCGGCCGGTGTAGTCGAGTGCCACAACACCGCAGTCGCTCAGCGGAAGCTGTATTTCACCCTGGCACTGTTGTCGGGCGACACGTCCGGTCACAGAGCGGTCGACCTTGTTTGTGAGCCAGTCTTTGCAGGCAACGGCTTCGAGAGAAAGCACATTGCGCACATATTCGTTAATTTTTGATTCGTCGTATTCCGGGGCTTTGTAGGAAGTCTCAACCGAGGTGTCGCGCATTACGGTTTTTGGGGAGTTGCCGAACATGTCGGCCATTTCGAGGTCGATAGGTTTGCGGCCATTGCTGTCGGAGAATACAAACCGGTGGTCGCCGGTTGTTTCTCCTACAACATACATCGGCGCGCGTTCACGCTGGGCAACGCGCTCAACATAGGGAATATCCTTGGCATCAACCACCATTCCCATGCGTTCCTGGCTCTCATTGCCGACGATTTCCTTTGCCGACAGAGTTTTGTCGCCGACCGGGAGGGCATCGAGATTGATATGTCCGCCTGTCTCCTCAACCAGTTCGGAGAGCGCGTTTAGGTGGCCTCCGGCACCGTGGTCGTGGATAGAGACAACCGGGTTGTTGTCGCCCTCTGCCAGTGCGCGGATTACGTTTGCCACGCGCTTCTGCATCTCGGGGTTGGCGCGTTGCACGGCATTCAGCTCGATAGCGTTGGCATACTGGCCGGTCTCTACCGAGCTTACCGCTCCGCCACCCATTCCGATGCGGTAGTTGTCTCCGCCCATCACCACGACTTTCTCTCCGGCAACGGGAGTGCCTTTGATGGCGTCTTTTTTGGCGGCGAAACCTACGCCACCGGCGAGCATGATAACCTTGTCGTAGGCATACATGCGCCCGTTTTCGTCATGCTCGAATGTCAGGAGCGAGCCGCAGATGAGGGGCTGCCCGAATTTGTTGCCGAAGTCGGAAGCGCCGTTTGACGCTTTAATGAGGATTTCCGCCGGGGTCTGGTATAGCCACACGCGGGGATTCATCATCAGTTCCCAGCGGTGGGCTTCGCTCAGGCGGGGATAAGAAGTCATGTAGACAGCTGTTCCGGCAATGGGGAGCGATGCGCGTCCGCCTCCGAGGCGGTCGCGGATTTCACCTCCGGTTCCGGTAGCCGCGCCGTTGAAAGGCTCTACAGTGGTGGGGAAGTTATGTGTTTCGGCTTTCAGTGAGATTACCGTGTCGACATCTTTCACTGTGAAATAGTCGGGGCGGTCGGGGTTGACCGGGTAGAACTGGTCTACGGCCGGACCTTTAACGAAAGCGACATTGTCTTTATATGCTGATACGAGGCTGTTTGGATTTTCTTGCGATGTGCGTTTGATGAGTTTGAACAGCGACATCGGTTTTTCCTCACCGTCGATTATGAAAGTGCCGTTGAAAATCTTGTGGCGGCAGTGCTCGGAGTTGACCTGTGAGAATCCGAAAACTTCGGAGTCTGTCAGCGGGCGGCCAAGTTTCTTTGCGAGGCCGTCGAGATATGCCTCCTCTTCAGGGCTCAGAGCCAGGCCTTCGGCTTTGTTATATTCGTGTATGTCGTTGATTTTGACGATAGGGTCGGGTTTGCGGTCGATGTGGAATACGCGGCTGTTCAGACCGTCGTAGAGGCGCGAAAGCATTTTGTCGAACACCGGTTCTTCTCCTTCCGGCACGCGGTCGAACTGCTCGATGCGCGTTATGCCGGTCAGCCCCATGTTTTGGGCAATCTCCACGGCATTGGTGCTCCACGGGGTTATCATCTCGCGTCGCGGTCCGATAAAGCGGCCTTTTACCGAAGTGGCACTCAGGGGTTTCGCATCGGAAAACGCCCACATTAATTTCTCTTTTTCGTGTTGGTCGAGTCGGTGGTCAGTTTCAACGGCATAGAAAGTTGAACTGCCTTTTTTGAAAAATTGAACCATGAAGTTGAGGGGTGGAGATTTATGATGAAAGTTTGTTGGCTGTATTTTGGGGTTAGAACTCGTAGTCGACGCATGCACGTGCCTCTTTGTGGCCAGCGAGGATTGCTGCTGCTGCTACGTGTGCCGGGTGGTCGGCATATACTGCCACGTCGGCCATCGTGTCGACCACGGCTGTCAGCACCACGTCCCATTGTTCGGCGGGGTTTTCGTTTATGCCGACCTCCATTGAGCGTAGCACGCTGATATGTAGGGGCAATTCCATCAATGCGTCGCGGAATGATTCTGCCACTGCACGGCGCTCTTGCTGGGTGCCTGAAAGTTTGAATGCAACGATATGTTTGACCATGTTCTTATGGGTTGTTTCTCGGTTTATGAATTAGTTTGCGGCATAGAGACGCTCACGGGTGACGGCCACTTTCTCGTCGGTTATGTAGTCGTCATATTCCATCATCTTGTCGATTATGCCTCCGGGGGTGAGTTCTATTATGCGGTTGCAGACGGTCTGGATGAACTCATGGTCGTGTGATGAGAGCAGTATGTTGCCTTTGAAAGTCTGCAGAGTGTTGTTGAATGCCTGGATTGATTCAAGGTCGAGATGGTTTGTAGGAGAGTCGAGAACCATCGTGTTTGCGTTGCGCAGCATCATGCGTGCAATCATGCAGCGCATCTTTTCGCCTCCTGAAAGCACAGAAGCCTTTTTCAGCACCTCTTCGCCGGAGAAAAGCATCTTGCCGAGGAATCCTTTGAGATAGATTTCGCTTGAATCGTCGGAGAACTGGCATAGCCAGTCAACGAGATTTATGTCGGTGTTGAAAAATCCGGAATTGTCGAGCGGCAGGTAGGCTGTTGTGATTGTCTGCCCCCATTCGTAGGTGCCGCTGTCGGCTTTGCGGTTTCCGTTTATGATTTCAAACAGGGCTGTCATGGCTCTTGGGTCATGGCTGAGGAACGCCACTTTGTCGCCTTTCTCAATTTGGAAATTGACATCCTTGAAAAGGACTTCACCGTCGACCGAAGCCGACAGACCGTGTACTTCGAGGATTTTGTTGCCCGGTTCGCGCTCTGGGGTGAAGATTATGCCCGGATAGCGGCGCGATGAGGGTTGGATTTCCTCGATATTGAGCTTTTCGAGCATCTTTTTGCGCGATGTGGTCTGTTTCGATTTTGCCACGTTTGCGCTGAAACGCTGAATGAACTCAAGAAGCTCCTTCCGTTTCTCTTCTGCTTTCTTGTTCTGCTGCTGCTGCTGGCGGAGGGCCAACTGCGACGATTCATACCAGAAGCTGTAGTTTCCGGCAAAGAGTTTCACTTTGTTGAAGTCTATGTCGAGGGTGTGGGTGCACACCGAGTCGAGAAAGTGGCGGTCGTGTGACACAACCAGCACAGTGTTCTCGAATTTCGACAGGTAGTCTTCGAGCCATGCCACCGTTTCGAGGTCGAGGTCGTTTGTAGGCTCGTCGAGCAGCAGGTTGTCGGGATTGCCGAAAAGTGCTTTAGCCAACAATACACGCACTTTTTCGCTACCGGATAGGTCGCGCATGAACATGTGGTGGCGTTCTTCTTTTATGCCGAGACCGCTGAGAAGCGCAGCCGCGTCTGATTCCGCATTCCATCCTTCGAGTTCGGCGAATTTCTCTTCAAGTTCGGATGCCCTGATGCCGTCGGCGTCGCTGAAATCGGCTTTGGCATACAGGGCGTCTTTTTCCTGCATAATGTCCCACAAGATGGTGTGGCCCTGGAGAACTGTGTTGAGCACCGTGCAATCGTCGAATTTGAAGTGGTCTTGTTCGAGTACGCTCATGCGCTCTCCTGGAGCCATGCTGACAGTGCCGTGTGTCGGACTGAGCTGGTCTGAGAGAATGCGCATCAGTGTTGATTTCCCCGCTCCGTTTGCTCCGATGATGCCGTAGCAGTTGCCCGGGGTGAATTTTAAATTTACATCCTGAAACAGAACTCTTTTGCCAAATTGTATGCCTAAATTATTTACAGCTATCATTTTCTGGAATCTCAGCTTGTTTTCTTTCCGGAACCGGATGCTCCGTTTTTTTATTAAAATGATTGTTTATTGTTGGTTGTCAGCTATTTGTATCCGACAGATGTCATGAGTCCTGCCGTCTTGCCGAATTTTACCACAAAGGTACAAAAAATCTGTTAAACCGAAGCATTGCGGATGTTATGTAAACTCGTTATATTTGCAATGTGTTTCCATAAATGTGGATACCTGCATTCCTGACAGACCAATGGCGAAAAATCATATCATACGGCTTCACTGGAGGCTTTTCTTCCCTCTCATCGGATTGTTATGGCTGATTATAGGTATAACGATAGCCTATTTTGTCAGCCATGAGAAGCAACGCCAGAAAGAAAACCTTGAAAACCGTTTGCTTAACGTAAACAATACTGTAGTTGCTGCTTATGAGCGCGGGGTGAACTTGCAGGAGACCGTAAACTTCATAAGGCTATTTACCAACAACACCACTCTCGCCCCATTGCGTATCACGGTCTATGACAATGACGGGGTTATGATAGCTGATAATCCGGAGGCTACCATTTCTCTTTATGGCAATGACGGGGAGCCTAATCCCGATTTGCTGGCAATCTGGGACACCAGCGGCAACGCGACAGTCCACGACATGGCCTATGATGACTGCAAGAGCATGATCAGCTCGAAGACGAGTGCCGACGGACTCATCCACTCATTTGCCGCGCTTCCATACAAAGGTGAAGTGCTTGCATTTCTGAGTATCGACCCGATGGTGTGGATTTTAGTGGTAGTGTTGGGCATTATATCGTCGGTGCTGGCTTATTTCGGTGTCAGGGCGATATGCCGCAACGTATATGCCTTGCGAGATTTCGCACAAGCAATCTCTTCAGACCGGTTGCCCGACAATATAGATTCATCTCATTTCTCAAAAGATGAGTTGGGAGATGTATCCCGCAATCTTCTCACGTTATACCGCGACAAAATACATGCCGAGCATGAGAAGATGCATCATGAGCGTCAGATCGGGTTGAATATCAGCCATGAACTGAACACCCCGGTTGGAATAATAAAAGGATACCTTGATTCGGTGCTGAATGATGACAGTATGCCTGAGCCGTTGAAACACAGGCTATTGGTGCGTGCCCAGCAAAATACCGACCGGCTCGCAAACTTGGTCAATGATGTGAGCATGGTCATGCGTCTGCAAGAAAATGCGTCGGTCAGCGGCTGTAAAACGCTTAATTTCCATGATATGGCAGCGCAACTTGGCGATGATATCGTGCAAGGGCATATCGCTGAAAACATGACGTTTGAATATGATGTGCCCGAACAGTGCTATGTCACAGGCCATGAATCGTTGCTGACGAATGCCCTTCTGAATCTGGCATATAACGCAGCTCAGCATTCCGGCGGCACAAAGATGTCGTTGTGCTGGCTTAGGCAGGAAAACGGGAAGCATGTATTTATGTTTGCCGACAATGGCAATGGTGTTGAGGGCGAGCATCTCAACCGCCTGTTTGATATGTTTTATAGGATCGATTCGGGGCGTTCACGCAAAAACGGAGGTTCGGGCCTCGGTCTGCCATTGGTTCACCGGATTATTACGGCAATGGGAGGGGAAATCACGGTTGGGAATGCTGATTCCGGGGGCTTGAAATTCATATTCAGTCTGCCTGCGGCATCAAAGCCAAACGACGATTCCGATGCCAGGCCGGCGGATGGTTGAAATGGCCGAAAGGTTTGAGGGAGGATTAAGATGAGGAAGCGACGGGATATGGGGTTAAGGGATATGCAATTGGGGAGGGGATATTCAATGCTATGTAATAAATCATTGTTAATTCTCCGAAAGCATTTAATGACAGAGGGGGCTGCACGTGTGTGCGGCTCCCTCCTTGTTGTCTGACCGGAATTCTTGGCTGTCATCACGACATTTGACTACCGGGATTTTTTTGCAACAGTTGCATAAACTCAACTACTAATAACTATTCTTATTGCAATTCGATGATGCAAAGTTAATCGCTTGTTTTATTATTTGCAACCATTCCGAATAACCGCATCCATTTTGTGCTGCATAATATGTTGGTTATTAGATTTATGATATTTGGTAATTTGTAGCAGATATTAAATCTGATTGGTTGTTGGGCGGAGTTGTTCCATTTAATGCTTTCAAAATCATTCGTCAGAGCTGCTGTCGGTAGATGTTTCTGATATATCGCCGAGAGATTCTTCGATTTTTTGCATATCGCGTTTGAATCGGTGGTTCATGTTCCATCCGATAACCCCTCCGGCAAGTGCTCCGGCAAGCGCCCCGAATAACATGGGTGGTTCTTTATGGCTGTCGAAGAACCACATAAGCATACCTATCAATGGTATGGCGAGTGTTATCAGGATGGTCTTCATGCGTTGACGTATGATGGAAAAACGTTTAATGAACCTTATGGCATCTACTGTGGGAAGGATTGAGAAATCGGCACGTTTCAGCATTCTGATCTGTATGAATGTGAAGCATCCTGCCAGGGCGCAGAAAATGCAGTAGAAGGCCACGAACCATCCGGGTATATGCATGTCATGCACTAATGGCACGAGTGCCGCGAGGCATCCTGCCATGGCAAACAATGGGCGTTTGAGCCTTGACACCAATCGTTCTTTCAGACTTTTGGCTTTTTCTATCTGCGGAGGTCTTATGTTGACCTGGCGCCAAGTTTGCCTGAGCTGTTCTATGTCGTGGATATGTTTCATATTGTTGAATTCTGAATAATTGCTGAATCGTTTTTTTGTGGGTTTCTCATTCATCACTCATTCGGCTGAGCTTCTGTTTGCACCGGCTTAGTCTTGCTGCAACGTTGCCCCGGCTCAAACCTGTGACTTCGGCGATTTCCTGATAGCTTTTCTCGTCGAGCCACATCAGCACAATGGCTTTGTCGAGTGCCGGAAGGCGGTTTATGAGCTGGTACATTTCGCGTAGACAGGCTGCGTGCTCATGGTCGTCGGTGGCTTTGTCGGCCAGTTCCATCATTGAGTCCTGTTCGAGACTGATGTTTGAGGAGTGTTTGCGCTGACGCCTGAAATGGCTGATGCATGTGTTGATGGTTATGCGATAAATCCATGTGCTCAGGGCTGCTTCTTTTTTGAAGCGGGGTAGTGCCTGCCAGATGTTTATGAGGGTTTCCTGATAGAGGTCTTTGAAGTGTTCGCTGTCGCGGGCATACATGTAGCATACCTTCGTGACGACGGCCTTGTTTTCCTCCATCAGTTGTTGGAAATCCTGTTCTTGGTTTCGTGTTGTCATTTGTCAGGTTAGACGCTGTTTTGCCTGTGGCAGTTACACATGGGCAAAATAATTCCGGGGTACAGGTAAGCCTGTCGTAGCTTGGTCAGCGGGCGGCTTTGAAATATAGCACCACGGCGATTATGGTGTAGAGGCAGTTTGGAATCCACATGGCCACCAGAGGGGATGTCAGGCCTGACACGGCAAAAGAGGATGTGACTGTCATAAAAAGGATATAGCTGAAACTCAGCACAAGGCCCAGGCCTATGTTGACCCCCATTCCGCCTTTTACTTTTTTCGAGGACAGCGACATGCCGATTACGGTGAGTATGAAGGCGGCCGCGCACATTGCAAACCGCTTCTCGTATTCGATTTCAAAGGCTTTTATGTTGGCTACGCCACGTTCTTTCTGCCTGTTGATATATTCAATCAGCTGGGGGGAGGTGAGCATCTCCTGGTCGTTCCTCCCGATAAGGAAGTCGCGCGGCTCGAATGGGATTACGGTGTCGAGGCGTTGGCCGCGTGTGATGTATTCCCGGTTCCCTTTGAATTCGCGGATAGTGTAGTCGCGCACCTGCCACTGGTATAGGGTGTCCCATTTGATTGAGAGCGATGACAGGCGCGATACCAGTTTTTTGTCTTTGAACTGTTCCAAAGAGAAGCGGTAGCCGGTCTTGGTCGTATTATCGTAGCGGCTCATATAGGCTATCCGCCCGGGAGCTACCTGCATCATTATGTTGTCGCCGTAGTCGACGCGTCGGTTTTTGACGTAGGTGTTGGTATAGTCGATCCGTTTTACGTTTGCTGGCGGTATTATGTATGCTCCGAGCACGAAAGTTCCGGCGGCTATTATCGCAGCTGAGATAAGATATGGTCGCAGAAGTCGCCTGAAGCTCATGCCGCTAGAAAGCATGGCTATTATTTCGGAGTTGTCGGCAAGTTTTGAGGTGAAGAATATTACGGCGATGAAGGTGAACAGCGGGCTGAACTGGTTGGCGAAATAGGGGAGAAAGTTGAGGAAGTAGTCGAATACGGTGGCTTTCAGCGGCGCTTTGATGAACGACTCCAGCTTTTCGTTGATGTCGAACATTATCACGATGGCCAGAATCAGAATGATTGCGAAAATATATGTTCCGAGGAATTTGCGTATGATATACCAGTCGAGCAAATTCACCGGAGATTTTTTCCAGAATGGTGTCATAGCTGCCAAGCTCATTCTTTTCATCGTGGCGGGGGCTGTTGTTGGAAGGTTGTCTGAGGATATGATTCTGTTAATCACAGGCGTGTGGTCACTCTCTCGACCATCACCCGTTTCCATGCCGGAAAATCCCCGGCTATGATATGACGGCGAGCCTCGCCGACAAGCCATAGGTAGAAAGCGAGATTGTGGATAGATGCTATCTGCATGGCAAGCAGCTCCTGGCTGATGAAGAGGTGGCGCAGGTATGCTTTCGTGTAGACCTGGTCAACGAAGCAGTCGCTGTCGGGCTGCAATGGGGTGAAGTCGTCGGCCCATTTCTTGTTGCGCATGTTCATTATGCCGTCGGGGGTGAAGAGCATGCCGTTGCGTCCGTTGCGTGTGGGCATCACACAGTCCATCATGTCGACGCCACGGTCGATGGCTTCGAGGATATTGGCCGGTGTGCCGACTCCCATTAGGTAACGGGGTTTGTCGGCTGGCAGGATTTCGTTGACCACCTCAATCATCTCATACATGGTTTCGGCAGGTTCGCCGACAGCCAGCCCTCCGATGGCGTTGCCGTCGGCGCCGAGTTCTGACACTTTCGAGGCGGCTTCACGTCGCAGGTCGGGATAGGTGCATCCTTGCACAATCGGGAAGAAGCTCTGCCGGTAGCCGTAGAGCCCTTCGGTTGCGTTGAAATGATCCCAGCCGCGTTTTAGCCAACGCATTGTCAAATCGAGCGATCTGCGGGCATACTGGCGGTCGGCTGTGCCCGGAGTACACTCATCAAGCGCCATCATTATGTCGGAACCGATTTGACGTTGTATGTCAACGGTTTTTTCGGGAGTGAACAGGTGTTTGCTTCCGTCGATATGGCTGCGGAACCATGCCCCCTCTTCAGTGAGTTTGCGGTTCTCGGCGAGGGAAAACACTTGGAAACCTCCGCTGTCGGTCAGTATGGGGCGGTTCCAGCCTCCGAATTTATGAAGTCCGCCAGCCCGGTGCAGAATGTCGGTGCCCGGACGCAGGTAGAGGTGGTATGTGTTGCCGAGTATGATCTGAGCCTTTATGTCGTCGCGTAGTTCGCGCATATGCACACCTTTGACTGCGGCACATGTGCCCACTGGCATGAATATTGGTGTCTCTATATGGCCGTGGTCGGTCTGGATAAGTCCGGCACGCGCATTTGTGCCCTCTGAGGCGGCTACAACTTTGAATTCCATGATGCAAAATTACAATATTCCCCCCACACATCAAAACCCTCATTTCTGGCGCGGAATGCCTGTTTGCAGGCAGTTTATGGCGATGCGGTAGAAAATTGCTGCGTTGTTGCCGGGGTTGAATGCGGTGAAGGGGATTATAAGGCGGCGAATCGGTGAGTTATGGGTAAACGTCAGTATGATGCGGTTTTTACGCAATTCACAATCACGCATCATAGCGGGAGGAATGCAGATGGCATGTGGCGCTTCTGAAGGCTCGATATCTTCATCGATTGGAGGTAGTGGCTGATATGTGATTGATATTCTTCCGTCGGGCATAATGGCGACCTGCTGGGGGTATACGGCCATTATGGCGCTCCGGCTGGCCATGGTGCTGAACCATCCGATTATAATTCCGAATGGATATAGTGTCAACAGCAGTGCCGCCGCCACAACCAGCCACCGCCAGTCGTATGCCCCGGCCACCGCAAGCCCTAACACAGGCAATGCCAACAGCCACCACAGTCTGTTGAGCCGCTCGCGCATTGTCTCGGCTGCATGTGCCGCCGCCCCGGGAGTGAAAACTACTGTGGCGGACGATGTTGAGTCTGTGGTATGTTTCGGTTTTTCCGTTTGCATTGATGGTTTTATCAAACTTGTTTCGATAATGCGGTGTCTGCCGTGCAATACAAAGGTAGCTATTTTTATGATAGAGATACGTGCGTTGATGTTTTTTATAAGTCTGGGTGTCGGATTTTTATGAATCCTGTGGAGAATTATAACATTACGGGATGATTTACGTTTTAGGGTTATATGGTTTAAGACTTTAAATGGAATGAAATATGGAGAACGGCAGGGCGCAGTTTTCAACGAAGTTGGGAGTGGTGGCTGTCACGGTGGGTTCTGCCGTGGGTCTGGGGAATATATGGCGGTTTCCTTTTGAAGCGGGGATTCATGGCGGCGGGGCGTTTCTGCTGCTTAACCTGTTTTTCGTGTTTGTGATAGGTGTGCCTGTGATTTGCGCGGAGTTTATCATAGGGAGGCATACGGGGTCGAATGTGCGCACGGCATTCCGAAAGGTCGCTCCCGGAAAGGCCTGGGGCGTGGTGGGGTTCATCGGCCTGTTAGCGTCGATTCTGATTATCAGCTTTTATTCGGTTGTGGCCGGATGGACGATGGAATATATCTACCAGTCGTTTACGGGTTTTTCGGGGGTGCATTCCGTTGAAGGGCTTCACGACAGGTTTGATGCTTTTGCTGCCTCAAACTGGCGTCCGGCGATGTGGACTGTGTTGTTCCTGCTGTGCAATTATGTTATACTGGTCAGAGGGGTGGAGAAAGGTATCGAAAAGATGTCGAACATATTGATGCCGCTGCTGTTTCTGATTCTGATTATTTTTGCGGTGCATTCTTTGACACTCCCGGCTGCGAGTGAGGGTCTGGAGTTCCTGTTCAACCCCGATTTCTCGAAGATTACGCCAAGGGTGGTGTTGGGCGCCATGGGGCAGGCGTTTTTCTCACTGAGCCTTGGCCTGGGGTGTCTGATTACTTATTCAAGCTATTTCACCCGTAAGACGGGATTGATGAAAACGGCCTTTCTAACTGCCGGGTTGGATACTTTGGTGGCTGTTTTGGCAGGAGTGATTATATTCCCGGCAGTATTTTCGTTTGGTCAGGAACCTGCTGCCGGGCCGAAACTGGTGTTTGAAGTGCTGCCGTCGGTGTTTGCCAATCTGCCGGGGAGCATGTTCTGGTCGGCTGCGTTTTTTGTGCTGCTGTTCCTGGCGTCGCTCACTTCCACTATATCGATGAGTGAAATCCAGATAGCCTATTTCATGGAGGAGCGGAATATGCGCCGCAGCGGGGCTACGAATCTCAGTGTCTTGATTGCCATGGTGTTGGGCGTTGGATGCGCGTTGTCATTCGGTTGTCTGGGTAATCTGAAAATCGGGGGTATGACGCTGTTTAATCTTTTCGACTATGTTTCGTCGAATATTCTGCTTCCTGTGGGAGGATTTCTGCTTTCGTTGTTTGTGGGTTGGTCGCTCAAACGGAGTATAATCGTCAAAGAGCTGCTCAACGGTTCCGATAGCCGCTGGCAGCGTCGGCTTGTCGGGGGGATTGTGTTTTGTCTGAGGTTCATCGCCCCGGTTTGCATACTCGCGGTATTCGTCTACGGGCTGTTGTAGCTTTGGGGTCAGAGGCGGTTGTTATCGCGGTAGGAGTAGAACTGTGAGGGGCCGATGATTACGTGATCCTGCACCGGCACGTCGATTACTTTGCATACGTCGATTATGCGCCTGGTGAGGTTGTCGTCGGAGGCAGAAGGCATCATGGTTCCCGAAGGATGGTTATGGACGAGTATTATAGCCGACGACAGATGGTCGATTGCAGTTTTTGCAATCAGTTTTATATCGACCGAGGTGCTTGACAGTCCCCCTTTGCTCACCCGGTCGGCATATACCACCCGGTTCGCACGGTTGAGATGAAGCACCCAGAATTCTTCGTAATTCAGGCGTTCAAGGCGTGAGCGCATGTATGTGTGGACGTCGCGGCTGCATGTCATCTGCGGATCCTGGCAGTCAAGCGAGGTCTGCACACGGCTTCCGAATGCCATGGCGGCGACAAGCAGTGTGGCTTTGGCGTCGCCGACCCCTTTGTATTTTTTCTTCAGTTCGGCAATCGACATGCGCGCCAACACGCGCAGACGGTTGTCGCAATCCTGGAGGATTTCACGGCTAAGATCAAGGACTGATTTCCCGGGCACGCCTGAACCGAGTAGCAGGGCGAGGAGTTCCACGTCGGAAAGCGAGTCCATGCCGCCCCGCAGGGCTTTCTCGCGTGGCTTTTCGTCGTCGTTAAGGGCGCGTATGGGGATGGTTGACGTGGGCGTTTTCTGTAGGTTTCCGTTTGTCATGTCGGTGTGTCATTTCCCTTTGCGCAAGGCGATTTCTTCAGATTCGTTGCGCCCGCGCCCCAGGATTATTTTAAGAAAATATGCTTTGATGAAGCCACATCCGTAGCCGCCGAGTTGGATTAGGGAGGCCGGAACCGCTTTTGCAGCGATAATCACGGAGTGTGTCGAAACCAAAGCGCTGATGAAGATTGCCAGCAGGTAGATGCCAAGTGGGAGCATCCACCAGGGACTGGCGAAGATGGCCAGCAACAACATTGCCACAACCCCAAGAACAAATATGGCCGGAAGCCAATGAACGGCTTTGAGCGTGTCGGGATATAGAAGTTTCAGCGTTATGCGAGACATGCCGAACACATAGACCTGGCGTATGAATTTGCGGAAATCAAGACGCCTCTTGTGGTAGACCGGCATGTCGGGATATAGCCCTATTGAGAATCCGGCCAGGCGGATGCGTGTGCTCATGTCGATGTCTTCCGAAAACATCTCGCGGAATCCGCCCACGAGGTTGTAGACCGCCCTGCTGAATCCCATGTTGAATGTGCGGGGTGTGAATTTTTCCAGGCTTATTTTTCCGCCGCGTATTCCTCCGGTGGTAAGGAATGATGTCATGGCGTGGTTTATGGCTTTTTGCGATGTGGAAAATGATTCATCTGCCGCATCAGGGCCGCCGAAGCAGTCAAACGGTTTCTCCACCGCCATAGCGTTGAGTTTTGCGAAATAGTCGGCGGGGATCACGCAGTCGGAATCGAAGAAAATGAAGAATGTGCCGGAGGCCCGCTCCATGCCGTAGTTGCGGGCGATGGAGCGCCCTTCGTTCTCTTTGAAGAAATATTTGAGGTCGAGTTTCCCCGAATATCTTTCCGCGATTTCACGGCATGGCACTGTGGAACCGTCTTCAACGAGAATCACCTCGAAATTGCGGGCAGTCTGACCGGCAAGGCTTTCGAGCAGGTCGGCCACTTCTGCCGGACGGTTGTAGACCGGAACTATTATTGAATATTTTTCCATGAGCGTTATCTGTTGTCAGCCCATACGCGACTTGTAGTCGGAATAGGTGAAATCGCGGCGGTAGACAGGGTTGCCGTCAGTGTCGAAAAGTATGATGGCAGGGTGCTGGATGCCGTTGAACATGTTGGTTTTCACCGTTGTGTAGTGGTTCATGTCTTCAAAAGTAAGGCGGTCGCCGATTTTCAGCGGTTGCCGGAAGTGCCAATCGCCCATAAAGTCGCCGCTGAGGCATGAATTTCCTCCGAACCGGTAGGTATGGATGCTGGCGGGAGGGAGTGATGCGGCCTCTTCATCGGAGAGGCTTTCTGTGACAGTGGGCTTATAGGGCATTTCTAATGTGTCGGGCATATGGCACGCAAACGACACATCGAGGATGGCTGTCTTGATTCCGTCATTCTCCACGATGTCGACAACTGAGGCCAACAGGTCGCCGGTACGCCATGTGAAGGCGCTTCCGGGTTCGAGGATTACTTTTAACCATGGATAACGTTGGCGGAAATCTTTGATGAGGCCGATTAGATGGTCGGTGTCGTATCCCTCGCGGGTCATAAGGTGGCCGCCTCCCATATTTACCCATTTTATTTGCGGCAGCAGATGGCCGAACCGTTTTTCAAATGCCGCGAGCACTTTCTGCAGGTCATGGCTTGATGACTCACACAGCGCGTGGAAATGAAGTCCTTCGATGCCGTCGGGGAGGGCGTTTCCGAGTGTATCGGCTGTCACCCCGAACCGGCTTCCGGGCATGGCGGGATTGTATATGTCGGTTTCGATGACGGAACATTGCGGATTGACCCTCAGTCCCGGTGAGACGGGGGATTGCAGGTGGGCGGCGTTCCACTGGTCAACGTCGTTGCGGAAACGCTCCCATTGGCTGACCGAGTTGAAGGTTATGTGAGAACTCCCTTCGAGATATTTTCCGATGGTCCGGGGTGTGTAGGCCGGGCAGTAGGAGTGCACCCGTGTGTGGAGTTCTTCCACTCCGAGCTGCAATTCGTTGAGCGACGATGCGGTGCATTTAATGCCGTATTCCCTGAAGATGTGGAACGATGGCCAGAAGGCGTTGGCTTTGAATGCCATGATTATGTCGGCGCCTGATTGTCGGGCGACCGATTTTATGAGGTCGAGGTTGGCGCGCAGACGCTGCTCGTAGACAGCGTAGTATGGTGTGGGCAATTCCATCGGATTTGTAATGTTGACCATGGTTGTCGGTTATTCTTCAGTAGGGATTATTTGGAAACGGGCATATTTGAGCATGAGTTTCCGCTGCTCCACATTGGAGAACAGCACTATGATTTTTGCCCCGTTGGGGTCGCGGTCGATTTCCACTATCTTGCCCCGCCCGAAACGTTCATGCAGTATGTCCATGCCCGAGGCCACTTCATCCACGCTATGGAGTGAAAATTCTCCATTTCCGTTATTTGACGGTTGTATGGCCGGTTTGACAGGCGCGGGTTGCCAGCGGCTTGAGGCCTGGGCTGGCTGTGGTGTGCGTGGGGGGGAGGGGTTGATTGCGGAGAGGGTGGAAAATGGTGAGTGGAACGATTCCCGGTAGTTTTCAATTGGGTTTACTCCACGGTCGGAGGGTATGTCGGTGCCTTGCACAGGTTTGAGATAACGCGGATCGATGTCGCGCAGGAAACGCGACGGCTGGCACATCTTTGTCTGCCCGTTTCTGAACCTCGACGAGGCATATGACAGCATACAGAAGTTGCGGGCGCGTGTTATGGCGACATAAAGCAGGCGGCGCTCCTCTTCAACCTCGCTCAAGGTGGCTGAAGACATGGCCGACGGGAACAGTTCCTCTTCCACCCCGACAACGATTACGTTGTTGAACTCCAGTCCTTTGGCAGCATGTACTGTCATAAGTGTGACCCTCTGTTCTGAAGTGTCTTTTTCATCCTGGTCTGTGGCCAGCGACACTTCAGCCAGGAAATCGGTCATGCCGGTGTGGTCGAGTTCGCCGCTTTCGGTTTTTTCGTCGACGAAATCTTTCACATTAGCAAGAATCTCTTGCAGGTTTTCCTGTTTGGAGATGCTTTCGGGTGTGTTGTCGGTTATGAGCGATGACAGCAGTTTGGTGCGCCCTATGATTGCAGCGGCCAGGGTGTAGGCGTCTTCTCCGTCGGCATTCTGGTCTACGAATTCCTTGATCAGCATCCTGAATCCGTCGAGCTTTTTTAGTGTCCCGGCATTGGCCTGGAACTCATATTCATCCGGGTCGTTGATTACGCTCCAAATGCTCACACGATGCTCGATTGCCGCACGCACCAGTTTCCCAACAGTGGTTTCGCCGATGCCACGTGCAGGATAGTTGATTATGCGGCGCAGGGCTTCGTCGTCGTCTGGGTTTGTGGCGAGGCGGAAATAGGCGATGGCGTCTTTGACCTCTTTGCGTTGGTAGAACGACAGACCTCCGTAGATGCGGTAGGATATGTTGCGTTTGCGCAGCGATTCCTCAAGGCGTCGGCTTTGGGCATTGGTTCGGTAGAGAACGGCGAATTCGTCGAGAGAGTCGTGGCTGTCGCGGCGCAGACGCGCTATGCGGCTTGCCACCAGGAAAGCCTCTTCATAGTCTGTCGAGCAGTTGATAACCTCGATGCGTTGCCCAATGGGGTTTTCAGAGAACACCTGTTTGCGTATCTGCTCACGGTTTTTTTCGATGAGCGAATTGGCGGCATCAACGATGTTGCGGGTCGAGCGGTAGTTCTGTTCGAGTTTGAAAATCTCCAGGGTGGGGTAGTGCTTGCGCAGGTTCAGGATGTTCTTGATGTTGGCCCCACGGAAGGAGTAGATGCTTTGGGCGTCGTCGCCCACCATTGTCAGACTGTTCGAGCCTTTACACAGCTCGGAGACGATGCAGTGTTGGGCGAAGTTGGTGTCCTGATACTCGTCGACGAGCACATAACGGAAAAACTCCTGGTAATGGCGCAGTATGTCGGGATTGTCGCGCAGCAACACGTTGGTGTAGTAGAGAAGGTCGTCGAAGTCCATCGCCCCGGCCACGAGGCAGCGATGGCGGTAGGTGCGATAGATTTCGTGGGTCAGCGGCCGGCGTGCACGTCGGTCGGCATCCATGATGTCTTTATCGGCGGCATAGCGTTCAGGGCTTATGAGTGCGTTTTTAGCCATTGAAATGGCAGACTGCACTGTCGAAGCCTTATAGAGCTTGTCGTCGAGCTGCATATCTTTTATGATGCTCTTTATAAGCGATTTTGAGTCGGCGGCATCATAGATGGTGAAGGCCGGTTTGAAGCCGATGCGGTCGGCGTGGTTTCGTAGTATGCGGGCGAAAATGGAGTGGAATGTGCCCATCCACAGGCGTGAGGCCACGGCGCCGCCAACGAGTTTTTCGATGCGCTCGCGCATTTCGCGTGCGGCCTTGTTGGTGAACGTGAGCGCGACAATCCGGTATGGCTCATAGCCGTGGGCAAGCAGATGCACGATTTTATAGGTCAACACCCGCGTCTTCCCCGAGCCGGCGCCGGCAATGACAAGCTGGGGGCCGTCGAGATACTCCACGGCCTTCCGTTGTTGCGGATTGAGGTGCGACAGATAATCTTCCATCGCCAATCAGATGAATTTATTGAGTTTAGGGTCGTAGACATAACCCACAGTGGCCAGTTTAGCCTTGATTTCTGTTGCGTTTACACCGAGGTCGTCACACAGCTCGTTGAGCGTGCCGTAGTAGTCGCGCAGTCTGGTGTTGATGAATCCCAGCAATATGATGGGGTCGTTGGGGAGTGTATCGAATGTCATCGGATTATGTGCGTATATATTGTTGAGTGCAAAATTAGCCATTTATGCCGGAAATTTTCCTAACTTTGCACGAAAATAGGCACTCTTGCAGACATGTTTACCATAGATTATTTTTCAGAAATCATCGAGAAGGCCATCGCGGCCATGGATTTCCCGGCAGAGCCATCGGGGTTATATGAACCGGTACGCTACACCCTCGACGGCGGAGGGAAAAGGCTTCGGCCGGTGCTGCTTATGGCTTCGGCAGAGGCCTTTGGGGCGAAAGCCGAAGATGTTGTGAAGCAGGCTCTCGGCATAGAGATGTTCCATAATTTCACGCTTCTTCACGATGATGTGATGGATAATGCCGACATGCGCCGAGGGCGCCCGACGGTTCACCGCCGGTGGAATTGTTCCACTGCCATACTTTCAGGCGATGCCATGCTCACATTGGCCACCCGACTGGTTGCGGATTGCCCTGACATCCAACTCCGAGGTGTGCTCGGGCTGTTCAACGCCACCGCGATGGAAATCTATGAAGGCCAACAATATGACATGGATTTTGAAAGCCTCAACGATGTGGCGGTTGAGCGTTACCTTGAGATGATAAGGCTGAAGACATCGGTGTTGCTTGCCTGTGCATGCCGCATGGGGGCAATGCTTGCAGGTGCCGACGAGGCGTCGTGTGCGGCGATGTACCGCTATGGTGAGCTGCTTGGGCTTGCGTTCCAGCTCCAGGATGATTATCTCGACACGTATGGCGACCCGGCTCTGTTCGGTAAGGAAATCGGAGGTGACATCATCAATGAGAAGAAAACATGGTTGTGGATTAATGCTATGACAGAGGGGCGCGAGCAGATGCAGCGTGTGCTTGACAAGAAACTGACCGATTATCTCAAAATCAAAGAGGTGAAAGAGATTTATGATTCTCTTGACCTTCCTGCGCGCTCCCATAGTTTGATTGAATCTTATGTTGAGGATGCCATTGCAGCCCTTGACAATGCGAAAATCAGTGCAGAGGCCCGTAGCTTCTTCGTAAACCTTGCCAACCGCACCCTGTCAAGGGCTAATTGACCGGCATACAGCTATGGTATTTGTTGACACACACACGCATCTCTATGACGAGGTGTTTGAAAACGGAGGGGAGGATGCAGTGGCGCGGGCCATTGAGGCCGGTGTCGTGCATATGATATTCCCCGGTACTTCTGTTGATGAGTTCTCGCCCATGAAGGCGTTGGCGGCAAAGTTCCCTGAAAATGTGAGCATGGTGATAGGTTTGCATCCTACGGAGCTGACCGACAATCCGGCCATGGCGTTGAAAGCGGTAGAGAGGGAACTCGCTGACCCGTCGGTGCATTATGTGGGGGTGGGGGAAATCGGTATTGACCTGTATTGCTGCGACCGGAGCCATCGCCGTGAACAGATGGATGCTTTTGAGGCGCAGTGCCGCATGGCGCTCGACCGCGACCTGCCGATAGTGATCCATTGTCGCGACGGACTCGACGAGACCCTTGAAGTTCTTGAGGGTCTGCCGTCGGTGCCGCAGGGTGTGTTCCACTGTTTCGGGGGCACCCGGGCCGATGTTGAGCGCATCAGGATGGTCGGGGATTTCTATTTCGGCATCAACGGAATAGTAACGTTCAAAAACACATGTCTGCGCGAGACCCTTCCGGCCATCGGTCTTGACAGGATATTGCTTGAGACAGATGCCCCTTATCTTGCGCCTGTGCCATTCCGGGGCAAACGGAATGAGAGTATGCATATACCTTTGATAGCGTCGCAGATTGCCCAAACGCTTGCCGTGCCGTTGGAGAAGGTGGCGGCGGTCACATCTGCGTCGGCAGAAAAATTATTCGGCGCGCTAAGCTCCGTTAACATTCAATAACATCGGATTGTGATTGTATAGCAAGACAACATTATTTTCAGTTTATTTGGCCTGTTATAGGGCCAAATAAATATAAGTGGAAGAACCGGATGTTTTGTCGGAGAATTGTGATGTTAAATTAATTTCACATAAAAAATTGGCAGATTTTCCGTAACTTTGTGGTGACTGACAGGCGTGTTCAGAAGGATTCGCTCCCGGATATTTCCCTGATGATTCACTGCCAGATTGTTTTAGATGGTTTTACGATTGAATGCCTCTATGGGGGAATGAATTCAGGCTTTCACCAGGTTATTGATTTGAAACAAATTAATTAATACTTTATAAAGAAATAATTTTATGAAGAAGAGCGCTTTGCAAAAAGCCCGTGCAGCTTATCAGCCCAAGTTGCCCATCGTGCTCACCGGAGCGGTGCGTCCCGTTGAGGGGCAGGCTACCCAGTCGGTTGCCGACCAAGAGGCTATCCAGAAACTGTTTCCCAACACCTATGGCCTTCCCGAACTGAAATTCGAGAAGAATCCCACTCCATCTCCCTCTAAACCGATGAATGTGGGTGTGATTCTGTCGGGTGGTCAGGCTCCCGGTGGTCACAATGTTATCTGTGGACTTTTCGACGGCATACGCAAAATTCACCGCGACAGCCGTCTCTATGGATTCCTCATGGGCCCCGGTGGTTTCGTTGACCATAAGTACATGGAGCTAACCTCAGCTATTATCGATGAATACCGCAATACAGGCGGTTTCGACATAATCGGTTCAGGCCGCACGAAGCTGGAGACAAAAGAACAGTTCGACAAAGGGTTGGAAATCCTCAAAGAGCTTAACATACAGGCGCTTGTGATTATAGGTGGTGATGATTCAAACACCAATGCAGCAGTTTTGGCCGAATACTACAAGAGCATAAATGCAGGTGTGCAGGTTATCGGGTGCCCCAAGACTATCGACGGCGACCTTAAAAATGCCCAGATTGAGACATCTTTCGGCTTCGACACAGCAACGAAAGTATATTCAGAGGTTATCGGCAACATCCAGCGCGACTGCAACTCTGCGAAAAAATACTATCACTTCATCAAACTCATGGGTCGCTCGGCCAGCCATATCGCTTTGGAATGCGCCCTGCAGTGCCAGCCCAATATCTGCATCATCTCAGAAGAGGTTGAGGCAAAAGATATGACACTCGACCAGGTGGTTGAAAGCATTGCCAACGTGGTTGCCGCCCGTGCTGCCAAAGGTATGAATTTCGGAACCGTGCTTATTCCCGAAGGCCTCATTGAGTTCATTCCCGCTATGAAGCGTCTCATTGCCGAGCTTAACGACCTGTTGGCTAAAAACGCTGCAGAGTTTGCGGCTGTTGCCCCTGCCGAGCAGCGCCAGTATATCATCAACAACTTGTCGGCCGAGAATGCATCTGTCTATGCTTCTCTTCCCGAAGGGGTTGCACGCCAGCTCAGCCTCGATCGCGACCCCCACGGAAACGTGCAGGTGTCTCTTATCGAGACAGAAAAACTCTTGTCGGAAATGGTTGCCAAGAAACTTGGAGCCATGAAGGCAGAAGGCAAATATGATGGCAAATTCGCTTCGCTCCACCATTTCTTCGGATATGAGGGACGTTGCGCCGATCCGTCGAACTTCGATGCCGACTATTGCTATGCTTTGGGCTACAACGCAGCATGTCTCATCCGCAGCGGTGTGACCGGATATATGTCGTCTGTTCGTAATCTCACCAAACCTTCGGTGCAGTGGGTTGCCGGCGGTATACCTATCACCATGATGATGAACATGGAGCGTCGCCACGGCGAGATGAAACCTGTGATTCAGAAAGCCCTTGTTCAGCTCGACGGTGCGCCTTTCCAGAAATTCGCTTCAAAACGCGACGAATGGGCGTTGAACACCTGTTACATCTATCCGGGCCCCATCCAGTATTTCGGCCCGGCAGAAGTGTGCGACCAGCCTACGCTCACCCTCAAATATGAGCACCAGGGCAAATAAGATGTAGGATATTTATCTGCTATAACAACAATGGCGTTGTGGCAAAACCTGCCACAACGCCATTGTTGTTATAGCAGATAATATCGTAACAGAGACGTCGTCGGGGGACTTGTTTTCAGCCGGCGTCTGTGGATGAGGATTTCACTTCGGACAGCTGCTGTTGGCGGAATTGGCGCGGGGTGCAGCCGAAGGTGGCTGAGAAGAGCTTGAAGAACGTGCCCCGGTTGTTGAAGCCGGCTTTGTAGATTATTTCCTCGATGGAAAGATTGGTTTTTACGAGGAGCTGGCGGGCGATGTTCAGGCGTACTTTTTTGATTATGACGGTTGGGGTCTCTTCGGTTATCCCCTCAATGCGGCGGTAGAGATTGCGCACACTTAGTTTGAGGCTGTCGGCCACGAATTGTGTTGATAAATCAGGGTTGGCTATGTTGTCGTGGATTACTTTCAACATGGCCTCTATAAAGGCTTTGTCTTCTTTGTGGAGCAGTTTGCCGTTGATAAGTTCAAAGGCGCTGATAGGTGACTCGTAGTAATCTTTGATGTTGTTGTCGCGTTTGAGCAGGTTGGCGACTGCCGAGCGAATGAAGTCGATGTTATATGGTTTGGTGACATACATGTCAGCGCCGGCTTCCAATCCTTTGAGTTTGTCTGCATCGCTCTGTAGTGAAGAAAGTTGTAATACGGGTATATGGCTTGTTCAATAGTTCGGTAAAATTTGCATATTCAATTGAATATCAATAAGATGCAGCAACAATTCAATATCAATGCAAACTATTGTGTATCAGTGCGATACAGCTATGCCTGCTCAAAAATTACCG
>Ga0073906_1000942_pt1 | contig 49406 bp, 40 predicted proteins | sample Inofromicrocosms_FD_65485 | JGI IMG/M metagenome (GOLD analysis project Ga0073906, IMG submission 65485) | Mouse cecum microbial communities from Vienna, Austria - Inoculum for glucosamine and mucus D2O microcosms | ecosystem: Host-associated > Mammals > Digestive system > Large intestine >...
CTCCCGAAGAGATATACGAAATGTTCAAGTGCAGCAAGAAAGACTTCAAAAAGGCATTGGGCCACCTGTACCGTGAACGTATGGTGGAGATGACACATTGTGGAATCCGTCTTGTCCGTCCGTCAGTTGATGGCAGATAGGTGGTTTTGTTGGTCTGTTGACCATTTTTTGCACGAGTTATAGCCTAAATGTGAATTTTTTTTCGGAACTTTGTGAAAATATTTATTTGACGTTTATATAAACTACTCTAAATAATGAATTTCACAGCCGACCAGATTAGCCATTTGGTGAATGGCACAGTAGTAGGCGACGGCTCGGTAACAGTTAATACCTTTGCCAAAATAGAGGAAGGACATGCGGGAGCGTTGTCTTTCCTTGCCAATCCCAAATATACACACTGCATATACTCAACAAAGTCGTCAATTGTGCTCGTAAGACGTGATTTCGAGCCTGAATATCCCGTATCGGCTACTCTGATAAAGGTTGATGACCCTTATCAGACCCTCACCGGGCTGCTGACAATGGTGAACGACATGATGTCTCCCAAGCCTGTAGGCATAGAGCAGCCATCGTATATTGCACCAGGGGTAGAACTCCCGGAAGATGTATATGTAGGGGCATTCGCCTATATAGCTGCTGGCGCTGTGATAGGACGTGGTGCAAAGATATATCCGCATACATATGTCGGGGCTGATGCCGTTATCGGAGAAGATACCGTAATCTATCCTGGCGCAAAGATTTACCATCGGTGTCGTATAGGTGCGCGTTGCATTCTGCATGCAGGGGTGGTAATAGGCGCAGATGGATTCGGGTTTGCCCCCGATGCCAATGGGGTATACACAAAGATTCCTCAGATGGGCATAGTAGAAATCGCTGATGATGTGGAGATTGGTGCTAACACGACTGTCGACCGCGCCACCATGGGGTCTACCCGCATCGGCCAGGGGACAAAGTTGGACAACCTTATAATGGTTGCCCATAACGTAGAGATTGGCGAACATAACGTCTTTGCATCCCAGACAGGCATTGCAGGCTCGACTAAGATCGGCTCGCATTGTCAGATTGGCGGCCAGTCAGGTTTTGCCGGCCACATACATGTCGGCGACCATGTAATGGTAGGGGCTCAGTCAGGAATACCAGGTAACCTGCCTGATGATTCAAAAGTGATGGGCTATCCGTGTGTCCCTGTAAAGGAATTTTACAGGAACTCCGCATATGTACGCCGTCTTGGCGAGCTTTTTGCCAAGATAAATAAGCTGGAAGGCGGTATTGCAGCCGGCTGTTCCGGTAATGAAAAATAATAACCGATATTATCCTATAATCAAGAATGAAACAACTGACACTTAAAGAATCTTTTACCGTCAGCGGAAAAGGTCTGCATACAGGGCTTATGATAGATGCTACATTCTGTCCGGCCCCCGACAACCACGGATATAAGTTCCAGCGTGTTGACCTTGAGGGAGAACCGACAATTGATGCCCTTGCCGAATATGTAACCACTACAGTCCGTGGGACAGTGATTTCACATGACAATGTCACAGTAGGGACTATCGAGCACGCTCTCTCTGCTCTATATGCATCAGGCATTGACAACTGCCTTATCAAGATCAACGCCCCGGAGATGCCTATCCTTGATGGAAGTGCAAAATTTTATGTTGAGGCGATCGAGCGGGTAGGGCTTGAGGAACAGCAGGCCGATAAGGACTTCTATATCGTCAAGCGCAAGATTGAGGTATGCGACCCCAATACAGGCTCTTCGATAGTGGTTCTCCCTGATGATGAATTGAGCCTTGATGTAAAGGTCAATTTCGATTCACCTGTCCTGGCAAACCAATATGCTACACTTGATCATATTGAAGACTTTGGCAGCGAGATAGCTTCCAGCCGTACGTTTGTGTTCGTGCGTGAGATCGAACCGCTCCTCAAAGGTGGACTTATAAAAGGAGGAGACCTCGACAACGCTATCGTCATATATGATTCCCCGATGAGTCAGGAGACGATTGACCATATCGCCGACCTTATCGGAGTTCCCCATAAGCATGTGTCCGAATTCGGATATATCAACGATGGTCCGCTTATGGCAGAAAATGAACCTGCACGCCATAAGCTTATGGACGTCCTGGGTGATCTCGCGCTCATTGGCCGTCCCCTTAAAGGAAAGGTCATCGCCACACGTCCGGGACACACTATAAACACTACATTTGCAAAGCAGATACGCCGTGAGCTCAAGCGTCAGGATGTGCAGGCTCCTGTCTACAATCCTACCAAAGAGCCGCTGATGGACGTAAACCAGATACGTGCCCTCCTTCCACATCGTTTCCCCTTCCTGCTGGTGGACAAGATTATAGAGAAAGGCTCCCAATATATCGTAGGCCTTAAGAATGTTACCGTCAACGAACCATTCTTCCAGGGGCATTTCCCGCAGGAACCCGTCATGCCAGGTGTCCTTCTTGTTGAAGCGATGGCACAGACTGGAGGCCTCCTCGTTTTGGGGACTGTCGATGAGCCGGAACGCTACTCGACATACTTCATGAAGATTGACAATGTCAAGTTCCGTCAGAAGGTTGTCCCGGGAGACACTGTGATATTCCACGTCGCATTTATGACAGAGTTGCGCCGCGGCATGGCAGTCATGAAAGGATACGCATTTGTCGGCGAGAAAGTTGTGGCCGAATGTGAATTCATGGCCCAGATTATAAAGAACAAGTAACAACCCCATTTGATACAGCATGAAACAACCTTTAGCATATATACATCCGGCTGCCAAGATTGCCCCGAGTGTTGTCATTGACCCATTTGTGACCATTGACGCTAATGTGGAGATTGGCGAAGGTACTCGTATTGGATCTAATGTCACCATCATGGAAGGCGCACGTATAGGCAAGAATTGTCGCATATTTCCAGGAGCGGTGATAGGCGCAGTGCCACAGGACCTTAAATTCCGTGGAGAGGATACGACTGCCGTAGTAGGAGACAACACTACCATCCGCGAATGTGTTACAATAAACCGAGGCACTGCCGCAAAAGGTAAGACAGTGGTTGGCTCAAACTGCCTTCTTATGGCCTACAGCCACATTGCCCACGACTGTATCGTCGGGGATAACGTGATTGTAGCAAATTCATCGCAGCTTGCCGGAGAAGTGATTGTCGACAATTTTGCCATCATCGGTGGTGGCACTCTTGTCCATCAGTTCTGTCATATAGGTGCGCATGTAATGATACAGGGTGGTGCTCTTATAAATAAAGACATCCCACCTTATGTCAAGGCCGCACGTGAGCCGATTTCATATGTAGGCGTCAATTCTATTGGCCTTCGTCGGCGCAACTTTTCCAATGAAGCGATACGCGAGATACAGGACATATACCGCTATTTGTACTTATCACGGATGAACGTGTCTGATGCCCTTGATGCAATTGAGGCCGAATTGCCTGCCACTCGTGAACGCGATGAGATATTACTTTTCATACGCAACGCTAAGCGTGGTATAATCCGTGGTTACGTATAGGAATCATATATAACGCCAAAGACAGAGGGCTCGTCGCCCGCCTGCGTAATGAGGGGCGGGAGGAAAGTCCGGGCAACTAGAGCACCATGTTTCTTAACGGGAAGCTGTCGGTGACGGCAGGGTAGCGTGACAGAGAATAACCGCCTGCGCATGTCTGCATGCAGACATGCTCAGGTAAGGGTGAAAAGGCGGGGTAAGAGCCCACCGGGCAGCCTGGTGACAGGTTGTGCCGCACGTCCCATGGGTTGCAAGGTCAAGTATACCGGTATTTAAGGACTGCTCGTCCGTTGCCGGGGGGTAGACTGCTAAAGCGGTCTGGTGACAGGCCGTTCAGATAAATGACGGGCAGGATGCGGCAACTCGTCAGACAGACGAAAGTGCCTATCCTACATAACCCGGCTTACACTCTGTCTTTGGCTTTTTATTAAAGAAATATATTTACTGAATTATGAAGATAAAGGCCTCCACATCTGCCGACTGGTGGACTGCACCAGCAGAGAGCCCCGATAACGGAAGTCTCATAATGGTGACTGGACGCCGTGATGTCGGATATTTCCGGAATAACCCGCGTTATTCAATACGTATTGAAGTCACATGGCCATACCGTGGAGATAGTTCCGGTATGCCCTCTGTAGCTGACTCATCATTGATGGAACAGGTACAGGAGTCTTTGAACGCCGTATTCGACAAAGACCCAATTGCGGTTCTCACAGGGATATATACGGGCGATGGCCAGCGAAATTGGATTTTCTATACGCTGTCAACGCATATATTCCAGAAAAAGATAAACGAAGCATTGGAGGAATATCCTCTACTTCCATTGGAGATATCTTCATACAATGATCCCGGTTGGGAAGAATACGATGAAATGTCAGAACTGGAAGTAACCAGCTCGGAAGATTGACAATATCCTACAATACATCTATATGTACTAAAACCGCATGTCCTGCGGTTTTAGTACATATAGAAAATGAGTTTACTATTTAAAGGGAAGCCCCCTAAAGTCCGAATGGCTTTAGGGGGCTCATACTGTGCTTTTGACGGTTAATTATTATCTTTCTCGTCTATCTTTGATAGGGCATAGGCATATGCTCCGATCATGATTGCTTTTGAAGCGCCGATGCGTGTTATGGCGATACCGGTACGTTTCATTGGGTCGTAGATTACGGTGTCGTCTGATCCGTATACCTTGATTTCGCGGGAATCGCCTACAGCGAATTTTGCAAATTCAAGTTCATCATCAAGATCGAACACACGCATCTGTACGCGTTGTACTTCGTCTCCAGACAAGGTGTGTAGGGTTGAACGCATTTCTTTCAGGAGTGCAGGCATGATGTATTTTGCCGCACCAGTAAGGCCTCCGCCAAGGACCACCAGTGAGTCGGTAAGAGTGACAGCTGTGGCAATTGCGTCACCTGCGACTTCTCCAAACATTTCAAACGCCTTCTTTGCTGCCTCCTGGTTGCCTTCGTGTTCACCTTCGGCAATCTTGAATATGTCGTAGGGGGTTAGGCCTGGTGTTGTGTCACCAGACAAGTTGGCATATTCACGGACAATGGCGCGTATTGCCGCCCCTTCTTCAGCTATGATATCAGGGAGGCGTTTGTGGCGCAGACAGAATGTCTCAACACAGGAGTTGTTGCCCAGATTGAGCTGTCCGTTGATAACTTCGCCTATGCCTAAACCTGTGCCGAATGTAAATCCAAGCAGGTTGCGGTATGTCTTGTGGCCGCCAAGTTCTGCCAGTTTCTTGTTTATTTCAGGAAGTATACCTCCTGTTGCTTCTCCAAATGCATACAGGTCGCCATCGTTGTTGATGTATACGGGAAGCCCGAATTTATTTTGCAGGAATGGTCCGAGGGCGACACCGTCGCGGAATGATGGGAAGTTTGGCAAGTATCCTCCGATTATCCCTTCCTTATAGTCTGCCGGGCCAGGGAATGCGAAGCTTATGGCTACAGGCTTTTCGTTGAGTTGGGAAATTACCTGAGAGAAGCCGTCTACCATTTGCTGCAGGCAGTTGTCAAGATTGTCTGCCCGTGACGGTAGGGTTATGGGTTCAACGATATTTTCATATCCTCTCATTGCGCTGAACACCAGATTTGTGCCTCCGGCATCGAGAGTGATGACGATTCGGTTGTCAAAGCGGTACATGATGGTATTAAATTGGGGTGTGTTATTTAAATATAAGTAGTTACAATTTCACAAGAGTCTCCGGAAGCAGTTATGTCGAGCGATTCCATTGATGCCGGAACTAGAACGGTTTCACCTTGGTTGAGGATGGTTTTGCTGCCATCAGGAGCTGTAAGTACAGCGTTTCCGCGGGTAGATATTACCACGCTGAACGAATCGCGTCCCGCCAGCTTGAGTGTGGTTGTGCCTTCTATTTCCATTAACGTAGTGGTGAAGAAAGGACATGATTCCATTACAATTTCCTCTCCTGCCTTTGGCTCGAAATGGTCAACGGTCATTTCGGTATCATTGTATGTGATGGAATCGACGCTCTCTTCTATATGGAGTTGCCGTGGGTTGCCTTGTGCGTCACGGCGGTCATAATCGTATATGCGGTATGTTATGTCGGACGCTTCCTGTATTTCAAGTACGAAGTTGCCACGGCCTATGCTGTGTACGCGGCCGGCTGGAAGGAAGAACATGTCTCCGCGTTTTGGATAGAACTTGCCCAATACATCGACGATGGTATTATCTGCTACCATGGCACGGAACTGCTCAGGCGTTATCTGCTTTTTGAAACCGGCGTAGAGATATGCGCCTTCTGCTGGAAGGACACTGAACCACATTTCGGTCTTTCCCAGGGAATTGTGGCGTTTTGCAGCCAGTTCGTCATCTGGATGTACCTGTATTGAAAGGTCATCAGTAGAGTCGATGAATTTTATGAGCAGGGGGAATTTATCGCCGTAATTTGCATATAGGCGTTTGCCCATGATTTCTTCTCCATCAGATATCATCAGTTCAGGGAGTGTGCGGCCTTTCATAGGGCCTTCAGAAACGACTGATTCATTGCCCTTCATTGGGGATAGTTCCCAGCTTTCGCCGACATGGTCGCCTTGCGGGGGCATATTCTTGAACTGGGCGATTCGTTTTCCGCCCCATAGGACGCTTTTGAATATTGGCGTAAACTTAAGGATGGGTAGTTTTGACGGTTGCATGGTTTGTGTTATATTCGTTATATCGTTTTATTTTAAGTTGATGTGATGCAAATTTACGGAAAGTAATGAACCTGGCCAAACGTTTTTGCTGTATAGTTTTGTTGGCGGTTGGCTTTTATAAGTATCACATTTTATATATACCAATATCGGACCGGCAATACTTATCAGTTATGCGGATATTTTTATTTGAAGTCGCAGTTGTGTAAAAATTTTTGCCATAAAAATTCCCGAGGATAGTGGCAATTATGCCTGGGCATGTCGGTATATATGGCATATTTATGCGTAAAATTGTTTGAACTTAAGCAATTTGTCAAGAAAGTGGTTGCATCTGTTTTATAACATATTGCACAAATACGTTTTTTTTGTGAAATTTGCAAAAAAAACATCAAGTTATGAAGCCTATTACAAGTTTTCAGGACTTAACGTCTTATCTTAAGGGTCAGGGTTGCCGTAAGCGTGTAGCAGTGGTGTGCCCGTATGACAAAAACACACGTGATGCATGCCTCCGGGCTTTGGAGGATGGTTTTGCCGACCTGTTGCTGGTAGGTGACCCTGATACGATAAGTGAGGACGCCCGGTTTAAGGAGTTTTCCGACAGGGTTACCGTGATTGCTGCAGACAGTTGTGACGATGCTGCCGCCAAGGCGGTGGCCTTGGTCAAATCGGGAGAGGCAAATGTACTTATGAAAGGGCTGATTAACACTGATAATTATCTCCGCGCAATATTGAACAAGCAGACAGGGATATTGATGCCTGGCAGTGTGCTTACGCACATAACTGCTGCGCAGATGCCTGAACATGGACGTCTCCTGTTTTTTTCTGACGCTGCTGTCATTCCGTTCCCGACTCTTGAACAGCGTAAAGCCATGGTCGGATATATGGCGGGTGTCTGCCGTAAATTTGGAATAGCAGTCCCCAGGATAGCATTGGTGCATTGCAGTGAGAAGATAAGTGAAAAGTTTCCGGTAACTATTGATTATATAAAGATAAAGGAAATGGCGGCTTCGGGTATGTTCGGAGATGCCGTAGTTGACGGTCCGATGGACGTGAAGACGGCATTTGAATCAGAGGCTGCCGATATAAAAGGGATAGATTCACCTATAGGCGGACTCGCAGATGCCTTGATATTTCCAGATATCGAGGCCGGCAACGCTTTCTATAAGACAATAACCCATTTCTGCCATGCAGAGAACGCCGGCATGATATTGGGTACACCTGTACCCGTAGTACTGCCATCCCGTAGCGATGATGCCGACTCAAAATACTATTCTATGGCTGCCGCTTGCCTTATAAGCGGATAATGTACTAAGTTATAAAATTAATGAGAATCCTTACCATAAACCCAGGCTCGACATCGACCAAGATTGCCGTATATGATGACTTGAAGCCTGTCCTTGTACAGACGATACGTCATACGGTGGCGGAATTGGCGCAATTCCCACAGATAAACGATCAGTTTGAATTTCGTAAAAATCTTGTTATTGAGGCTATCAGGGACAACGATATGCCGCTTCAGTTTGATGCCGTAGTGGGACGTGGTGGTCTGTTGAAGCCTATACCTGGAGGTGTATATGAAGTCAACGATGTGATGCTTAAGGAACTGGAACATCCTATGCGTAAACATGCCTGCAACCTGGGATGCCGTATTGCCTACGATATTGCCTCTGCTATTCCGGGATGCATGGCTCTTACAGCAGATCCAGGTGTCGTTGACGAACTTGATGATGTGGCAAGGGTGACAGGCTCGCCTATTATGCCGAGGATTACTACATGGCATGCGTTGAACCAGCGAGCCATCGGACGGCGTTTTGCCGCCGAATACGGTAAAGGCCGAAAATACCGCGATATGAACCTTGTCATATGCCATCTTGGGGGAGGTATATCTATTGGCGCGCACCGCAAAGGCCGTTGTATAGATGTCAATAACGCCCTTGACGGAGAGGGGCCATTCTCTCCTGAGAGGGCGGGGACGTTGCCGTCAGGAGCACTTATAGACCTATGCTATTCCAACCGTTACACCATTGACGAGCTGAAGAAGCGTATCAGCGGTAAGGCCGGACTGTCTGCCCATCTTGGAACTACGGATGTGGCCGAGATTGTCAAGTCGATAGAAAAAGGCGATAAGAAAGCCGAACTTGTACTTAATGCGATGATTTACCAGATTTCCAAATCGGTAGGCGGTGCAGCAGTTGCCCTTTATGGCAAAGTGGATGCGATACTGCTTACTGGCGGGATTGCGTATTCTGATTATGTCACGTCCCGAATCAGAGAGCGTGTACGATTCCTTGCACCAGTATACATATATCCAGGAGAGGACGAAATGCTTGCCCTTGCCATGAACGGCATAGGAGTGCTAAAAGGAGAGGTAACAGCAAAAGAATATAAATAAAAAAGGACAAGACAGGGACAGGAATGAGGCTGTTCAATGTTTTGAAGTCATGGCTTTCGGCCCTGTCATTCCGGACGGGGGTCGTTGTGCTGTTGATGTGCGTACCATTCTATGTCCTATCTTTTCTTCAGTTCATGTTGCCTATAGGTATTGAGGTTAAAGGCGTACTATGGATAGTGCTTTTCGGCATGGCCAAACTTTTTCAGTATGCCGGCATTGCCATTCTCGGAGTCAATGGCCTTTCCCGCATCAAGGCAATATTCAAGAAAAAAGGTACTACAGAAAGATAAATCGCACCATATTGGATATGTCTTCTCATAAAAGTGTAAATAATGCTTACTTCACTTCTCAAATTTAACTAAATCTGATTACCAGCAAATTGGTATTAGATGGTACAAATATGAGATTTAAAGTTCATAAGAATGACATCGGTTACTTTGTCGGTCTCTATCTCGGAAGGATAGCCGAAGCCCATGGGGAAGCTTAAATGTTCTATATGACTTTTATTGTACAGAGGTTGCTGAGGATAGCTGAAACTTCGTTATTCCTAATTCTTTCAGGATGTCTATGATATCGACAACATCTGAATACTCAACATCTGTATCTGTCTTAATAGTGAAATTCGCATCTTTATCAATATTATTCATTTGCATCCAAGTTTGAAGTTCATGCTTTTTGTCGGCACTAAACAGACTAATTACGGTTGGTTTGTTATCTATGCCATTTCTATTATCAAAACACTTCAAACGATTCATGTTTGTAATATAAAGTACAATACCACTATTTGGACTTGGATTTTCATTTTGTTCCAATTGCATTGCTTCTATCGGGTTCGCTTTAATAGTGCTGGCTATTATAATAGGCGCGAAAAGGCTTAACAAACTTAGACAGCAAAAGATGATTCCGCTCACACTTGGCCACTTTTTGCTAAAATGCTTATTTGCAGATACTAAACCTATTATTGAAAATATCAATCCCATTAATCCCAAAAAACCACCAATTAATATGACCAACATATATAATGCGGCTGCCGGGAAATCGCGCTCTCCTATATGCGTAAATACAAGTGCATTAACTACCCATATCAAAACGAGAACCGTGAGTGATAATCCAAAGCCAAGCCAAGCAATGACTTGTGAGGGTTTTCTTACTGGAGTTAGGACTTCCATTATATTATATGATTAAAAAACATTATTCATTTACTTTATGTAGATCTGGATGATGCAATCAGATGTTTTTACTCCTATCATTACGGAGTTTTGCTATTGTTTCCTCAATTCTTGCACGAGCTTCGAGAGTCGCAGCCTCAATCCCAGCAGCCACACGCTCTGCAGCCCGGCAGGTGCTTTCGCGGGCATCCTCGGCAACTTCACGCATAATCTGGGCCATGCGCTCATCGCCCGGCTCCTCCATCGACGTCAGTCGATAACTATTCATCTCAGCTTCCGACATGGTATAATCTTTTCTTATTCAACGCCAAAGTTACGAAAAAAGTCTGAACCCACTTCTCTTTTTGATTCAATCGGCATCTTCATTGCGTATCCGAATCTATGTCAAGTGGAATAAGATTGTCACCATTGAAACGATCGAAGTCCGATTTGAATAGTCAGTTTTAGAAGACTCGGTATTTCTCAAATTCTGATTCTGCAAAACTTTTGGCATACAATTTACTTGACGTTCACCTTTGGTTTGAACCACTGATAAATTCTCGGCAGTTGCCTCCTGCGTCAACTCATCAGTCTCGTAAAAAATCTTCAGATGCAGTCCGATGTAGTCAGGGGAGTAGACAAACAAGTGGGCCATAGCTTCATACGTACACCAAACGGATCATCCCTTGTAAAGCCTGTCCATCATCTTACATTTCATATACTAAGTTCATTTATGATTTACAATTTAATCCTTTTGGTCTACACCTTAGGCTTTATCATTTGGAAATTAGTCTGTCTATAAGTTTATGAAGCTGAGTGTAATGGCCGTTGTCATCGAACTCAGCTTCGTGAGAGTCAATGATATTAAAATGAGCGTGTTCCTTTAAATCCCTGAGAGCTACACCCATATCAGATATATTTCGACCAATGGAATAAACATTCTTTTCTCCTCTTGTAAAAATGGTAATATGTTTTTTTGCTGTAGTGAAAGGGGCGTTCACTACATTATGAAAGAACGATGAGAAATATTCAAAATCTACAATCCCCATAGAGAGTCCGTAGAAAATGATTTCGTCAGCATCTGCCAAGTCTTTTGCTAAATCTCCAGCATCTGCATATGGATTGTTTATTTTTTGTAGAAAAGAGTATTCAATTGGAATTGAGGAATCAGCGTTTATCCCCAAGACAATTTGCGGATTTGTTTCAGAGCCGATACCAATAGAGCCATGAACATATTTTATTTGCGGGATAGCACCCTCTATAAATTCACCATACTTTATAAGCCGCTTTTTCAAATCTGTATAATTGAACGAATAGACTTTATTGAAAGATCGGTCTCTTCTCAGAGCTTTCAATAATTCAATTATACATTTATCCTCTCCCTTGGGAGGGATATGTTTATATTTTAGTTCCTCATGTCGAAGCAAGTAATGATGCAATGATCTTACAAGGCAATCAAAGCTCCATTTGTCCTGAGAAACGAGGTTATCGGGAATCCGTTTGCCTTGTTTTGATTTAGCATAGTTATATAATTCGGTTTCAATATCAAGCCATCTTACCGACCCGTTATCTTCTCGTTGTGAGATGAAGTAATTAAAAAAGTATTGGTGTAATGATTCAGATTGAAATTTTGAGTCATCAGAATTTTTAAAAGGCCAATAAAAGTGTCGAATACTTCCAGCCCACGTATTGGCAAAATGACTATATGCAGAATCATATCCGAGAGCGAGGTCAAAACCATTACCTATAACTAATACTGTTGACATTGTATTTAGAGCTTGATTCTTAACTGTATCATTTATATTTTGAATTTTTGTGAAATTTAGTGTGGCAGTCCTTTTCGTTGGAGATTTTTGACCTGATTTGCGAAAGCGTGTCAGCGGAGGTGACCGCGCTCCCAGCTGGAGCTGCTGACGATATGCTGCAGGACACTTTCCCCATCGCTGTTTCCTTTCAACAAATATACGGAATCCCAGCGATTTGTGCAAGTAAAAACTGCCATCCAGCTATTAAATAGCGCCCTATATATTTCCCGCGTATCCTCAATGTGCTGCCTTCTACGGTTCGGCACTTGAGTTCCATGGCACAATTCAAATGCATCACCCTCGACGGATCGGAAGAGCCGCTGTCGGAACTCCCATGTCCGGACGGATCACCCTCTGGGTCTAGACGGACTAATCCACCATTTATAAGCTAAAAATCCATAGGAAACAAGTATCCGGAGAGAAATATGTAAATAAAAATGGAGCGCAACTCGTTGAGCTACACTCCATTTTATTATCGTTGATTCAGTGGCTTACTTCACTTCCTCGAAGTCGACATCGGTTACGTGGTTGTCTGGGTTGTTGTTTGACGGGCCTTGTTGCTGTGGGCCTGGGTTCGGGCCTTGCTGTGCGCCGGCTTGGGCTTGGGCGTTGATGATGTCTTGCTGTGCTTCTCCGAAAAGGCGTTCGATCTCTTTGATGGCTGGTTCGATGGCCTCAATGTTTTGTGCTTTGTGGGCTTCTTTGAGGTTGTCTACTGCGGCCTGTATTGCTGAACGCTTGTCTGCCGGGAGCTTGTCACCGAGGTCGGAAAGTTGTTTTTCGGTCTGGAAAACGATGGCATCTGCCTTGTTGAGTGTGTCGATGCGTTCTTTTTCTTTTGCATCGGCGGCGGCATTGGCGGCTGCTTCGTCTTTCATGCGCTTGATTTCGGCATCTGTGAGGCCGGATGATGCTTCGATACGGATACTCTGCTCTTTGCCTGTAGCCTTGTCTTTTGCCGATACGTTGAGGATACCGTTTGCGTCTATTTCAAATGTGACTTCAATCTGGGGTATGCCACGTGGTGCGGGGGCGATGCCGTCGAGATGGAATTTGCCAAGAGTCTTGTCGTCTTTGGCCATCGGGCGTTCGCCTTGGAGTACATGGATTTCAACGGATGGCTGGTTGTCGGCAGCGGTGGAGAATGTCTCGCTCTTGCGTGTCGGGATGGTTGTGTTGGCTTCGATGAGTTTTGTCATTACGCCGCCAAGGGTCTCAATGCCTACAGAAAGGGGGACTACATCAAGTAGAAGCACGTCTTTTACATCTCCTGACAGGACGCCACCTTGTATTGCAGCACCAACGGCTACGACTTCATCGGGGTTTACGCCTTTTGAAGGTTGCTTGCCGAAGAATTTGGCTACGATTTCCTGTATTGCGGGGATACGTGTAGAGCCTCCCACCAGGATCACTTCGTCGATGTCCTTGTTTGTCATGCCTGCGTCCTTGAGGGCCTGTTCGCATGGAGGGATTGTTGCCTGGATAAGGCGGTCGGCGAGCTGTTCAAATTTCGCGCGTGTAAGGGTCTTGACAAGGTGTTTTGGAATTCCGTTCACCGGCATGATGTAGGGAAGGTTGATTTCCGTTGAGGTGGTGCTTGAAAGCTCTATTTTTGCTTTTTCGGCTGCTTCCTTTAGGCGCTGTAGTGCCATCGGGTCTTGGCGCAGGTCAACGCCTTCGTCCTTGAGGAATTCGTCGGCTAGCCAGTCAATAATCACGTGGTCGAAATCGTCACCGCCAAGGTGTGTGTCGCCATTGGTGGATTTTACTTCAAATACGCCATCGCCAAGTTCGAGTATGGATATATCGAATGTGCCGCCTCCGAGGTCGAATACAGCGATTTTCTGGTCCTTGTTGGTCTTGTCGAGGCCATATGCCAATGCTGCGGCTGTAGGTTCGTTCACGATACGGCGTACGGTGAGGCCTGCTATTTCTCCTGCTTCTTTTGTGGCCTGGCGCTGTGAGTCGTTGAAGTATGCGGGTACTGTGATGACGGCTTCGGTTACGGTCTGTCCAAGGTAGTCTTCAGCGGTCTTCTTCATTTTTTGCAGAATCATTGCTGAAATTTCCTGCGGGGTGTATTCGCGGCCGTCGATGTCGATACGGGGGGTGTTGTTGTCGCCACGTACCACTTTGTAAGGAACACGGGCGATCTCGTTCTTTACCTGGTCATATGTCTCACCCATGAAACGTTTGATCGAGTAGATTGTGCGTTTAGGGTTTGTGATGGCCTGACGTTTGGCAGGGTCACCTACTTTGCGTTCGCCTCCGTCAACGAATGCGACTACTGAGGGGGTGGTGTTGCGTCCTTCACTGTTTGGTATTACAACGGGGTCGTTACCTTCGAGTACGGCTACGCATGAGTTGGTAGTGCCTAAGTCAATTCCTATAATTTTTCCCATAGTTGTGTAAAGTTATTTGTTTTTTTATTGTTTGTTTCAATTTCTATGGTGCGGGCATTGTCTAAATGTTGTTCCTGCACTGCATCAACTATGAAACAAATTTTGTGCCAAAATTGTTGTCGGCCATATCAGGAATGCAAATACTGTCATGTGGATGACAAAAATGGCAGTAGTATGTCAGTCGTCAGGGTAGGTGGACATGTCAGACAGAGCCTCTGCATCGGCGGCACGTGATGCCGGTGTCTCCCCGTCTTCGCGGTTGGATATGTATTGGTTGTAGTATGACAGGAGCAGGGTTGTGAGCGGGAGGGCTATAATCAATCCAATGAATCCAAGTAGTGTGCCCCATAGTGAGAGTGACAGCAGTATGATCGCCGGGTTAAGTCCCATCATTTTTCCCATTATCTTTGGGGTAAGGATAAGGTCCTGTATGCATTGCACAATGGCATATATTGCAATGCATGACCACCACATGGGCCAGAAACTTTCGGTGTTCTCTACTGAGCAGATCATGCACAGGAGCGTTATAGGTATTATGGATATGAATTGCAGGTATGGGACCATGTTGAGAACGCCGATGAATATGCCCATTACGACGGCAAGCGGTAGCCCTATCAGGGAGAATCCGATGGAGAACATGATGCCAACGCACAGTGCTACCAGCGCCTGTCCACGGAAATAATGGTTCATGCTGTCTTTTACGTTGCGTCCCACTGAAAATGTGCGTTTGCGGTATTTTGGCGGGACCATGCGTTTGAAGCCGTTAAGCAGCTTGTCGTAGTCGAGCATTATGAATATCACATATAATATTGTGAAAAACCAGTTTATTATCCACATCACTACCCCGATGCTGCCGGAAAGCATTCCGGGAAGCCAGTCCATGATGTTCTCTACACCTTGTTTTTTGAAGATGTCGGCAATGGAATTGAAGTCTATGGCTTTGCGGATGAAGTCGTGCACTTCTTCCGGTATGAATGGTATGGCGGCACCTGAAGCGGCATATTTTTCTATCACCCGGCCTATCTGATGGAATTCAGATATGATTGATGGCATGAAAAGGACGGTCAGCAACAGCAGCATGAGCATTGCCTCAAAAAGGGTCATGAACACAGCCCAGAAACGGCCGCGTGTCCGTAGCATGGCACGGTTGTATTGTACGAAAGGTTCAAGCATATATGCAATGAGCCATGCCACCAGGAATGGCAGCAAGACCATTTTCAGGTAGTCTATAAGCCATACAGATATTATTACGCAGGTGATTGAGAATACAATACGTATAACGCGGTCAAAAGTATAGGGTCTGTTATGTGATGCCATGCTGTTATGTGATGTAAAGGATAAGTGTTGCGGGAACTGTCCGTTTTAACATATTTAACGTTTGCTGGCGGCTAATGTTTCATATGAGGCGGATTATTTTACATATAGCTTTATTGTCATGGTCGATTAGATGGGCATAATAGGGCTATAATTAGATAAAGAATTTGTAACTTTGCAGACGCTATGGATTTTAAGTTAGATGCAACAGACCCTAGGGGTGCAGCCCGTGCCGGAGAGATAACTACCGGGCACGGAAAGATACTTACACCTGTATTTATGCCCGTAGGAACGCTTGGGAGCGTGAAAGGTGTGCACCAGCATGAACTGCGTGACGATATCAAGGCCCAGATTATACTTGGTAACACATACCATCTGTATCTCCGGCCAGGTATCGAGATTCTTGAAAGGGCTGGCGGGTTGCATAAGTTCAATGGATGGGAGAGGCCAATACTTACAGACAGTGGTGGTTTCCAGGTGTTTTCACTAAGTGCCAACCGTAAGCTTTCGGAGGAAGGTGCGTATTTCCGTAGCCATATCGATGGCTCAAAGCACCTGTTTACGCCTGAAGGGGTAGTGGATATCGAGAGGACAATTGGGGCTGATATTATGATGGCCCTGGATGAATGCCCTCCGGGAGATTCTGAATACTCATATGCGCGAAAGTCGCTCGACCTGACTCACCGTTGGTTGAAACGCGGGTGGAAAAGGTATAAGGAAACCGAAGGCAAATACGGATATTCACAGGCTTATTTCCCGATAGTACAAGGATGTACATATCCAGACCTTCGGCGTGAGTCTGCTAATTTCGTGGCCGAGCTTGGCGCTGACGGAAATGCCATAGGCGGCCTGGCTGTAGGTGAGCCTACAGAGGTCATGTACGATATGATCGAGGTGGTAAATGAAGTGCTTCCAACGGACAAGCCCCGCTATCTGATGGGAGTAGGGACTCCGGCAAACATACTTGAGGCTATTGACCGTGGGGTTGACATGATGGATTGTGTGATGCCCACAAGGAATGGACGCAACGGTATGTTGTTTACTTCAGAGGGAATCATGAATATGCGCAACAAGAAATGGGCTGATGATTTTACCCCAATAGACCCTAACGGCACAAGCTATGTCGACCATTGCTATTCCCGTGCGTACTTGAGGCATCTATTCATATCGCAGGAACTGTTGGCTATGCAGATCGCATCAATACATAACCTGGCGTTCTATCTGTGGCTGACCGGTGAGGCCAGGCGTCATATCATTGCCGGGGATTTCAAGGCGTGGAAGACTGATATGGTAGAACGTGTGACACGTAGGCTGTAGGGCATAATCATACCTCACAAAAGCATTGTAGAATGTTCAAGATACTAGACCGCTATATCATCAGGAATTTCCTGGGTACATATGTGTTTGCCATACTGTTGCTGTTGGCGATAGTGGTGATGTTTGATGTCAATGAGAAGCTGGACGCTTTCCTTAAGGCGCCGTTCAAGGCCACTGTATTTGATTATTTCTTGAACTTCCTTCCGTATTTCGCCAATCAGTTCAGCCCGTTGTTCACGTTTATCGCAGTGATATTCTTTACCTCCAAGCTGGCGGGAAATTCAGAGATAATAGCGATGCTCTCTACTGGTATGAGCTACCGCCGTCTTTTGCGGCCATACATGTTTTCGGCGTTTGTAATAGCATCGGTGACGTATGCCCTGAGCGCATATGTGATTCCGCCTGCCAATGTTAAGCGTATCGATTTCACAAACACGTATGTAAAGAACAAGCGTATAGACTATGGGTCCAACATAATGCTTATGGTTGCCCCTGGTGAGATCGCATATATGAGCCGTTATGACAATGTGTCAAAGACAGGCACGCGTTTCTCCCTTGAAAAATTTGATGGAAAGACGCTGGTATCCAGGTTGACGGCACAAAGCATAAAATGGGACACACTTTATCATTGGACAGTACGCGATTATGTGATACGTGACTTTACGGAACACCGTGAATACATATCGCAAGGCAAGAGCCTTGACACTGTTATACCGTTTGAGCCACGCGATTTCCTTATAGCGAAAAACGACCATGAAAAGATGACAACTGCCGATCTATCTGAGTATATAGACCGGCAGAAGGATAGGGGTGTAGCCAATATACAGTCGTTTGAGGTGGAATATCACAGGCGTTTTGCCATGACGGCTGCCGCATTCATTCTCACTGTAATCGGCATGGCACTTTCGTCAAGGAAGGTGAAAGGCGGGATGGGTGTCAATATAGGTATAGGTCTGGTGCTGAGCTTCAGCTATATCCTATTTATGGCCGTGACATCAGCTTTTGCAGTGTCCGGTCTTACTTCCCCGATGGTCGCCATGTGGATTCCCAACATGGTTTATGCCATCATCGCCATTGTGCTTTACCGTAGGGCATCCGTCAGCTAAGGGCGTCAGCTCCGTTTCGGGCCTTATCGGCAAGGAAATCGGCGGCCTTTGCTGCCGCTTCAAGCCCTTTTGATGTGAGGTTTTTCACCTTGTCCTTCAGGTCTGAGCCTTTTTCCTGTATCATTTCTTTTACAGACTCAATCTTGTCGGATATTTCTGACTTTTGGGCCTTGGCTTCTTGTTTTACTGCTACATTTGCTGCGGCTGCTGATACTTTTGCCGCCTGTTCGGCTACTTTGGCGGCGCTTTTGGCAGCCTGCTTGTTGATGTCTGAGTTCATAATCTTATCCGTTTTGAGGTTTAAAAATAGTGTTTTGATATGCAGGCATAGGTTATGCCCTATAATAAGCCTGCTCTGATATATCAACAAATATGTATGGACAATGGTTTGCCGATGCTGTTAGGGTGGCTTATTATGTGATTTAAAATAGAGCTTTAGCTAATGGAAAAAGCATCCCGGATACAATATGTAACGGGATGCTTTTTATCTGTTCAAGATATTTTGTTTCTATTTAAGCATGCCTATTGCTGCCTGGTAGTCCGGTTCATTTGCTATATATTCAACTAGGTCGGTGAATACGACCTTGTGGTCTTTGTCAGTGACAATCACGGCGCGGGTCAGGAGGCCTTTAAGCGGCCCGTCTGTTATAAGTACGCCATAGTTTTTGGCGAAGTCAATGGAATTGAATGCAGATGCCACAATGACATTTTCAATTCCATTGGCCACACAAAAGCGTTGTGCCGCGAACGGAAGATCCATGGACACACAAATTACAACAGTATCGTTGAAACTTGCTGCCTCCTCGTTGAAGCGCCTTACAGATGAAGCGCATACAGGGGTATCTATACTTGGGAAGATGTTGAATACAATCCGTTTGCCTTCAAAATCTTTGCAGCAGATTTCTTTCAGGTCCTTGTCGGTAAGTTTGAAACAGGGCGCATTTTCACCCGGGCGGGGTATATTGCCGTATGTGTGGCATTCAATGCCTTTAAAATAAACGGTTTCCATAAATGTTTTTACTTGTTATAATATATTCTAGGTAGTCAATGGCGCATAAGGGCCATTTTCTGAATAACAAGTGAAGACATATCATTGTTGTATCCCAGAATTATATCTTTAACCGTCCCGTCCTTTTCAGACAATATCAATGCCGGAAAGGCGGTCACTCCTGTATCCCTCGCAAGCGCGTGCGCGTTCATCAGCACGTATTCGCCTAGACGTCCTTCATGTCCGACTGTTTCTACTATATCGTCAATATTGCTGGATGTGAAGGCCCATATTATCTCCGCATCAAATGGCAGGGCAGCTATACCTTGACGTATTTCTGAGACCAATGTCCTGGGATCGCCGGTTGAGGTGTCCAATATGGCTATTATTGTAGGTACACGGAATCCTTCCCCTCGTTGATGGGCATACCGTTCCCCTGTTACGGTCGGTGCGGTAAATGATAGCATTTGCTGTCCAGGCAGATTCCCTATCCTGAAGTTGCTTTCACGGCATTTTTCAAATATTTCAGGATAAAGTGCCATTAGAGTTCTTTCATTGATTGTATCAGGATGGATTCCATCGTCAGCATATGAATATTTTACCGTAACAAGCTGCTCTGATATGCTCCCTGGATTATTGTTTAGTTCAATAGATAATGGGCGTCCTGTTACGTAGTCGAATATATAAGTGAATTCAGCGCCATCGTAACCATTTGTCTTGCGTACGCCTTCAATGGACCTCACCCTGTTGCCGGATATCAAAGTATCAGTATGTACGGAATATATGAAATTGGAATCATTTTCCATATCCTTTATGTTTCCGGAAATCAAAGACGGCAGCAGGTCGGCAAACTGGGCGGTGTGCTGTACGCCTTTTCCGGAACTTGTGCCGAAACGCCTCGGCATAAACGGTGTGGCATCCCATTCCATATGATATTCCTGTAGCCGGTCTCCGCGATAGCGGTAATGATGTCCGTCATAATAGGCTGAAAATCCGGATACCGGCCCAGACGGTGTATCCATGTGCCAATCAATGAGGTATTCGCAAGGCAGCAATGAATCGGCCTTTGCCGCATTTTCTGTCAGCCGGACATCATACACCACCGGGTCATGGGCAGAAGGAAGCCATACTTCAAACACAGTGGAAGCCTTGAAATTCCCGAGACTGTCAAGCGGGTTTGTTATAGCAGTAATCCCTTGAGCGGTCAGGCCCAAGGGACAACATGCAGTTATCGCCATTAACAATCGAACTTTCCCTTTCATAAACAATAGTTGATTAGTGACATTCAAAAATAAAACACAAAAGGGCTTTGGTGTGTTCGGTTGCAATATGCGTATTCCGTTTTTTTAACTTACTGGTTTGTGCCCAATGTCACTATAGCACCAGTAGCGGGATTGAATATGGCAAATGCTGGTGTCTTTTTGGAAGAGAACAATCCAGGGTCAAGTCCGAATGTAACTCCGAGCTGGGCTATGTCAAATGCGCCGGATGCGATAGTCCTATTGTCGTATTTGACCTTGAATGTAGCCTTTCCTGGTATGGTGTATGCAAGCCCACCCTTTGGGAAAGACTTTACCACCCCTTTTTCGTTGACAGGCAGTTCGCCGTGGCTGTCGATATGCATTGACAGGTATACAGGCTCGCCAGCAAGGTTGTTTACTGGAATGAACCCGTCGGTTGGCGATATCCGGGCAATCACCTTGTCGGTAACGTCTTCGTCGCCGGGTGTGTAGCTTATGGTACGTTCTTCATACGTTATTGTGGTTGTCCCTGCGAACATTGCCACTAGTGCCGCTTCCTGGGCAGACAGGTTGTCCAAGGCTAGCCTAAGAGCCTCTCCATCGGGGAATGACTGGTCGCTTTGCCCTGATATTATTTCGTTGCGCGCTTCACGTAATTCATAGATGCGTGCTGCAGCAAGTTCGGCGCGCTTGGCGCTTGAAGAGCTTTGTATCATTTCCTGTGTTACGGCCTGGTGTGCGGCAGGGGTCTCCAATGGGTTCACCATCGTGGCCGGCGCTTCGGGCAGTTCCGTAAATGAGATGTCGATGGTCTCGTCTGTATTGATTGATAGTGGCGAATTGTTTCCGTCTATATTAATGAATGGGGATGAGCCGCTTTTGAACTGTATAATATACTTTTTTTCGGCATCTGCCTCACCATGGCAATTAATCACGGCATCGGTCACCGTTACATATTCCTCTGTTTTTGTTATAGGTTTTGCTATATTGAGGTATTTTTTTGCATATTTGTTGAACTCGCCCGGACGTTTCACGGTACGTTCGATGCGCATGGTTATGTCTATTACCGTGGATGGCAAGGTATATATCAGTCCATATTCGTTGGTACGGTCGGCGGTAAGTCGTTGGGTGGTCTGTGCGTCCGTATTGGCGGCCGATATGGCTGCTGTTGCGATGATGGTAATTGCTAGTTTCTTCATATTTCCAATGAATTTTATTCCATTATAGTTTTTATGGCCCGGCCTATGTTGGCGGCGATGTCATCGGCGGTCACCCCGTATTCACCTTCCACTGCCTCAGCCATTTCTCCGGCGAGTCCATGGATGAAACATCCCAGCAAGGCGGCTATTTCCGGATTGTATCCCTGTGCCAGCAGCCCTGCCAGCAATCCGGTGAGCACATCCCCGCTACCTGCTGTCGCCATGGCAGGTGTGCCTGATGAATTGAAATACACTTTGCCGTCAGGACGTACGATAGCTGTGTAGCGTCCCTTGAGAATAATGAGTATGCGGTGGTATGCAGCTACTTCTATGGCTTTTCTCAGACGTGATTCCGCTGATGCATGCTCGCCGAAAAGCCTGTCGAATTCCCCTGCATGGGGAGTGATGATAGAGAGCACCGGTATATAGTTCAGCATTGAAGGACGCATTGCTATGCAATTGAGCGCATCGGCATCCAATATCAGTGGACGGCTGTTGGCATTGGCAACTTTCAGGAAGCTTTCCAGAGCGTTAACAGTGTTGTCCGATGTCCCTATTCCTGGCCCTATTGCAATACCTTTATAGTCTTTACGTAAGGTGAAGTCAGATATGGTGCTGTTATCAGGATCAGCCTCATACATTGCGGAAGGGACGGTAGACTGCAGTACATAAAACGCACAACGGGGCGAATGTACGGTTACTTTGCCTGCCCCTGAGCGCGATGCGCCTTTGGCGGCAAGTACGGCTGCTCCTGTCATGCCATATGATCCGGCATATATTATCGCGCTGCCGAAATCTGCCTTTGACACGAATTTTTTTCTGGGATGTAGCAGTGACTTGATGTCCTGCTGTTGAACCAGGTAGAATTGTGCTTTTTGTGCACGCATCTCTTCCCGGCTAAGGTTGATGTCGATTACCTTCCAATTTCCTACGAGCTGGTCATTGTCGGAAAGGAAAAATGCAAGCCTGGGAAACTGTAATGTCAGGGTTAATGATGCGTTTATTATATTCCTGTTGATGGCCTCCGTATTCCAGTCGCCGAACATTCCAGACGGTATGTCGATTGACACTATGGTTGCACCCGATTCATTTATCATTTGGATTACAGACACGTATCCGCTGGATGGAAGTGGCGATTTCAGCCCGGTCCCGAAAAGGCCGTCTATAACCAAATCGTCAGGACCTAGCATCGGACGCTCGAAGTTTTTTATGACTTCTGTAAACTTGGATCCTCCGGCAGCCAGGAAACGGTCTCTGCTTTCGCGGCAATCTGGATGCAGTCTGTTGCCGCCGATGTTGAACAGGTATACTTCAGGCATGTAGGCCTGCTCCATAAGGATACGGGCGGTGGCCAAGGCATCTGCACCGTTGTTCCCAGGGCCTGCAAATACCACAATTCTTTTGTTGGGACGCCAACGGGCCATAATTTCCCGGGCTATACCTTCGGCGGCACGTTCCACCAGCTCGATGCCGGCAATGCCTTCGCGCCTGATAGTACCCGCGTCTATGGCACGTATCTGATCATTGGTATATATCTTCATCTACAATGGTTTGTCAAGGCTACAAAGTTAGCAATATTTTTTCAAATGGATTAACGGTGTCATCAAATCAAGTGTTCACTTTGTATAAGTGATTACGTTATCGTCTATTTGTAATAAAAGCCCACTGCCGCATGCGGCAGTGGGCTTTTGATTGCTATTTGCTATCGTGTGTTTATTCAGCCGGTGCTGGGTCTACAACGATTACGCGGTAATTGTTCTGGTCAAGCAGCCCCTTTACGAAGTTCTGGACATCTGCCACTGTTATGGAATTGATGATTTCAGGTGCGCCGTTGAAGGTGTCAACACCGTTAAGGGTGGTTGTCGTCATTGCGCTGAGCCACGGGTGGTTGAGCTCTGTTTTTTCAACGGCATCCTTTACCATGAACTCTTTGACAGCTGACAGTTCTTCTTCAGTTATGTTTGAAGAAAGAGCGGTCATCTCATTTTTGATGAAGTCAAGCACTTCCTGCTTCATTTCAGGCTTCATGGGGAATGCGCTCTGTATGATGGCATTGGTCTTGTCCTGGCGGTCAAGTCCTCCCTGGGCGCTGATTGAATATACGGCGCCCATGTCTTCACGGACAGTCTTTATGAGACGTTTTGTCAATATTTGTCCGGCGATGGAAGATGCATAGCGGTCCTTTGCAGTGTAGGGCTCTGTTCCGGACGCAGCGATGAACACCCATGTCTGGGGAGTTTCCATCGGGGTGGTGAATGAGTCCACCTTATTGCCGGCAGCCACTTCCATGGTAGCGTCAGTGGTTGTCGCCTTTTTGGCGGTGGCGGCATTTGCTGGAAGTGTGGCTATATACTGTTCTACCAGCGGACGGAATGTGTCCATATCGATGTTGCCCACAAATACGAACGTAAAGTCGGCAGCATTGGCGGTAGCACCCTTTACAATGTTCACGATATTCTCACGGTTGGCCTTGTCGATGACATCAGTTGTTATCATCTGGCGTTTCGGAGACTGGTAGATTGTGCTGTAAAGTTTGTTCTGGAAAGTGAACTGGGGTGTTGATTCCTGGTTCTTCAGGATACCCTTGAATGAGTTTGTACCTGCTGTGAAATCATCAGGGGTGATTGAGAATTCTGTGAACTGGGCATAGATGAGCTCCATTAGCTTGGGCAGGTCTTTTACAGTCGACATACCTTCTACTTCACGTGAATATGTATCCATGCCAGCATTTAAGGCCACCTGTGTGCCCTGTAGGTACTTCTGCATGTCGGTTGCGGTATATGTGCCGTATCCGTGCTTAGTCATTGCATAAGGCAGATAGATGATGTCTGTAGCATATTCATCAGGGAGCTCGGAAAGGCCGCCAACGGCTATTGCAGAGAACAGCACCTCATTGTCCTTGAACTTTGTAGGTTTCACAATCACGGTAACACCGTTTGAAAGATGGAGCTCAGTAGCGTCCCACTGGGCGTTGTGTGTCTCAGATACGATCTTCCCGGGTTTCGGTAGGTTCGGGATTAGCGGCTCTGTTTTCATTTCATCGCGGTAAGGTTCAATTGTCTCGGCATCAACCTTGGCGATTACCTCGGCGAGCTGTTCCTCGGTGGGGTATACAAATTCACCTTTGTCAGGGATGAGGGCCATGACAACACGGTTGTCCTTTTTGATTATCTCAGGAAGGAATGAATTGATGGCTTCCAGAGGTATCTGGTTGACGAACGATTTGATTATCTCATATTCGTTTTCGGCAGATGGTATGGGGTCACCGTCAATGAAGTTGCGTACATATTTCTTGACGAATTCCTCGTTCTGGCGGGTATTGCGGTTATTGTAGCGTGCTTCCGCGCGTGAGAGGTATTCGCTTTTTGCGCGTTCATATTCGCCTACGGTGAATCCTCCTTCTGTGGCACGGCGCAGCTCGCGGTATGCGGCCTCAAGAGCGGGAAGGATATCGTTGCCTTTGGCTACAGCGCTCACATTGAAAGCATCCTTTGTCTTTGCAAGGAAGAAGCCGTCATAATATCCTCTGGCTGATGCGAAAGGTGCATCGGGCTTTGCTGTAATTTCGTCAAGACGGGCGTCAAACATGCGTGATACCATATCTGTCATGAATTTGACAGGGTAGTAGGCCACAGTCGGGGTCATTTCAGGAGATAGGGCCACATCTGACTTGAACATCATCTGTACAATGCCGAGAGGCTGTTCCTTATCTTTGCCGATTGCATATATTGTGCCAGGGGTGTCATCAACAGGGAAGTATACGCGTTCCTTTACCTCTGCCGGCATCTTTATCGGGCTGAAAATTTCCTTAATTTTAGCCTCGATATAATCCGGATCGATATCACCGACCACGATTATGCCCTGTTGGTCCGGGCGATACCATGTCTCATAATAGTCGCGGAGTGCCTGGGGCGGGAAATTGTCAACGACTTCCATTGTACCGATAGGCAGACGTTCGCCGTAGCGGTTGCCTGCATAGATTTTTGGAAGCAGTGTTTCAACAATCCTCATTTGTCCCACCATTGAACGCCGCCATTCCTGGTGGATAACACCGCGTTCCTTGTCGATCTCTTCTGGGTCGAGCAGTAGCCCGTCTGCCCAATCGTGCAGGATAAGTAGGCAGGAGTCCTGTACACCCTTGCGGGCTACGGGTACATTAGATATATTGTACACGGTCTCATCTACACCAGTATATGCGTTAAGGTTCTGGCCGAATTTCACGCCTATCGACTCAAGCCAGTCTACAAGGCCGCTACCAGGGAAATTTTCCGTGCCGTTGAAGCACATGTGCTCCAGGAAGTGGGCAAGTCCGCGCTGGTTGTCTTCTTCCAGGGCAGATCCCACTTTTTGTGCAATGTAGAAATCGGCCTGGCCTTTAGGGGTCTCGTTGTGACGGATGTAGTAGGTGAGGCCATTGTCAAGCTTTCCGATCCTTACCGAATCATCGGCAGGCACAAGCGGCATCTGCTGGGCAGAAACCGACATTGAAAGCGTGAACATGCCGGCTATAAGCAGCGCGGCACGCGTGAATAGTTTTCTCATGTCTAAGTGTTTATAATTGAAACAATTTTAGTTATAAGCAAATGTGAATGTGCAAATTTAGGGATGTTTATCTAATTTGACGCACCAACCATGAAAAGATTACGCCGCTTGAGTGTGAAACTATGTTAAAACGCGCTGTTGTCAGATATGTTCCTTTATATATGAATTTATATAAGAGGCCTCTTCTGGGCTTTTGAATGCCGATATTGGCACATATAAAGGCAGGTATGGATTTGCATATAGTGTTATTTCAATATCATTTCCAGTGTCTGCGATACTTTTGATATTGCTGTAAGTGGATGTTTCTGAATGATCCGGGTCGGGGGATGGCTCGGAATCGCAGTCCATGTCATAGCTAAAATAATTTACTGTAAAAAATTCATTCCCGAAGAATATGCTTTGCGGGAGTATCGCCTTTCGGGCTTCGGGGGAAAGCATATAGTGATAGTAGGCCAACATCATCACCGTCGGAAACACAAGGAATGCGGCCATAAGTCCTACTAGATAAAATAGAGGGGATACGGCCATGCCAAGAAACAATAATACGATAATGGCTATCCATATTGGCCATCCGCGCCTGGACAGCCACAATAAAGCGGCCCTTTTTCCCACAATCGATGCTCTGTGCCTGAATATTGAAGTTGTTATATAAGTTTCCATATGGATGCAAATTTACAAAAAATATGACGTCAATGCATTTTGCACTTGCATAATTAAAAAAAACTGCTTACCTTTGCAGCGTGAATCAGGGATAAATCCTTTCACAATCGGGGCGTAGCGCAGTCCGGTTAGCGCACCTGCTTTGGGAGCAGGGGGTCGCGAGTTCGAATCCCGCCACCCCGACCAAACATAAACCGCTGAAAATAAGAAATTTAAAGCTTGTTTTCAGTGGTTTTCATTTATAGGCATTATTGGTTGAATTAGAAAAGTCAGGCTAGAAATCTTTGATTTTTAGCCTGACCTCACGTTTCAACTATTTATTTATGAGAGCCTCAGTATCGAGTATCACTACCAGATAAAAAGGACTAGGGATGTAGTGTGTTGCATCTTTCCTTACGAATGCTACAATCTTATAACAATCTTGCGCGTATTATAATGTGGGCAGGCGCGCTAAAAGTCTTTAAAGAGTGTAAACATTAAGGCGCATTTTTTGTTAATGCGTCAAAATTAAGTTAATGGTGATGGTTGTATGTAAATAAGCCGTGAAAATCACAATTTCTTGAGACGTATCCCTTCCGCGGTTGAGGACATGGATATTATGTCCTCGTCAAGCATACGCCTGACAGCTTCGGATATGTCTTTCCGGTTTCCGTTGGCATTCGCTATTATATGTTCCATGGTGACACCGCCTGGATGGGAGCACAGGTAGGCAATGGAGGCCTCTATGGCTTTCTTGTCGGTAGCGGATGGCCGGACGCGCTTTTTTTCCCGGCATACGTCGCATTGCCCGCATCCGCCTTCCGGGCTTTCTCCGAAATATTCCAGCAAGGTGGATACACGGCATTGTGATGTGTCGAACGTAAACTTTTTCATTGCATCGATCCTTGACTCCATCACGTCGCGTCTTTGCTCGTACACCTGTCTGGGGATGGTGACGTATTTTGGAAGTTCACGTGAAGTGGTAAATGCAACATATGGGGTTGTCTTGCGGGGGATGTAGTGCAGCACGTGCATGCGTCCAAGGGCCAGGAGTGATTGGTATATATCGTTCTCGTGGAGCTGTAGGCGGTATGCCAGCAGTTTTTCATCTATATACACATAGTCGGCGAAAAGGCCTGTATAACTGCGCAGCAGCATCTGGAACACCATGTCTGTAGTGCCGTCTATCGGCAAATTGTAAAGCTCTTCCTTGCGGGCGGTGAGCATCACTCGGGAATAGGTAGATATTTCATCGGTATAATCGATGTAACCAGACTGGGAAAGTATTGTCAACGCGCTACGTGCCGGGGCTGGCTGTAGGGAGTATCGTTGGCAGAACAGGCCGAAATCGAACTCGTACACCTGGTTGTATCCGCTGCCTACGGCAATGTCAAGGAACACCCCGAGTTTGTCATATATATCCGTGATATATTCCTTTGGCGGGAATGAATCGCTTAGCCTGCGCGACAGCAGGGCTTTGTCGCGGTTACAGGCCAGCACTACGGCATATGAAGGCTTTCCGTCACGTCCGCCACGTCCGGCTTCCTGGTAATATTCTTCAAGGGAGGAAGGGAGGTCATAATGTACCACAGTCCGGACATCGGGCTTGTCGATCCCCATGCCGAAAGCGTTTGTAGCCACTATCACGCGTATGGAATTGTCCTTCCACCTGTTTTGGCGTTCATTTTTGTCTTCAGGAGACAGTCCGGCATGGTAGAATTCTGCTGTGATTCCGGCCTGTTGTATTACTTGTGCTAGTTCGCGTGTTCGCCTCCTGGAGCGGACATAGACTATAGCGCTCCCCGATGTATTTTTCAGCACTCGTAGCAAAGTCTGAGGCTTGTCATCTCCGTATCTTACTATGTAGCTTAGGTTGTCGCGTGAGAAACTGCGTGAATATGTCATGTGTCCGTCGCGGAACTGCAGCTGACGACGTATGTCCTCCACTACGTCAGGTGTGGCCGATGCAGTAAGTGCCAGTACCGGAACGGACGGGAAGGCTTTACGGAGCTCGGATATCTGGAGGTAGGAGGGACGGAAGTCATAACCCCACTGCGAGATGCAATGGGCCTCGTCGACTACTATCAACGACACATCCCAGTCCCTCATTTCTGAAATGAATTGGGGCGATCGTAGTTTTTCGGGGGATATGTACAGCAGTTTGGCCTTGTTTAGACGGCATTTGTCCAAGACCAGCTTCTGTTCCCTGCGCGACAGCCCGGAGTGTGTAAATACGGCGTTTATGCCTGTTGCCCTGAGGTTGTCCACCTGGTCCTTCATCAGGGATATTAGTGGGGTCACCACAATGGTGAGCCCGTCCGCCATCATGGCAGGCACTTGGAAGGTAAGCGATTTGCCGCCGCCTGTAGGCAATAGGCCGAGTGTGTCGTGTCCATGCAGGATGGACATTATTATTTCCTGCTGCAACGGACGGAATGAGGAGTATCCCCAGTATCTTTCAAGTACCGCGAGGGTTTCAGCCCGCCTGTTCTCCATTTATGCGTATTTCCTTTACCAGCAGCTGGAGTGTCGATGGCGCATTGTGGTGCTTGTTTTCCTCAATGGTGTAGCATATGTCGAATGGCTGGCGCGAGTGGATGTGGCTGAAATATTTGGATGCGTTGAAGGCAATGCCGTTGATTACCTTGCCCGATGTGTCATCGACAAGTTCGAGTTTTATATGTTCCAGTTGTTTGCCTACCAGCTTGCTTGTACCGAAGTCCATCACTTTGCGGGTGCAGAACACCGGTTTCATGTTGCCTGGCCCGAACGGGTTGAATAGCCTGAGGGTCGACATGAACTGTGGGGTGATTTCGGCAAATGTCAGGTATGCGTCAATGTCCAGTTGTGGGCGCAGCTGCGAGGGTAGGATATTGGCAGACACATATTCTTCAAACCGCCTTGTGAATTCGGGTATATTCTCCTCTTTCAGTGATAATCCGACAGCATATGTATGGCCGCCGAAATTCTCAAGCAGGTCGCGTGCGGAGTCAACGGCCTTATATATGTCAAAGCCCTGGACAGAGCGTGAAGACCCTGTGGCCAGGCCGTTGGCCAATGTCAGTACTACGGCAGGTTTGTAATATAGCTCCGTGAGCCTGGACGCTACGATGCCTATTATGCCTTTATGCCAGTTCTTGTTGTATATGACTATTGACTTTTTGTCAGAATGGCTTTCCCCGCGGGCATCGACAATCGCGTTGGCTTCGTCGGTTATACGCTTGTCAAGTTCTTTGCGGTCCTTGTTGTACTGGTCTATTGCCAGGCTGCGTTGGTTTGCATCCTTTATGTCGCGTGCCACAAGCAGTTCCACGGCTTCGCGGCCGCTCTGCATCCTGCCAGAAGCATTTATGCGCGGGCCAATCTTGAATATTACATCGCTGATGGTGATTTCCTTGTTTGCAAGTCCGCATGTACGTATTATGGCCCGGAGCCCCATGTTTGGGTTTGAGTTGATCCTTCGCAGCCCGTGATATGCCATTATGCGGTTTTCATCGACCATCGGCACAATGTCGGCGGCTATGGATACGGCTACGAGGTCAAGGAGGCATTCCAGCTCTGCCGTGTCCAGTCCGTTAGATATTGAGAACGCCTGCATGAACTTGTATCCAACGCCGCATCCCGACAGGTGGGGGCACGGATATGTCGAACCTTCGAGTTTCGGGTTCAGTATGGCCACGGCAGGAGGCAGCTCATCATCGGGTACGTGATGGTCGCATATTATGAAATCAATGCCAAGCGATTTGGCATACTTTATCTCATCAATGGCCTTTATGCCACAATCAAGGATTATGATTAGCTTGACACCATCGGCAGCAGCGGCATCGATGGTGGGTTTCGATATCCCGTACCCTTCATCGTAGCGGGTGGGGATATAGAAATCTATTTCGGAGTAAAAATTCTGTAGGTATTTATAGACTAGGGCTACGGCGGTTGTACCATCTACGTCATAGTCTCCATATACCATGATTCTCTCCTTTGACCCCATGGCTCTGTTGAGCCGGTCTACAGCCTTGTCCATTTCGGGCATGAGGAACGGGTCGTGCATGTCGCCCAACGAAGGATGGAAAAAGCGTTCGGCTTCTTCTACGGAACGTATGCCCCGTTGGACCAGTAGCTCGCTAACAGGAGGGCAGCCGGCAAATTCCTTTGCCAGCGCGGTCTCTAATTTTTGTTCTTCTGTAGTAAGGGGTAAGTAATTCCATTTACTTATCATTTATGTTATTTTTTTATTTTTCTAGTGGAGACGGCCGCTCGTGGCCGTGGATTGAGGGGAGGGTAGGCGGCTGACGATGCAAGCCGATGTATAATTCGCCAATATACAGAATGTTATGCTCCGTGTCGCGGATTTGTGCCGTATTACTCGTTGCAGGCACAGCACTCCTATGGCTAAGGATATGCAAAATTAGCCAAAAAATATCGTATTTTTTGGCTAATTAAGGAGTTTTAATCTTTAAAATTTGTTTATTTGGCCTAGGCTGTCGGTTGTTTTAGGTGGACATCCATTTGCGGAAACGGGAAATTGATTCCAGCCTTTGGCAGTTCGTTGTACATACGTTCGTTCATGTCAAAGAACACTCCCCAGTAGTCTGCGCTCCTTACCCATGCCCTTACGGTAAGGATGACGCTGCTGTCGGCCAATGATTTCACAAACACGACAGCTTCCTGTCCGTATTCCGTCAATGTTTCTGTGATTCTGGGATCGCTGCCCAGAATTTCCAGGATGGAACATCGTGCGGTGTCGATATTGTCGCCATAGGATATGGCTACATCCCAGTCTACCCGCCTGTATTTCTCGCGGCTTGCATTGTTGATGCTGCTGGTCGACAACATGCCGTTAGGTATGGTTATTGATTTGTTGTCACCGGTATTGATGACAGTATGGAATATCTGGATTTCCTTTACCGTACCGGCATAGCCCTGGGCTTCGATGAAATCGCCAACTTTGTATGGCTTTAGCAGCATGATGAGGACACCGGCCGCGAAATTCTGCAATGTGCCGCTGAGGGCCATACCGATAGCGACACCGGCTGATGCAAACAGTGCCAGGAATGATGATGTCTCTATACCCAATATGCCGATTACGGTGACTATCAGTATGAAATAGAGGACAATCCTTATCATGCTGAGCACAAAAGTGGTCAGTGTGGTGTCGACGTTACGTCGGTTCATCATTCCCGAAACTAATCGGTAGAGGCGGTTTATAACAAACTTGCCTACATAGAACACCAGCACGGCGATTGCCAGGTTTATGGCAAATGTCACCATGGAGTTGGTTATCTTGTCAATGAAGTCCTCCAGCGACAGGTATTTAAATGTGGATACTTCGGCCGCTGCTTGGCTTGTAGAATCTATTATTTCTGTCTGTAGCATTTATCGTTTTTTTTGATTGTTGGTTATTGTTTCTCCACCATGTGGCTTACCACATCGGCGTACCACGAAAGCGTGTTGTAGTTCTTTGCCGTCAGGTTTGATTGCTTACGTATCATGTAGGCCGACAGTCCGCAATGCTTTTTGATTTCAATGCGGTCCCACAGGCGTTCTGTGGCGGCTTCAAATACGATGGCGTCGGCAAGAGCCTTGTCGAATGCGGCAAGAGCCCTGTCGTCAGTGCATATCGACTGCATGTAGTCCCGAAGGTCATAATGGTAGCAAGTCCCTGACATGTATTTCTGCACATTGTAGTCCGGAACTGCCGGCCATGTCGATTTGACCATTATTTCCCTGCAGGCATCTGCGAGGTCGTCCATGTATCTGGTGTCGACCACAGATATCGTGCATGTTCGCATAGACGCATTGGACTGGCGGTTATAGAAGTCGTATGTGTTCCATGCCGCCTTTGCCAGGTCGGGTGTCCTGGCAAAGAAGCAAGGGACGTTGACGGAGTAGTCCATTCCTGGTGTCGGCAGTTCAGACGGGGATGACACTATATAGCGTGCGGCGTGCCTGAGCTCATAAGCCACTTCCACTGCACCCATGTAGCAGCAGTCGAAATATATGAACGAAAAGCTGTCATTGCCGAGCACCTCGGCAAGGGTTGTCACATTCATTGTCTTGTTTATGTCCTGGCCGAACGAGCGTATTGACGGCAGCCCTTCCATACCGTCCTGAAGCCATCCGCTTCCGTGGCTCCACATCACCAGGCCGTAGTCGTCTGCAGGTGCAATCGATTTGGTGTCAGCTATTACTTCTGCCATCCGTTCGGCCGCCACAGATGGCACGTCCTGACTATAGCCTTTCAGTTTCGTCAATACGGCATTGCCTGTACTTTCCGCCTTTATCTCGTAAAGGGTTGGGGACTGGGTGTACGATGTATGGTATACAAGCAGCCTTCCTCCGTTCAGGCCTCCGTTCCTTGCTGCCTGCAGCATCTCTTCGATGTCATCGGCATTGAATCCTCCTGTACCGAGGCTGTTGGTCGCAATCATGTATACAAGGACTGTACGCCGGGACTTCAGTTCCGGTTCGCTGTGGCATGATACCATCATTGCCGCCACAATTATCATGGCGGCAATGACAGTCAGGAGGGAGTGTTTGTGGTGCATGTCCGTTATCAGTGCTTTATTGCATTGATTATGGTGTCGAAAGCAACCGACAGGCCGTTGTGGTCTTTGCCGCCTGCCTGTGCGAATCCAGGCTGGCCGCCGCCACCGCCCTTGATGGCCTTTGCGGCTTCACGTACGATGGCCGATGCGTTCATGCCCTTGCCAACGAGGTCATCCGTAAACATTACTGTAAGCAACGGCTTGTCTGATACATCTATTGTAGCTGCGACAAACGCTGTACTCTCAGGCGACATGTTGCGTACAGTAAATGCCACGTTCTTGACGGTATCTGGCATACGCACGCCCCTAAGGGTTGCAATCTTGATGCCGTTTATAATGTGGGCATCCTCTAGGGATTCCTTTGCCATGGTATTGACACGCTCTTTCATTACTTCTTCGGCCTGTTTGCGCAGGTCGGCATTTTCTTCGATGGAGCGGCGGAGTGCCTGTACCACATTTGGGGCGTTATTGAGCATGCCCTTTATTTGCGATAGTATGTCATGCATCTCATCGATGGCGTCTTCTACAGATTCTCCTGTGATAGCCTCGATTCTACGTATGCCGGCGGCAATGCTGCTTTCGGATACGATTTTTATCATGCCGATACGGCCAGTGTTGTCCACGTGTGTGCCGCCGCAAAGCTCAACGGAATCTCCGTAGCGTATCACCCTCACCTCATCGCCGTATTTTTCTCCGAAAAGGGCCATGGCGCCCATTTCCATAGCTTCGGATATGGGCACATTGCGGCGCTCGTCACGGGCTATTGCCTGCCGTACCTTTTTGTTGGCAATGCGCTCTACCTTGCTGATTTCTTCAGGGGTGAGCTTGGAGAAGTGCGAGAAGTCGAAACGGAGGACTGACGGCGACACGAATGAGCCTTTTTGTTCAACGTGTGAGCCCAGCACCTCGCGCAGCGCCTCATGGAGTAGGTGTGTGGCAGTGTGGTTGCAGCTGGTTGCCATGCGCGCATCTGTGTTGATTGCGGCTGTGAACACGGCGTTGACATCTGTAGGCATCTTTTTTGTCAGGTGTACCCCGATGCCGTTCTCACGTTTGGTGTCATAGATCTCTATTGTTTCTTCACCGCAAGTGAGTGTGCCGTGGTCACCTACCTGTCCGCCCATTTCTGCATAGAATGGTGTGCGGTCAAGTATTATCTGGAAGAACTCCTTGTTTTTCTGTTTCACCTGGCGGAAACGGAGGATTCTTGCCTGTGTGGACTGGCAGTCATAGCCTACGAATTCCTGTTCGCCAGCATTCACTGTCACCCAGTCCGTAGCTTCTGTGGCGGCGGCGTTGCGTGCACGTGCCTTTTGTGCATCCATTTCTGTGTCGAATTCAGCCTGGTTGAGTGCCATGCCGTTTTCTTTCAGTATCAACTGTGTGAGGTCAAGGGGAAATCCGTATGTATCATAGAGTGTGAATGCCTCTTTGCCGGAAATCATATCTTTCCCTTGCGACTTGGCACGGGATATGGCCTCATCAAGCATGTGTATGCCGTTTTCAAGCGTTCTCAGGAAAGAATCCTCCTCTTCTTTTATCACCTTCATTATAAGGTCGCGCTGCTTGGCCAGCTCCGGATAGGCTTCGCCCATGGAGTCGATTAAAGTGTCCACAAGGCGGTACATGAACGCCTGTTTCTGGTCAAGGAACGTATATGCATAGCGAACAGCACGGCGCAGTATACGGCGTATCACGTATCCGGCCTTTGCGTTCGACGGCAATTGGGAATCGGCTATAGAAAAAGCGATGGTGCGTACGTGGTCGGCCACTACACGCATGGCTATGTCGGCCTTGTGGTTTTTGCCGTAGCTTTTGCCGCTGAGTGAGCCTATCTTGTTTATCAGAGGGGTGAATACATCGGTATCGTAGTTTGAACGTTTCCCTTGAAGCGCCATGCACAGGCGTTCAAATCCCATTCCGGTGTCAATCACCTTTGCGGGCAGAGGCTCTAGTGTGCCGTCGGCCTTGCGGTTGTATTGCATGAACACGAGATTCCATATCTCTATCACCTGTGGGTGGTCATGGTTGACAAGCGAAGCTCCCGGAACTTCGGCACGTTCGCTTTCGGTACGCAGGTCGATATGTATTTCGGAGCAAGGGCCGCATGGGCCTGTGTCGCCCATCTCCCAGAAGTTGTCATGTTTGTTTCCGTTTATTATATGGTCGGCTGGAAGATGCTTGAGCCAGATGGATGCGGCCTCGTCATCGCGTGGAAGGTCGTCTTCTGACGAGCCTTCAAACACTGTAGCATAAAGCCTTGACGGGTCGAGCTTCAACACGTCCACCAGATATTCCCATGCCCAGTCTATCGCCTCCTGCTTGAAGTAGTCGCCGAACGACCAGTTGCCGAGCATCTCGAACATGGTGTGGTGGTATGTGTCCATGCCCACCTCTTCAAGGTCGTTGTGCTTGCCGCTGACGCGCAGGCATTTCTGAGAGTCGGCTACGCGGGTATATTTGGCCGCCTTGTTGCCGAGGATGATATCTTTAAACTGGTTCATGCCGGCGTTGGTAAACATCAACGTCGGGTCATCTTTGATGACCATCGGTGCTGAGGGTACAATTCGGTGTCCTTTGCTTTCAAAAAACGACTTGAACGATTCCCTGATTTCTTTTGCTGACAGCATGGTGTTGAGCTTGATTATATAGTGTTTGACTTTTCTTGTTTAAGCGCGCAAAATTACAAAAAAAATGTTACTTTTGCAAGTTGAATCAATCCTCATCCGATGCGCAAGACTGTATATTATAGATACAACCAGTCGACGGGACATTATGACCGCGTCTATCCGTCGCGTAAGGGCCGTATATTTGCCATGGCCAGGCATATTGCCATATGGGTGGTGCTGGCGGCGGCATTGGTATCTGTGGGTTATACGCTATTTGCCATACCTGGGCAGAGGCAACTGCGGGAACAGAACCGCCAGTTGCGGGCGCAGCTGGGGCTTCTTGACCGACGTGCCGACGCCCTGGTGGCTGTTATGTCCGATGTGATAGACCGCGACAATAATTTCTACCGGGTGATGATGCAGGCCGACCGCATTACCGATGCGCGGCGGTATGCCGGGCTTGAGCGCCAGAGGCTATACGGGGAGCTGGACTCGCTTGCCGATGCACAGCTGTTGCGCCGGGTTACAGATAAGCTGGATCTCATCGGCCATCAGGTGTACAGTCAGATAAAGTCATTCGACCAATTGCGGGATATAGCTATGGCAAGCCGTGACCGCCTTGACCATATCCCTGCCATACAGCCTATTTCCGACAAGTATCTCAAGCAGATGGCCTCAGGATACGGCTACCGTTCTGACCCTGTCTACCGTACATTGAAATTTCATGAGGGACTGGACTACTCGGCGGACATAGGCACGCCTGTCTATGCAACAGGTGATGGAACGGTAGAGCTTGCCGGATGGAACAAGGGGTATGGCAACTCGATAGACATTTCCCATGGTTACAACTATCTGACACGTTACGCCCATCTCAGTGAGATACTTGTTCGCCAAGGACAGAAAGTGCGCCGTGGCGATATGATAGGAAAGGTGGGTAATACGGGGAAGTCGACAGGGCCACACCTACATTATGAGGTCCGTCTGCATGGGCAGCCACAGAATCCGGTCAATTACTACTTTTATGATCTTACGCCAGAGCAATATGACGACCTGATAAGGCTGTCGGAAAACGCAGGGCATGTCATGGACTGATACCATGCTGCTTTTAAGGCCGATGTGGGATTGGATGCCAGTGGCAGGACTTTTTTGAACCAATATCTTATGAATTCGTTAATTTATTAATAATTAACGAGAAAAAATAATTACCTTTGCAGCCGGAAAGCTGAGTTATAATTATATTTATTTTATGTCTAACCAAATAATTTTATCAGAATGAACGTAGAGGCAATTGGCAACTGGGCCGGACTCGTATGGCAGGCTCTTGATGAAGCCGACGTTTTGGGCGTTAAGCAGATTAAGAAAATCACAAAACTAAAGGACAAGGAAGTTTTTGCCGCCATAGGCTGGCTGGCACGTGAAAATAAGATCACGATTGACGTTTCCGCCGAAGACCCGAAGGAATTCATCGTTTCGCTTGTCCAGGAATAATACACCGCTTGAGGATAAATTGATTGAGCCGGACTGCCTGTATCTGTAAGGCAGTCCGGCTGGTTTTTTATGAAAAAGGGTTGAAAACAGGCCTAAATATACATTATTATTGCATAATTCCATGGAAACGCCTAAATTTGCCTACTTAAAAACTTTACTGTACAGATAATATCCGCTCTCTAGTTATTATGGACATTTTTACCTCAAAAGGAAAAAATACAGACCCCTCAGTGCGTGATGCACGCAACCGCAGATGGATAAAATTGATGTGGGGCACTTTTGCCGTTTTTGTTGTGGCCCTGGCCATATTTTTCATTATGGTATACAATGGGGTTATAGGATATATGCCTCCTGTCGAGGAGCTCAAGAACCCAAATGACAGGTTCGCGACTATAATATACAGTGCCGATGGAAAGGAGATGGGCCGTTACTACAACCGTTCCGGCAACCGTATATATGCCGATTTCGATGAGATTTCGCAGAATGTGGTGGATGCGCTTATCGCCACTGAGGATGTGCGCTTTGAGGACCATTCCGGGATCGACCTCAAGGCTGTTGTCCGGGCCGTTGTAAAGACCGGGATTATGGGCAACAGGAGTGCCGGAGGTGGATCCACAATTACTCAGCAGCTAGCCAAGCAGCTGTATTCGCCGCGCAGTGAGAACCTTTTCCAAAGGGCGATGCAGAAGCCGATTGAATGGATGATAGCCATAAAGCTGGAACGGTTCTACTCCAAGGAAGAGATACTGAAGATGTATCTCAACCAGTTTGATTTCCTGTACAATGCCAGCGGCATAAAGACAGCTGCCAATGTGTATTTCAAAAAGACCGCCGACAATCTTGACCTGCACGAGGCCGCGTTGCTTGTAGGCATGGTCAAGAATCCTTCATATTATAATCCCGTACGTTCCCCAGAGCGTGCATTGGCCCGCCGTAATGTGGTGTTTGAGCAGATGGAAAAGGCTGGGAAAATTACGGAAAGCCAGCTGGATTCATTGTGTGCCCTTCCATTGGGACTGAATTTTCACCGTATTGACCATAAGGATGGTATCGCACCATATTTCCGCGAGGAGCTGCGGCGCATACTTTCGGCAAAAAAGCCCAAAAGGGGCGATTATCCATCATGGAACCAGCAGGCCTATGTCGATGATTCCATAGCATGGGCCGACAATCCTCTTTTCGGTTGGATAGAGAAGAATCCTAAGCCAGATGGAACAAAATACGATATATATGCCGATGGCCTTAAGATATATACCACTGTCGACTCCCGTATGCAGCAATATGCGGAAGAAGCGGTGAAAGAGCATATGTCCGACCTTCAGAAACGCTTTTTCAAAGAAAAGCGCAATGCCCCGGATGCACCATATTCAACCAATACGGCCGAAATAACGGTATCTGCCCGCAAGAAGCTTATAGAGAATGCCATTAAACAGAGTGAGCGTATGCGGGTGGCGCGAGTGGCCGAACTGTCGGATGCGGAGATCGAGCGTCAGTTCTCGACGCCGGTACATATGACAGTATTCAGCTATGACGGTCCGGTGGACACAGTAATGACTCCTCGTGACTCTATCCTTTATCATAAACATTTCCTGCGAACAGGATTCATGTCGATGGACCCCCGCAACGGATATGTCAAGGCTTATGTAGGAGGACCTGATTTCCACTTCTTCCAGTACGACATGGTGTCAACCGGACGCCGGCAGATCGGATCGACCGTCAAGCCGTTCCTGTATACACTTGCAATGGAGGAGGGGATGACCCCATGTACCACCATGCTCAACGAACAGCCTGTTTTCTATGATGAGAGCGGGCGTCCATGGTTGCCACGCAATGCGGGCAGCGCTCGTATCGGGGAGATGGTAGACCTGCGCTGGGCGCTGACAAACTCCAATAACTGGATTTCTGCCAGGATAATGGAGGCATTGCATGCAGAGAAGGCTCTCCCAAGGACAATGCACAATTTCGGTATCACAAACAAGCTTCCGGAAGTCAAGTCTCTATGTCTTGGCTCAGGTGATGTATCGGTAAAGGAAATGGTAGGTGCATACACTGCCTTCGCCAACAAAGGCATGCGTGTAGATCCACTTTATGTCACCTCGATTGCCGACAATAATGGTAATGTCATTGCCACATTCTCACCAAAGCATCAGGACGTAATCAGCGAGACTGCATATTACCGGATATTGTCGATATTGCTTAATGTTGTCGACAGCGGTACAGGCAACCGTATGCGCCGCGCACCGTATAACGTGAAGGCCCAGATGGGAGGAAAGACCGGTACTACCAACTTCAATGCCGACGGCTGGTTTATGGCGTTCACCCCCGACCTTGTGTCCGGCACATGGGTAGGCGGTGACGAGCGGTACATACATTTCAATACAATGGCGAACGGCCAGGGTGCATCCATGGCGCTCCCGGTGTATGGGCGGTATATACGTAAGGTATACGATGACCCTTCTTTGGGGTATTCCGAGAATGCACGTTTCGTATTCCCGTCCAATATCAACCTTTGTGAAGGCGATTTCTTCGGTGAGGAGATTGAAGAGGAGGCGGAGAGCTCTCTTGGCGGCATTTTTGATTGACAACAATTATGTCCGGGCTGTCCAGGTTTGAGCGTATCGCTATGGTGGCGGCCGTGGTTTCTGTATCGATGGTCGCTGTTGTTGCCTTTGCCCTGCGGGGATGCGGAGACCGGGATGTGACGGTAGTAATGCCAGTCCCGGATAGCGTGGCCGCAGCATTGCTGCAGAAAGATGAGGCCGTACGGGATACAGTGGCGCGTCCGGTACGCCGGCAACGTGTACGCAGTAAAAAAGGGGCGGTTTCCAGAGGGCCAGTCGGGCGCGACTATTTTTCTCCCGCAGAAGATATAACCGGCAAGTAACAATTAATCAATAAACGGATATGCAAATGCTAAAGTCAATCATCACCTCGTTTTTGGTCCTTGTTTCATCTGCATTGTGCACATATGCACAGGAGGATGGCGGCAGCATTTCCATGCCATACGGCCGCTCTTTGCAGTTGTCCATGGCGGCAGGATGTAATTTCAGCCTCGCCGGAGATGTAGACCAGTGGTGGTTCGGCGACCGTCAGGCCGGAGCTTTTGAGTTGGACTGGATGGTATCGTATATGTTTCCCGGCCATTGGGGAGTGTACGCTGATTTGCGGCTTAAGTTCTTTCGTCTAAGGGACGCACAGGAAGGGTTGGCAGAAGATATTTTCGACACCTTTTTCCCTGGACTTAGGCGGCTTCATCCGTCATTTAGCGTTGGTGGTGTATACCGTTACGAATACGGGCGTTGGGGCATATATCCGCGGATAGGTATCGGATGGCAGTCATATGGATATAGGGAGTCAACCAAGGATAACGGCGCGTGGGAATTCAGGCGCTGTACATCGACCATGACGTTCAATGCCGGAATGACAGGTGCATTCAGGTTGTCGCGGCGCATAAGCTTTATCCTTGATATGCATTTCCAGCAGCCATTGCAGAAATCAAAGGCAACATTGACAGAAATCAGGTCAGGAGAAGAGATCCGGACTGTCCGCCGTACATCGTCGTTGGGGCGTGAACTTACGCTGTCGTGCGGCATACGCTTGCATTTGTGTGAATGATTGACATCCACCGCAAGGGCATGTCGTGCAAGCTCACATACATCCGGTATGTGGCCTTACAGTTACGTAGGAACAGCCTATAGATTTGGAGCTGGAAAAAGATTAACTGATAGCTTGGAATCGTTTGCTGATAGCTACAGTTGGGTTAGGACATTAATGCTCATTGTCGGCGGCTTCCTTGGTGACATTGCCGCTGGCCTTATCCGGCACTATGGCAGGTTGCTGTGCCGGAGGGGGTGATGCAGGCGGTGTGCCTTTGGTCTTCCTGGTAGCTCCAGGTACGCTTTGGTCGCTGTTGAGTAGCTCTTCCATCCCTTCAGGGAAATTGAACACGTCCATAGGTCCTGTTGGACGCAGATGCCCGTACCATTTGAACTGGGGAAGATAGAATATGGACCGTTTGGCAAGGAAAAGGGGAGTGCCTACAGTGGTGTTCTCAGGCCAGAATTTCATTTTTACAAGTTCCCTTTTCTCGAAATCGGCTGAAAGGAAAGAGCTTTCTATGTTGAAAATCTTGTTGTATGTAGAGTCATCTTCCATAGGCAGGAATACGGCCATCACATTGCCGCTGACATCAAGGTGGCTGATTTCACCGTTGTCGAAATAGGCGGTCATCTCTTTGCCGGACAGCTGCTGATAGAATTCCTCTTCCACATGTTCAGCAGTAAATGCATTTCGGGGTAGCTTGGCCCAAACTATGGTGGAGTCATTGAAGTGCACATCGATCACATTGCCGAATATCTGCCGTTCACCACTCCACACTATAGGGTGTACAAACATGTGCAACGTTGTGTCGCGCTCTTCAAAACGCATTGAGTCGCACAGGCCTTGCATGTCGTTGCGGAAGAACCTCACCCTGGGGTATGCCACCATTACATGTGTTGTGTCTATGCGTGTATATCCTGGAGTGTTGGCCAGTGTATCGGCTTCAATGCGTACGGTATCAAACACCCTGAACGATTGTATCTGCTTGCCGTGGAGGTATAGTGTATCAGGTCGGGAGTATTCCATAGCCAGTGCATGACCTGTCACATAGGAACTGTCGGTAAGTTCGTTGTAGTATCCGTAGTCGCCTTCGAGCCGGGACTTGCGTACGGAATCCTCCATCACCATGTTGCCCCATGCCTCGCCATATCCGGCGTTGCGGTCATAGAAGAGAGTATCGCCCTCAAGGGTAGTGCCTCCAGATGTCCGCACCATAGAACGGTCAAACAGGTCGGCTATGTTTGTATGGGTATTATACCGGCCGTTGGTTGTATAGATGGTTGCCTGTGAATTGATTACTTCTGATTGGCTGTAAAGCTCTGCTATATGTGTGTCCGTATTGTAATACAGGGTGTCGGTATATATGTCAAGGGTGTCCTTGTCGCCCCGTGAGTTTAGGTGCACACGTCCATAGAAGTTGGCTTCCTTTGTCGAAGGCACGTATTCCCCTTCAATTGATGTGAGCCTGTTGCGGGCATCGGTCAATGCGCCTCCGGTATTGTAGTATCCAAGGTCTATGCCTAGGTCATAGACAAAAACCGGAGTCTTTAGCATCACATCACGGTTTATAAGCCTCACGGAATCTGTCCCGTTGGAATAAAGGTATGCAATCTCCTCTGGCCCGCGGTAGTTCAGTTCATCGGCAAATATGAACAGAGTGTCGCCCTGTTCCATCCGCACATTGGAGAATGCGTCCATCGATTCTGTCCCCGGAAAATAATGGGCGCTGTCGCAGAACATCAGCATAGCCCCTTTTGAGAACTTGACGTTGCCGGTCAGTACCACAAATGAATCGTTGGTCTGAGCCATCTCATCGGCGTGCTCCACGATTACGCGCTGCCCTGATGCGCGGTCGGCATCGGGTATGGTAGGCTTTATCACAGGGCGAGGCCTGTGCCGTTCCTGTGGGACAGGGATAGCCAATGATATCAGCGGAGCAATTACCGCCGACAGCAATACAGCCATCGCCGATAGTCTGCCTGGCCTCCCTTTGCGGCGCGTACGGGTGTTGTTTGCCGTTCTGAACATATTGCCGTGTGGATAAGCCTTGTCTATTTGCGGTTTTTCACCCACTTGTGCTCAAAATCGCAATTTCGCCAGCCATCTTCTATCCTTACATATGTGTCGGCGATCTTCTTTTCAAGCCATTCCTTGACAATGGCGTTGCTCCGCGATTCTTCGTACATGTTCTTTGCCAACTGGTAGTCGTCGGCAATATTGGCGCGGTGGGCATCGATCCTGTTTGTCAGCTTTACGAGCGCCACTATGTCGCGGTCGCGCTTGGGGTCTTTCATTATTATAGCTTTCGACATCTCGCCGGGTTTCAGGCCGGCTACAGCCCTGGCAACTTCCTGGGGCAGCTGAGACATCTCGAACTTTGTCGTGCCGGTGTTCTCGTTGATCATTACACCGTTTGAATAGCGGGTATCCTTGTCCTGTGATATCCAGCGTGCCGCCTCTTCAAAGGTGAATTTTCCGTCAGTGATATCTGTCCTTACGGAGTCGAGCCTGTTGGTCGCTTCAATAAGGTCCTTGTCGGCCACTTTGGGTCGCAGCAATATGTGGCGGGTGTTTATGCGGTCACCGCGTTTCTCTATCAGCTGTATGATGTGGAAGCCGTATTCGGTTTCTACTATTTTCGACACTTTCTTGGGGTCGTTGAGGTTGAACGCCACTGCGGCATATTCCGGCACGAGCTGTCCACGTCCCATGAATCCAAGTTCGCCACCGCGTATGCCTTCCGGGGCTTCACTGTACAGGATGGCGAGTGTCGAGAAGTCGCTTTCTCCTTTGTTCACCTTTTCGGCATATCCGCGCAGGCGCGCTTTGACGTCTTCAATCTCCTGGCGTGGGATTGACGGGTTCAATGTGATGATCTGCACTTCTACCTGCAGCGGCACGAAAGGTATGGAGTCCTCAGGAAGCCCAGTGAAATAACGGCGGACATCGGAAGGGGTCACTTTCAGGTTTTTTGTAAGAGAACGCTGCACTTCACCTATGCGGTATTGGTTGCGCATGTTGGTGGCGAGCTGTTCACGGATTTCGGGCAGTGGCTTGCCGAACACCTGTTCAATTTTCTCGCGTGTGCCCAGGTTCGCTATAAGGTAGTTTATGCGGCTTTCTACGGCCTGTTGTACCTGTGCCTCTGCGATCTCTACGGTGTCGAGGTCGGCTTGGTGCAGGAATAGCTTGTCGATTGCCATCTGTTCGGGGATGTAGCAGTATGGGTCGCCTTTGATGGGCATGCGCTCATGCTGCATCTGCATGTACTGCTCCTCGATTTCTGATTTATAGATAGGTTCATCGCCGATTATCCATGCGACTTCTTCGGCTATGTTGTCGGCCGCCAATGCGGCTAGGGCAATGCATCCCAGGGATATTGCCGAAATTATTCTACGCAGTTCCACGTGGCTTGATATTTGTTTGGTTTGGTTCTGTTTATGGGTTTGTGCCGTCACCATTGCCTGTGTCCCAAGGCTTTGGCGCAACATCGTACAAAGATACGACTTTTTTCGCAATCATGACCCCATGTCGCATAGAATTTCTATTTCGCCGCGGCTGTCGGCGGCATCATAGAGCAGTTTGCGTAGGTCGTTGTCGTATTCCATCCGCCGTGTGTTGATTATGCGGTCGACAATCAGCGGGCGTGCTGTCTCATAGGGCATGATGCTTTCCGCCGGCATCACGGAGTCGATGGAAAGCAGGTATGTGTATCCGTTGTCGGTGAAGTCCAGCGGCACAGGCTTGCGGAGGTATGATTGGCCGCCGTCCGCAAATTCATAGGGCAGACGTGATTCCACTTGTGTCCAGTTTATCCATGTGTCCCTGAAGTAGTCGAAGTGTAGGGCTGAGCTAAGGGCCAGTTTTTCGAGTCTGTCCATGTCTTCGTCCTTGTGTGATGTGTACAGTTTCCTGAGAGATGGAAGATCACTGGAGTCCTCAGCCACTTTCAGATATATGCCTTTGACGATTGGGCTGGAAAGCTTGAAGTCCTGACTGTGTGACGTGTAGTAGCCCTCTATTGAGTCTTCGGGGATTGACATGTCGGTATGGGAGTCGGCCATCTGCCGGCGGTATTCCCACATAACCAGTTGTCGGCGGTATTCATCGACCATCTGTTCGATGCCGGCCATGTCGATTTCCGAGGCGGCGATTTCCGATACTAGGTTTTCGTCTATCCATTTGCGTATGAATGCGCGGGCGAATTTTATGCTGTCGGCCTCGCAAAGGCCGCCAGGCATCGCGTTTTCAAGGTCAGAGGTGTGCAGTCTGGCGTTTCCGACTTTGGCAAGCAGCCGCCCGCTGCTGTTATTGCCTGAATGTGGCGAGCATCCTGTATGGGAGACGCCCGCACACAGGATGCCCGCTATTATGGCTGCCTTTTTTATGATGTCCGATACGTTGGGCATCCGGCTTATTTTACTTTTTTCAGCAATTTCTTATTTATCTTCACCTTGTAGCGGTCACGCATGCTGGCTATCCATTGCCGTTCAAGCTCATTCTGGTAGTCGGTGGTGACATGTCCGCGGATATCGGCCGCAGTTTCAGGCTGCTCCATCAATTTGCCGTTGAAGACTGTTACGGCTGTCCATTTCGATTTCTGTTCCGGCTTCTTTCCAGAGAATGCCAGATAGTCGACAGCAGGGCTTTCACCTTTTGCCGCCATTACGCGCTCCACCTTGATGTTGCGGCCGAACTGCTTGCGTAGCATGTGTGCCAGAGAGTCGGGGGCTATGTTGATGTCAGTGTTGCCGAGCACGGCTTTGATGTCCTGCATCATTGAATCGGAAGTGGCCCATATCAATGTGCCTTTGAAGCGTGGCTTGTCCCAGCGGTATTTTTCGCGGTTTGCCTGGAAGAATGCCTCAAGCCCTTCCGTGTCTTTTGTGGCGCGTTCCCATACCTTTTCGTTGCTTATGTCGAACAGCAGTATGCCATCGTGGTATTCATTAAGCAGGTTGCGGTATTCCGGATATATCGATGATAGTTCATTGCGGTATCTTTCCGTCACTTCCGCTGCTTGTTCCGCCTTTTTTGCCTGATCAGGGGTTATGCCGTATTTTTTGAACAGTCCGTCAATTTTGGCCTGTCGGGCAATGTCCATACGGCCGTCATACTTCATGGCGGTGAGTATGTTGTCACGCAGGCTGTCGAGAGGCGGCACTCCGCGCTGTGCCTCTTTCAGTATGATATGGTAGCCGAACGGGCTTTTGAACGGCGCGGACATTTCGCCGTTTTTCAAGGCAAATGCGATGCTGTCGAATGGCTGTACCATCATTCCTGCTCCGAACCATCCAAGATTTCCGCCTTTTACTGACGATCCAGGGTCTTCGCTTTCGTGCATGGCCATGTCTGCAAAGTCGGCCCCTGCCAGTAACAGGCTGTAGAGCGAGTCTATTTTTTCTTTGGCCAGCCTGTCGGACTTGGCGTTGTCCCTTTGTGCGAGCTTCAGGATATGCCTTGCGCTGACTTCACCACGTGCAGGATGCTTGCTGTTGACCTTGATGATGTGGCATCCGTATCCGGAGCTTATCACTGGAGATATGCCGCCTATCGGGGTGGAATATGCTGCTTCTTCAAAGCGGTAGGGCAGTCGGTTGCCAGAAATTAGGCCCATGCGTCCGCCCTTAACGGCGGAAGGCCTGTCCACTGAGTATTCGGCGGCGGCTTTCTCAAAGGTTGTGTTGCCGGCAATTATCTCGTTGCGCAGGCTGTCGAGCATACGTGGTGCGGGATCTGTGTCCACGGCATGGATGTCTTCGTATAACATGATATGCGATACGTCAAGGTCGTAATGCATCCGTCCGTATGTCTCCTCCAGGAAGCGGTTTACCGTAGCAGTGTCTGTCATGTACGGTTCGGACAGCTCGGCCCGGAACTTTTCAAATTCCTGACGGAATGCTGCCGTGGTGTCTAGTCCTGCGGCTTCGGCTTCGGCCACTTTCAGCTTGAAGTTCACGAACATATCAACGTATTCGTTGATGTCCTGTGGCTGTTGCTGTTGGGCGCAGTTTTTGTGGTAAAGATACTCAAATTCGCTTAGGGTGATGTCTTTACCGTTGATTGTCATCAACACTGGCTCACTTTTTTTTGCTGTGCAAGGCATTAGCGCGATCCCTAGTGCGGCGACTGATACTAATATCTTTTTCATACTGTGTCTTAGATGTGGTTGAAGCGACTTTTTATGGTTGGCGTATTGGTGGTTTGCTATAATGGCATTGCCATAAATAGCAACATAGAGATATAACGTTGCCCGGAGGCGGAATATTATATCTCTATGTGTCTAATTTCATTATGTTTCTCCGTCAAAGCGGAGATGAAGGCCTATTGATGGGTGGCGCTGTAGTTCGGTGCTTCGCTTGTTATGGCCACATCGTGCGGATGGCTTTCAAGGATGCCGGCGTTGGTGATGCGGGTAAATTTGGCGTTGTGGAGGGCATTGATGTCCTTTGCACCGCAGTAGCCCATTCCGGACCGGAGTCCGCCCAGCATCTGGTACACTACCTCATATAGCAGTCCCTTGTATGGCACGCGTGCGGCTATGCCTTCGGGCACAAGCTTTTTTGCATCTGTTTCCGAAGCCTGGAAATAGCGGTCTTTTGAGCCTTTTTCCATCGCTTCCAGTGAACCCATGCCGCGGTAAGCCTTGTATTTGCGGCCATTGAATATTATTGTTTCGCCTGGCGATTCCTCTACTCCTGCAAGCATGCCTCCGAGCATTACGGAATGCCCGCCGGCTGCAAGGGCCTTTACAATGTCGCCTGAATAGCGGATGCCGCCATCGGCGATAAGGGGAACGCCTGTGCCTTCAAGGGCCTTGGCTACATCATAAACGGCGGAGAGCTGTGGCACGCCTACGCCTGCAATGACACGTGTGGTGCATATGGAGCCCGGGCCGATGCCGACCTTTACGCCGTCAGCGCCGTTTTCAACCAGGAAGCGTGCGGCATCGCCGGTGGCGATGTTGCCTACAACTACATCGATATGCGGGTATTTTTCCTTTACTGCACGGAGCACCCCGATGACTCCGCGGGAGTGGCCGTGGGCGGTGTCTATGACTATTGCATCGACTCCGGCTGCCACCAGGGCATCGACGCGTTCCATTGAGTCGTTGGTTACACCTACTCCGGCTGCCACACGCAGGCGTCCGAGGGAGTCCTTGCATGCGTTTGGCTTGTCCTTGGCCTTGGTGATGTCCTTGTATGTCACAAGACCTACCAGATGGCCATCGGAATCGATTACGGGAAGTTTCTCGATTTTGTGGCGCTGGAGGATATCGGCAGCCTCTTCAAGGTTTGTCGACTGGGTTGTGGTGACAAGGTTTTCAGTGGTCATCACCTGGCTGATGGGACGGTCGAGGTCGCGCTCGAAACGGAGGTCACGGTTGGTGACTATGCCGACCAGCTTGCGGTCGTTGTCGACCACTGGTATTCCTCCGATGTGGTATTCTTTCATCAGGCCGAGGGCATCGCGCACTGTCGCTTCCTTGTGGATTGTGACAGGGTCGTAGATCATACCGTTTTCAGCGCGCTTCACAGCGTGCACCTGGCGGGCCTGTTCGGCGATTGGCATGTTTTTGTGGATTACACCGATTCCGCCTTCACGGGCGATGGCGATTGCTAACTGCGCCTCAGTGACGGTGTCCATCGCTGCTGATACGATGGGGACGTTGAGGCGGATGTTGCGGGAGAACTGTGTGGACAGGTCAACTTCGCGTGGGAGCACTTCGGAATAAGCGGGAATGAGCAGGACGTCATCGAAAGTCAGGCCGTCCATTTTTACTCTATCGGCAATAAATGACATAAAAACAGGAGTTTTAAAATTTATTGCCTGCAAAGTTACAAAATTTTCGCGATTACATCCAACCGCCGATGGCATTTTTTATCTGATTCAGGGGACATTGCCGGATAAAAGTTCATTATGGGACTCACAATATGTTTACCTCCGGCTGGCCGATTGGGGGACGTTTTGTCATTTGTAGACATATCCGTCCCCGGATTCATACAGGCTGCCAGAATTATATATAAATTGAAAGCAATCTTTCAAATCGTGGATTACAACAATGTTGCCGTAAATAAAATATGAATAACGATCTTTTTGTGCATCGACATCACTGAGATAAGTTACAGTACTGTTGTTGAACTTATACGAATCGCCGTATGGGCCGTGCCAAGCTTTTGACTTTAATATTTCTTTAGTCAATACGCCGGTCTGTTTCGCGTATTCTGCCACTGGCACGTTGAGAATCTGGCTGCGGCCAATCAGAGTGCCGTCGACAGTGGCTGAGATGAAGAAAGGTAGGGCGCTCCAGTCGGCATCGGTGAAAGTGGAGCTGTTGCCTACGGTGAGGGATAGCACGCCGAAGTCGTTTGTCGTAGCGGACTTGCGTTCTGAACAGAGG